>OHHY01000356.1_pt1 | contig 24486 bp, 17 predicted proteins | sample 1568101 | NCBI WGS metagenome assembly OHHY01 (sample SAMEA3879605, study PRJEB24766) | human gut metagenome | biome: human-associated habitat; feature: feces | place: USA | collected 1985/1987
TCCGGCAGAAGTTGAGCGCGATGTCCGCATCATGGACAATGTTCTTCGTTTCTTATGCGTTAGAAAAGACGAGGCATAGAGAGAATCAGCAGGTGTAATGACCGCTGGTCATAGAAGAGAGGAAATCGTATATGAATAAAGTTATTCTTATGGGACGATTGACCAGAGACCCTGAAGTACGTTACTCACAGGGTGAACAGGCAACAGCAATCGCAAGATATACACTGGCAGTTGACCGCAGATTTAAGCGTGATGGAGATCAGACCGCAGACTTTATCGGATGTGTGGCATTCGGTAAACTTGGTGAATTTGCAGAAAAGTATCTCCGCAAAGGAACAAAGGTTGTCGTAACCGGACGTATCCAGACAGGAAGTTATACGAACAAAGACGGTCAGAAAGTATATACAACAGATGTTGTTGTTGAAGAATGTGAATTTGCAGAGAGCAAGAATGCAGCCGGTGACAATTCCGGGTTCACACCTTCAGACAGACCATCACCAAGCAGTGCAGCAGGCGATGGCTTCATGAATATTCCGGATGGAATTGATGAAGAGTTACCATTTAACTAAACCTAACAGGAGGTAATAATCATGGCTTTCAATAAAGCAGCAGACAAAGATGGCGCACCAATGAAGAGACGCCCAATGCATAGAAGAAAAAAAGTTTGCGTTTTCTGTGGAAAAGATAACGTAATCGATTACAAAGATACAAACAAATTAAAGAGATACATCTCTGAGAGAGGAAAAATCCTTCCTCGTCGTATCACAGGCAACTGTGCAAAACATCAGAGAGCTCTTACAGTAGCTATCAAGAGAGCTCGTCACGTTGCATTAATGCCGTACGTATGCGAATAAATTCGCAGCGAATAAATTCGTAGCGAGTAAACTCATAGTGAATAACAATATGTGATGAATAAAACACCGTGCAGACGTTTGAAACGCTGGCACGGTGTTTTTTGGTGCGCCTTGCGGCGCACGTCACTAATGGATGAAAGTTCCTAATCCGCCCTAGTAGTGAAGGATACAGCCATAAAATTACATTAAACAAGACACAGGCTGGAATGAAAAAAGGTGAAACTCTTACATTGAAGGCTGTTGTCGCACCGGAAAAAGCAACAAATAAAGGTATCAAGTGGTCCTCATCCAATACAAAAATTGCTGCCGTTGACAAAAACGGAAAAGTAAAAGCACTGCAAAATGGAACTGCCACGATCAAAGCGACAGCAAAAGACGGCAGTGGTGTGAGTGCTTCCTGTAAGATCACGGTAGGTTATAAGATCACTTATAAACTGGGTAAAGGAAAAAATAACGACCAGAATCCGGAGTATTATTACAACCAGAAAATCAACTTAAAGGCAGCTTCAAAGAAAGGTTATGCATTTAAAGGCTGGTATACAGACAGCAAGTACACAAAGAAAATCACAACGATCGCAAAGAACAGTAAAAAGAACATTACTGTATATGCGAAATGGGAAAAAGTCGTTGTGAAAAAGGGAGCTGTAAAGAAAGTGACAGTGACAGGAACATCAAAAACCTTAAGCAAACTTTCAAAAGGCAAGAACTATTATGTAAAAGTGCGTGCTTATAAGAAAGATTCCACAGGCGCAAAGGTTTATGGAAGTTTCAGCAGTGTGAAGAAGGTAAAGATCAGTAAGTAGCCCAAAAAGTAAATTTATAATATATGTCATGTGGTAAAAACATGATAGAAAGTGGAGAATTTTGTTTTTTGCAGGATTCTCCACTTTTTTAACTCATGATAATGGATGTCTGCAGAGAGTGTATTCTATTATCTGTCCGGTTTTTTTCTATAAAAATTCCCCTATTTTTAATATTTGCTCATGCTAACATAAATTTGTAACTGTCAAAAATATATAAAAGGAGGAGAACGGGGTTTGAAACGAAATTGGAAAGCAGGGGTATGCGTAGCTTTATGCAGTGCTATGGTTTTTACCGGGATAGGACCGGTGCTGACACCATATCTTGAAAATGCAGTTGTCTATGCAGATGAAAACGAAAATTCAGGGGTAAAAAAAGTTTTTACTGCAGATCAGCTGAAAGTGGCATGGGGAGACGCGGATTATGAACTCGCAGATGGACAGTGGAAATTGTCTTTTGCAAAACAGTATAATCAGGTGAAATGGACGTTGCCGGAGAGTATCGAAATGTCACAGGTGAATGCTGTTACATTTCAGGTGGCGGATCAGAAAGTACCGATCAGTCTGAAAGTATACAACGGTGGAGATGATGCAACAGCAGCTAATACACAGTACGGATTAAGCGGACAGACGGAGTATACGATAAATCCATCGGGGGATGGCGCTATTGATGCAGTCGGAATCATGATAACGGAAGATAAACCGGAAAATGCAACGGTAAGTCTTGTGAGCGTGACCTTTGAACTGAAAGCAGGAGCAGGCGATGCAAAACTGGGGGATAATATTATAAAAAACGGTGATTTTGCAGCGTCCGAAGCGGCGGAGTCATGGAACAGTGCAGCCGGAGAATCGGTTGTTTCAGTTGCAGCAGAGGAAGAAGAAATCGCAGATTCCGGTCTTAAAACATACGGTGTACTTACACGTAATCAGGAAACTGCCACCCCTGGGGATTGTTTTTCGCAGGATATCACGGATGCGGTTGAAAAAGGGGAAACATACAAATTCTCATTCTGGGCGAAATTGTCCGATGATTACAAAGATGCTCCGGAAGAGCAGAGAAATGTGGAGTTTGCACCATTCTATGTTTCCGGTGGTGAGGCAACATATCTTGGAAGTTATTCAGCAGGTATTTTGTCAGGAGACTGTACAAAGACATTAAAAGCTGGAGAATGGACAAAATATGAGGGAACTTTCAAAATACCGAAAGCTGCAGATCAGGTGGTCATCCGTATTATAGAACAGGGAACCAACTATGGACAGGGCGATTGCGTAAAAGGGACTTACTATGTGACCGGTGTGTCCATGAATAAGATTGAAAGAGAAAAGCCATCTATTGAGAAGGACATCCCGGACTGGAAAGAAAGTGTGAAAGCTGCTTTAGGCAATGATGTAGTTGCCGGCACAGCAGTGACCGGTGATGAGATCAATGATGATACGCTGATGGAACTGGTGGAAAAACACTTTAATGTGGTTACACTTGGAAACGAATTAAAACCGGATGCATTGTTCAACTATCAGTTAGAGGATAAAGTCAACACAAAGACGATCCAATTTAAAGGACAGGATCTTGAAGTCCCGGTCGTAAATGAAGCCGGTGACAGCTTGGACTTTTCACGTGCAGATAAATTAATAAATAAAATCTGTGAGTGGAATAATGAAAATCCGGATAACAAAATCCGTATCCGTGGTCATGTCCTTGTATGGCATTCCCAGACACAGGAATGGTTTTTCCATGAAAATTATGATAAAACCAAACCTTATGTGGACAAAGAGACCATGAACCGCCGTCTTGAGTGGTTTATTTCAAGCGTTTTTGAACATTACTTCGGGGAAGCTGCAAATGGAAAATATGACGGATTATTTTATGGCTGGGATGTTGTAAATGAGGCTGTCATTGGAAACTCTTACCGTACAGATACCGTGAGTGCAGCAGAAAGTCTCGATGAGATCCGTCATGGAAATAATTCAAGCTGGTGGCATGTATATAAGAGCAACGAATTTATCATCAATGCATTCAGATATGCAAACCAGTATGCACCGAAAAATGTAGAGCTTTATTACAACGATTTTGGTGAGACGGATAATACAAAATGTGAGGGTATCGTAAAACTCATCAATGATGTAAAGGCTGCCGATGGAACCAGACTGGATGCATTTGGCATGCAGGCACATTACAGTGTGGATAGTTTTTCTGCCATGCAGTTTAAAACAGTGGCTGAAAAATATGCAAAAGCTGCAGGAAAAGTGCAGCTCACAGAGATTGATTTTAAATCAAGTGCATCTTATACATCAGGTATGGCAACAAAAGAGAGCGAATATACCAAAATTGCATATTGCCATAAACAGTTATTCGATGCGATCAAAGGCTTAAAAGCAGATGGTTCGAACGTTTCCGGATTGACCGTATGGGGTGTCATCGAGCCAAATTCATGGTTACATGAACAGTCCGGTGTTGGTGGTGGTGCAGACGGCTCTGCGCAATGCCCATTGCTTTTTGATGGAAATTATAAAGCAAAACCTGCGTACTGGGCGTATGTAGATGCATCCAGACTCCAGCCGTCAATTCAGGATGTAGTTGCTGCAGAGAAAAAAGGTGATGCAGTGACAGGAAAGACATACAGTATCATGCAGAATGATATCACAGCTTCCTTTATTCCGATGTGGGATAAAGATGGTCTTACCGTGCAGGTTACGGTAGAAGATGCCGTAAAAGATGATAATGATGCAGTTACTGTTTATGTGGATACTGCAAATTCCGGAAAAGATGACATCACACCAGTGACCGTAACAGTAAAAAGAAGCGAGGCAGCAGAAGTAGAAAATGGTTATCAGGCAACCGTAAAGGTACCGTTAGCAGGACTTTCCGTTGCAAAAGTGATCGGAATGGATGTTGTGGTCACAAATGGGGATAAAACAGCCGCATTTAATGCTTTGACAGGAAAACAGGGCACAAGCAGTAAATATTATGCGAAAGTAACAATGAAACCGGGGGTAGAGGAAGCTGCCTATGGTACAGTTACCGTAGACGGGGATAAAGATGCGGCATGGGATAATGCCGGAACCATTCCGATTACGATCAATCTCGGCTCCAATGTTTCTGCAAATGCGAAGTTACTCTGGGATAAAGACAATCTTTATGTATATGCCGAGATCAAAGATCCTGTCCTTAATAATACCAACGGTGATGCATGGGAACAGGATTCCTTAGAAGTATTTATCGACGAAAATAATGGAAAATCCAACTCTTATGAAGACGATGACAAGCAGTACAGGATCAGTTATGTAAATGATCACTCATTTAATGGCAAAAAGTGCCTTGAAGAGAATATGAAGTCTGTGGCAAAAATAACTTCTGACGGATATGTTGTTGAAGCGTCATTTAAATGGACGGATATCACACCAAAAGCCGGAGATGAGATCGGACTTGAATTTCAGATCAATGATGCTGATGCAAGCGGCAAAAGAATTGGTACATTAAGCTGGAACGATGAAACAGGAATGGGATGGTCTAAACCGGAAGTATTTGGTACTGTAAAACTCGGAGAAATTAAAAATGCTCCGGAGAAAGATACAGAAAAGAAACCGGAAACAGAGAAGAAAGAAGTAAAAGTTAAAAAAATCACGTTAAATAAAACAAAAGCCGGAATGAAAAAAGGTGCAACGCTTACATTAAAGGCTGTTGTTTCACCATCTGATGCAGATATTAAAGACGTTAAGTGGACATCTTCCAACAAAAAAGCTGCGACTGTTGATAAGCATGGAAAAGTAAAAGCATTGAAAAATGGTGTGACCACGATCACGGCAACGGCAAAAGATGGAAGCAGAGTAAGCGCGTCCTGTAAGATCACGGTAGGTTATAAAATTACCTATAAGTTAGGAAAAGGTAAAAACAGCAGCAAAAACCCGGAATATTATTACAATGAAAAGGTAAATTTAAAATCTGCTTCCAAAAAGGGATATGTCTTTAATGGCTGGTATACAGACAGCAAGTATACAAAGAGAATTAAAACAATCTCAAAGAGCAGCAAAAAGAATCTTACTTTATATGCGAAATGGCAGAAAGTGACCGTAAAGAAATCTGCAATTAAGAAAATGAAAGCTGTTTCGGGAAGAAAAGCAAAAGTTACAGTCCAGAAAGTGGAAGGTGCAGCCGGATATCAGATTGTTTATTCTACGGATAAGCAATTCAAAAAGAATGTAAAGAAAGTAACAATATCAGGCACATCAAAAACACTTGGAAAATTGGCAAAAGGCAAGACATATTATGTAAAAGTACGTGCTTATAAGAAAGATTCCACAGGAGCAAAAGTTTATGGAAGTTTCAGCAGTGCAAAGAAGATAAAGATCAGTAAGTAGTTCCCAAATAAATTTAATATACCCGTCATACAGTAAAATGTGTGGCACACCGGAAAGAGGATTTTGCAACTAAGTTGTGAGGTCCTCTTTTTGCTTTGCATGATAGGTGTGTGTTTTTCCAGTACCATAAACAGGAATCGGAATTGATAAAATTTAAAATGTCAACCGATTGGCATAAAATAGCACGCTATAATAGTTCTAAATACCTGGAAATGATTAGAAATGCAAAAAATTTATTGTAAATATGTACAAAAAATAATGTAATTATTTGATTATAACTGACAAATTATATGTCAACCGCTTGACATATACAAAAAGTAGTGTTAAAGTAAGGGCACAGTAAGGACAGCGATGACGGACAGCCAAAAAGAATTAGTAAAATGGGAACGGGAACCAATCATATTTTAGATCATGAAAGAGTGGAGGAAAAACAATGAAAGCAAAAAAAGTGGTAGCAGTATTCATGACAGCAGCAATGACAATGGGGATGTTAGCAGGCTGCGGAAGCAACAACAGTACAGGTACAGCAAATGCAGGCAGCAATAGCGCAGAGAGCAAAAGTGATGCCGGTGAGAGCACAGATGCAGCAGGAACAGAGAGTGCCGGAAGCACTGATACATCAGATCTGGCAGGAACACAGATCACCATGTTAAACAGTAAAGCTGAGATCCAGACAGCACTTGAAGATATGGCAGAGGCGTTTAAAGAAGATACAGGAATCGAGCTTGAGGTTCAGGCATGTGGAACCGGTGAGTCTCCGTATACAAGAATTACAAGCGCATACAACTCAGGAACAGCACCGACAATGGCGATCATAGATGCCACAGACGTTGTTGCACTTGCTTCCCAGTATGCAGTTGATCTCTCCGATGAAGAGTGGGTAAAAGAGTGTGTAAACCAGACCACACAGGTTGACGGAAAGATATACAGCTTCCCACTCTGTGTTGAGGGACGTGGAATCATTTACAATAAAACAGCGATCGAGGATACTTTAGGAGAAGAGTTTGATCCATCCACCATCAATTCCTACGATGCATTAAAGGAACTGCTTGAAAACCTTCGTGCAGGCGGCATGGAGAATCCGGTTGTTATCTCCAAAGAAGACTGGTCTTTAGGCGCACATCAGCTTGGATTTATCTATGATTCCTACGACGGAACCACAGAGGGAAGTGCCAAAGTGATCGATGAGTTAAAAGCAGGTACATTAAAGGCAGAAGATTATGACAGATTCAACGAGTTCATGGATACTTTTGATTTATTAAGCCAGTACAACATCAACGGAGAGGATCCTTTAGGCGCTCTTTACGATCAGGATCCGATCTTCTTAGCTGACGGCGATGCCGCTCTCTGGATCAATGGATGCTGGGCTTGGCCAAACTTAAAAGAGGCAGGCGCTTCTGACAGTGATGAGTATGGATTCATTCCATATGTTTTAGGAAATGATACTTCTGATTTTGCAAACAACGGTATTCAGGCAAGCGCAATTAAACAGTTAATGATCGATGCAGAGCAGTCCACACCGGAGCAGCAGGAGGCGGCAAAGGCATTTGTCAACTGGCTGGTATACTCTGACAACGGACAGAAAATGTTAGTAGAAGACGCAGCAGTGATCCCGGCATGTAAAAACAATACTTATGAAGTATTAGATCCGCTTGGAAAAGACATTCAGGCAAAAATGGCAGCAGGAAACACCTATTCATCCAGCTATATCGCACCTTCTGACCACTGGAGCGTACTTGGAGCTTCCATGCAGAAATACCTTGGCGGACAGTGTACAAGAGATGATCTTGCAGCAGACATCGACAACTACTGGACATCACAGAATTAATCGTATCTAAAGAAAAAACAAAAATATCTGAGCGTGACCGTACGGATCACAGCCATATATCATCTCTGCGGGAATGCCATCTGAAAAAGCATGATGGCAGTTTCCGTGGGGATATCAGAAAGGAATTAGGGTTATGGGTAGAAAAACGGGAGAAAAAATTAAAAATCTATGTATCTTTGCACTGCCGGGATGTCTGATTTTCTGTGCAGTTGTCATACTGCCTTTCCTGTATGGTTTTTACCTGACACTGACCGATTGGGATGGAGTCAGCAAAGTAAAAAATATTATCGGCGTGCAGAATTATATTTCCGTATTTAAAGATACGGCATTCTGGTCCTCTATGGGACTTACTTTAAAATATGTAGTTTTATCGGTAATCTTAGTCAATGCAGTAGCATTCCTTTTAGCATATGCACTGACAAACGGAATCAAAGGCCAGAAATTTTTCCGTGCCGGTTTCTTTACACCGAATTTGATCGGTGGTGTCGTACTTGGATTTATCTGGCAGTTCGTATTTTCAAGAGTGCTTGTAAACATGGGAAAGAGCACAGGCTGGGGATTATTTTCCACTTCCTGGTTAGCGGATCCGAATAAAGCATTCTGGTCCATGGTGATCGTTACAGTTTGGCAATTATCCGGTTATATGATGTTAATCTACATCGCCGGTTTCACAGGGCTGTCCACAGATGTGCTTGAGGCAGCCAGCATAGATGGGGCAACAGGTTTCCAGAAAATGAAGAGCATTATCTTACCGCTGATGGTGCCGTCGTTTGTTATCTGTCTGTTCCTTACCTTATCGAGAGCATTCATGGTTTACGATGTAAACCTTACATTGACAGGCGGTGAGCCTTACGGTTCCACCAGACTGGTTGCGATGTATGTCTATGAAAAGGCATTTACATCCAGAAATTATGGCGTAGGCCAGGCTGAAGCACTGATCTTATTTATCATTGTTGCATGCATCAGCGGTGCACAGATCTATATCGGAAAGAAGAAGGAGGTAGAGGCATAATGAGCAGAAATTCAAAAGTTGGCGGGACAAAACGCCGTGTATTGGATGTTGTTGGCTTTACAGCGATCATTGTTTTATTCCTGCTTTATATGGTACCGTTCATTCTGGTGTTGTTAAACTCCTTTAAACAGAAACGTGATATCATCAAGAATCCATTTTCCTTTATTACAGAAAAGGGATATACACTTGCAAACTATACAAAAGCATTTGAGAAAATGGAATTCATAAAAGCGTTTGGAAACTCCCTGTTTATCACAGGCTTAAGCACATTGCTCGTCATCATTTTCGCATCTATGGTAGCATATTATTTTACCCGCGCAAAAAATACATTTTCCAGAGTATTCTTTGCACTGATGGCAGCATCCATGATCATTCCATTCCAGGCGATCATGATCCCGTTAGTTTCCATTTACGGTTCCGGACTTCATATGTTAAACCACAGACTGACACTGATCTTTATGCATACCGGATTTGCGATGAGTATGTCAGTATTCATTTATCAGGGATTTATTAAGAGCGGTATCCCGCTTTCACTGGAGGAGGCGGCATATCTGGATGGATGTACCAATGTACAGACATTTTTCAAGGTCGTATTTCCTCTGTTAAAACCGACTACGGCAACCCTTGTGATCTTAAACGTACTGGCATTCTGGAACGACTATCTGCTTCCTTCACTGGTACTTGGAAAGAAAAACTTATATACACTTCCGTTATCCACTTATTCTTTCTACGGAACTTACTCATCCGATTACGGTGTGATCATGGCAGCACTGGTACTTACTGTTGCACCGATCCTGGTATTATATCTGTTCCTGCAGAAAGAGATTATCGATGGCGTGGTAGCCGGAGCGGTGAAATCATAAAAGAGTATTATTCCTGTGAAGTGGCAGCAGTGAAATGGTGGTGAGCATAAAAACAGGATTTTATGCAGAAATGGAGACTGATATGAAAAAGTTGGAAAACAAATGTATGCTGATTACTTATTCGGATTCGATGGGACATAATCTGGCAGACTTAAACGAGATCTTAGATAAATATTTTAAAAATGCAGTGGGCGGGATCCATATCCTTCCGTTCTTCCCTTCTTCGGGAGACAGGGGATTTGCACCGATGGATTACCACAAAGTCGATCCGGCATTTGGAGACTGGAGCGACGTGGAACATCTGGCAGAAAAGTATTACCTGATGTTTGATTATATGATCAATCATATTTCGGCACAGAGTCCGTATTACAAAGACTTTCTGGAGAAAAAAGATGCATCTGAGTATCATGACCTGTTCATCCGCTACAAAGATTTCTGGGAAAACGGGGAGCCGACCGAGGAGCAGGTGGATGCAATCTACAAAAGAAAGCCGCGTGCACCGTATGTGGAGGCACATTTTGCAGACGGAACATCTGAAAAAGTATGGTGCACGTTTGATGAAGAGCAGATCGATATCAACTGTAAATCTGAGACAGCAAAACGTTTTATCCGCGACAACTTAACGACATTGTGTGAGCATGGCGCTGCAATGATCCGCCTCGACGCATTTGCCTATGCAACCAAAAAAGCCGGAACAAGCTGCTTTTTCATTGAGCCGGATGTATGGGAGTTCTTAAAAGAGTGTGAGGATATCGTAAAGCCTTACGGAGTCACACTTTTACCGGAAATTCATGAGCATTACACGATGCAGGAGAAGATCGCAAAAGAAGATTACTATGTATACGATTTTGCACTTCCAATGCTGCTCATCAATGCATTATACTATGGACAGACACAGTATTTAAAACACTGGTTTGAGATCTGCCCGCGCAAACAGTTCACAACACTTGATACGCATGACGGAATCGGTGTGGTAGATGTCAAAGATTTGCTGCCGGATGAGGAAATCGGGCGCACCAAGGAGGATATCTTTAAGTTTGGTGCAAATGTCAAGAAAATCTATAATACCGCAGCGTACAATAACCTTGACATTTATCAGGTCAACTGTTCTTATTATTCCGCACTTGGTGATGAGGATGATGCGTATCTGTTAGCGAGAGCGGTTCAGTTTTTTGCACCGGGTATTCCGCAGGTTTACTATGTCGGACTGCTGGCAGGAAAGAATGACTTAAAACTTTTGGAAGAGACGAAAGTGGGACGGAACATCAACCGTCATTATTATACAAAAGAAGAGATCGATGCGGAAGTAAAACGTCCGGTCGTGGCAGAACTTCTGCGCATGATGGAATTCCGTAATGCTCACCCGGCATTCGATGGAACGTTTGAACTCGAAAACAGTGACGATGATAAGCTTGTGATCGTGCGAAGAAACGGTGATGCGTGGGCAAAACTTTCCGCTGACTTTAAGGCGAAGAAGTTTGAGATCACTTATACAGAAGACGGAGAAGTTCGTGCGTTTTGAAGATAATTGCACAATAGGGGGTCAACGTTATCAGTAGTACGAATAAGAAAAATGCAAAATATGCTGACCAGTGAAAGATGTTATGTGCTTACAAGTGCTGGTTAAAAAGGAAAAATATAAGTAGGAGGTTGTAAGACATGGAAAAGGAAATATACATCAAAAAAGGGTGGCTGTTTATTCCGGTCTGTGCCACGTATGGCGAGTTACCATTTGGCGGGGCAAAAAACAACCGTATGCTTGAGATATTCTGCCGGGAGAAAAACGGCGAAACAAAGCTGTTTGAATTTCAGATTCCGGCAGGGCAGACAGAGGATGAAACATACCCTGTCAGTTATTATGCCCGTTTTCCGGTAAAGCAATTTACCGATAAAACACTAATTCTAAGAGGGGATCTTGGGAGGGCTTTCTTTGACGGAATCAGAAATGAGGACGTACCTGCAGCGGAGAAGAAATATTTCTGCAATGGTCAGGGTGAGGCTTTCCGCCGCCCTTCGATCCATTTTACACCGCAGACCGGATGGATGAATGATCCGAATGGTCTTGTGTATGCAGATGGCGTGTATCATTTATATTTCCAGCATAACCCATTCGATGTACAGTGGGAAAATATGAGCTGGGGACATGCCGTGAGCAAAGATTTGCTGCACTGGGAACAGAAGGATGACGTGCTTTTCCCGGATGAGACCGGAACGATGTTTTCCGGAAGCGGCATTGTAAACGATCGTAAGATGCTTGGACTGCCGGAAAATGCACTGGTATTTTTCTATACGGCAGCCGGAAATAATAATAAATGGAGCACAGGAAAGCAGTTTACCCAGCGTGTTGCATACAGCACCGATGGCGGAGAATCACTCCATAAACTTGACAAAGGCGTGTTGCAGACTGTCTGTAAAGAAAACCGTGATCCGAAGGTGTTCTGGCATGAAAAGAGCAACGCCTATATCATGACACTGTGGTTGGAGGAAAGCGACTTTGGCATTTTCCGTTCCACGGATCTGTTAAACTGGGAGCAGACCGACCGACTGACATTCAAAGAAGCGTGGGAATGTCCGGATCTGGTATGTCTGAAAGATGAAAAAGGAAATGAAACCTGGATGTTCTGGAGTGCAGATGGTTACTACTTCTGGGGTGACTTTGATGGATTTAAGTTTCAGACCGACGGCGTGCGTCATGCGGCATACATCAACAAGATGGCTTATGCGGCGCAGACTTACAGCAATACAGGGGATCGTGTGATTTCGGTTCCGTGGTTAAGGCTGCCAAACCGGGGAAGAAATTATACCGGGGCGATGGGATTGCCGAGAGAATTTTCTGTTGCATATAAGAATGGTGAAAAGGTGCTGAGACAGGAACCGGTCAGGGAGTATGAAAACAGTAAAAAACTGGTGTATGACAGTACGGAAAATACGTTTCAGTGGAAATTTGGGCAGGACACGGCAACAGAAATTCAGATTACCCGTGCACAGTCAGAGGACATTTTAAGTGCCCGAATCAACCAGAAATTTAATGTTGTATACAATGCAAAAACTGGTGAGTTAAAAGCCGGTGAGGAAACAGTTTCGATAGGTGCCGGAATCCGTGATTTTTCTTTGCTTTTTGATGACGTGATTCTTGAAGTGACTGCGGATTGTGGTACAATCATAGGTATATTCGAACTGCCTGAAGTTGCAGAGAAATTTTGTGTGGAAAAGGGCAGCATAGAGAAGATACAGGTTTTCGGGGAGGAAGTATGGCAACCTTAAAGGATGTGGCGAAGGAGACAGGACTGACGGTAAGCACTGTTTCCCGCGTACTGAATAATCGTGGATATATCAGCGAAGAAACAAGAAAAAAAGTATATGAGGCGATGAAGAAACTTAATTACCGTCCGAATGAGGTGGCGCGTTCTCTCTCAAAGCAGACGACCAATACCATCGGTGTGATCGTGCCGCATATCAGACACCCATATTTTGCGGAACTGATCAGCAATTTAGAGAGTCAGGCATATCATCACGGACACAAGATTTTGCTGTTTAACTCCCAGGAGAAAAATGAAAAAGAATGGGAGTACATGGAAATGTGTACCAGTAACCGTGTGGCGGGAGTCATTCTCTGCAGCGGAACGGTTGGCGTGGAAAAGTTTACCGGATTAAATGTGCCGTTGATCACGATTGAGCGTTATCTTGAAAATGGAACAGCAGAGGTGGAGTGTGACAATGAGCAGGGGGGACGCCTTGCTGCACAGCATCTGATCGACTGCGGCTGTAAACATCTGATCCATATCAGCGGTGTTCATGAGACTGCCATGCCGGCAGATGAGCGTGCGGTTGGTTTTCGTGCGGTGTGTGAAAAACAGAATATTTCTTATAAGATCGCAGATACCACGGCGTTTGAGTATAATCGTCTCGAATACCATCAGATTCTGGAAAAACTGTTAAAGGAGAATCCGGACACAGACGGAATTTTTGCCAGCAGTGACCTGATCGCTGCACAGCTTCTTCAGGTATGCCATAAGTTAAATATTGATGTCCCGTCACAGATGAAGATCGTGGGTTTCGATGATGTCAATATTGCATCATTAACAACGCCGCCGATCACGACGATCCATCAGCCGATCAAAGAGATGGCAAAAATGGCGGTGGAACTGCTCGTCCGTTCCGGCAATGGGGAACTTGTGCCGAACCGCACTACTCTGCCGGTATCACTTGTAGTAAGGGAGACGACTTAATTCAATATGTATATGAGCCAGGTATATAGCAGGAAGGTAAATAGTGCATGCGCAAAACCGGCGCAAGAATGGAGGATTCCTATGGAAGAAAAAAAATGGTGGAAAGAAGCGGTAGTCTACCAGATCTATCCGCGCAGCTTTATGGACAGCAATGGTGATGGTGTCGGCGATCTTCGCGGCATTAAGAGCCGGCTGTCTTATTTAAAATTATTGGGAATTGACGTGATCTGGTTATCCCCGGTCTATCAGTCTCCGAACGATGACAACGGTTACGATATCAGTGATTACAGAGATATCATGACGGAGTTTGGTACACTCGAAGATTTTGATGAAATGCTTGCCGAGGCACACAAACTTGGCATTAAGATCGTCATGGATCTGGTCGTCAACCACAGTTCCGATGAGCACCGGTGGTTTGTGGAGAGCAGAAAAAGTAAGGATAACCCGTACCGCGATTATTATATCTGGCGTGAGGCAAAGGACGGAAAAGAACCGAATAACTGGGGTTCCTGTTTTGGCGGATCAGCTTGGGAGTATGATCAGACGACAGATATGTATTATCTTCACATGTTTTCCAAAAAACAGCCAGACCTCAACTGGGAAAATCCAAAACTCAGACAGGAAGTCTATGACATGATGACCTGGTGGGGCGAGCGTGGAATTGACGGATTCCGTATGGATGTCATTACGATGATATCAAAAGATCAGCGTTTCCCGGATGGAATCGTGCATGGCAATGAAAAATACGGGGATTCTTCCCCATATGTCAACAATGGCCCACGTGTGCACGAGTATTTAAAGGAGATGAATCAAAAGGTAATCTCCAAATTTGACTGGATGACGGTTGGCGAGGGCGCAGGGGCAGGTGTCGAGGATGCAAAACGCTATGCCGGGGCAGACCGGGGCGAACTCGACATGATTTTTACGTTTGAGCATGTCAATCTCGGACAGACACAGTATGGAAAATGGAGTGACGGCAGTTTTGATCTGGTGGAACTCAAAAAGGTATTTGAAAAATGGGAGGATGGACTCGAAAGTGTGGCGTGGAACAGCCTTTACTGGGATAACCACGATCAGCCGAGAGCCGTGTCAAGATTTGGAAATGACAGTGAAGAGTATCGTGAAATTTCTGCAAAAATGCTTGCAACCTGTCTGCATTTTATGAAGGGAACACCTTATATTTATCAGGGCGAGGAGCTCGGAATGACAAACCGTAAATGTAAGGATTTTTCGGAATTTCGTGATATTGAGATCAAGAATGCATATCGGGATTTTGTCGGTGGCGGTATTTTAGATGAGGAAACCATGTTAAAATTTGTCAATGCTATCGGCCGTGATAATGCAAGATTTCCGATGCACTGGGATGACAGCGACAATGCGGGATTTACGACGGGTACACCTTGGATTTCTGTCAATGAGAATTATAAAAACATCAATGCGGCAGCGCAGATAAACGATCCGGATTCCGTATTTTCCTATTATAAGAAGCTTATTGAATTGCGTCATCAGATGGAAATCATTGTGTATGGTGTATACGAGAGCAAAGCGTTAGAACACCCGGATGTGTTTGCGTACACCAGAACACTTGGAAATGAAAAACTGTTTGTAATCTGCAATTTCAGGGAGCAGGAGATGGATTTTGCCTTGGAGGACGGTTTTACCGGGGAAGAAGAGGTTCTGATCAGCAATTATAAAGATGTTATTCGAAATGAAAATGGAATTCATTTAAGACCATACGAGGCAAAAGTATTTTATCGTAAATAAGATCTGTATGGAAAGGGGACGGATTATGGCAATCAGGATAGATCAGGATCAGAAACTGATCACGCTACATACAAAAAATACGACTTATCAGATGGCTGTCGGTGCTTATGGACAACTGCTCCATCTTTATTATGGACCACGTTTGGGTGGTGATATGCGGTATCTTTTGACTTATTATGACAGGGGATTTTCCGGCAATCCGTATGAAGCAGATTGTGATAAGACATATTCCATGGATGCATTGCCGCAGGAATATCCCTGCTTTGGCAATGGAGATTTCCGCAGTCCGGCATTTATCCTGAAAAATGCGGATGGAAGTTACTGTGCCGATCTGCGGTTTGTATCCTGCGAAATTTGTGAGGGAAAATATCGGATACCGGGTCTTCCGGCAGCTTATGACGAGACGGGGACGGAGAGTGAGACTTTAAAGGTATATCTGGAGGACAAGCCAAGTGGCGTGCAGGTGACACTGCTTTATGGTATATTTGCAGAGCTCGATATTATTACAAGGGCTGTGCAGATTACAAACCGGGGGCAGGAGGCTGTTCATATTGAAAAAGCAGCAAGCGCTGTACTTGATTTTATGACCGGAGAATTTGATGTGATTCATTTTCATGGCAGACACGGGATGGAGCGGATCTTAGAGCGTACGCCGGTGGAGCATGGCAATCAGGTATTTGGAAGCAGGCGCGGGTCATCCAGCCATCAGCAGAATCCGTTTGTGATGCTGGCGGGAAAACAGACCGGGGAAGATGCCGGTGAATGTTACGGCTGTATGCTTTTGTACAGCGGCAATTTTAAGGCGGAGGCAGAAAAAGACCAGTATGAGCAGACGAGGCTTGTTATGGGCTTGTCCGACGAAATGTTCTCCTGGAAATTAGAGCCGGGAGAGACGTTTGATACACCGGAGACGGCATTTAGTTATTCGGCAAATGGTTTTTCAACACTTTCGTGGAATCTGCATCGTCTGATCCGCAGCCACATCTGCCGCAGTGCATACCGCGATACCAAAAGACCGGTTCTGATCAATAACTGGGAGGCAACTTATTTTGATTTTACCGGAGAAAAAATCATAGAGATCGCAAAACAGGCGGCGGAGCTTGGCGTGGAGATGCTGGTGCTCGATGATGGGTGGTTTGGAAAACGTGATGATGATCTGGCAGGACTGGGCGACTGGACGGTCAATGAGAAAAAACTTGGGATGCCGCTTGGGAAAGTTGCAGAAAAAATTCGTGGGCTTGGCATGAAATTTGGGATCTGGATCGAGCCGGAAATGGTCTGTGAGGACAGTGACCTCTATCGGGAACACCCGGACTGGGCATTTACCATTCCTGGACGAAAACCGGTGCGTGCACGCTATCAGCTTGTGCTCGACTATTCCAGAAAAGAAGTGGTGGACGGTATTTTTGCACAGATTGCGAAAGTGCTCGATGACACGAAGGCTGATTATGTCAAGATGGATATGAACCGTCATCTCACGGATATCTGGTCGAAAACGGCGGCAGAGCAGAATCAGGGTGCGATCCTGCACCGCTATGTGCTCGGTGTTTATGATTTTTTGGAACGGCTGCATGAACGTTACCCGGATCTTCTGATTGAGGGATGCAGCGGTGGCGGCGGCAGGTTTGATGCGGGAATGTTGTATTATACACCACAGATCTGGTGCAGTGACAATACGGATGCGGTTGAGCGTATTAAAATACAGTATGGAACATCCTTTGCCTATCCGTCCTGCACGGTCGGTTCCCATGTGTCGGCAGTTCCGAACCATCAGACCGGAAGAATGACAGAACTTGCGACACGGGCAGCAGTTGCCATGGCGGGCAGTTTTGGTTATGAACTGGACTTAAATCTGCTGACGGAAGAAGAAAAGGAACAGGTCAGAGAGCAGATCAAAAACTATCACCGTTTTGAGATGCTGATCCGGCAGGGAAGATATTACAGACTGACAGATGTCTGGCAGACAAAAGAATATGCCGCATGGGAGTATTGTGCGCCGGATGAAAGCGAAGCGCTGGTTACGGTGATAACGATGGATACGCAGTGTAATCCGGCAACAGAGTATGTGAAACTGCGGGGACTTGGTGAAGATAAAAAATACCGGGTGGAGGTTGTTGGAATGCAGACAGATGGTGAAAATGTGCAGCGGATCAATGGCACACCGAATGCGGTGGAACCGGAGTATTTTACGGGGGCACAGCTTGTATATGCTGGAGTGCCGGTTCCGCGGCTTGGGAACGAGTATAAGTCGTGGCAGGTGTACGTTAAGGAAGTGTAAGGAAAATATCTGGAAAGGTGGATGCCGGAGGTGCTGTGAAGGCAAATTGAGCGAAGCCGGGGCGTGTTTTGTTCTGATGTCCGAAAATAAGAAAAGCTAAGTATGCCTGCGGGGGTGTGTGGCGGAGTGACGTGTGCGTCCTAAATGTGCCATCCGGGCACATTAGGACTTGGGCTGCCGTCCGTGGCAGCACAACACTGTGTGTTAACAGGCATACTAAGTTTTTCTAATTTTCTACCAAAGTCACAAAAGCAGCCCCGGCTTCGCTCAATTTGCCAGCCATTACCTTGCGGCACGCCTTTTGCGGAGATATTCGTCAGTCACTACCGAGAAGCCAGGGCGAAATCTGCCACAGACTGCAGGCAGTTGAGAGAACGGCACGGATTTATAAGAAGGTGCTGGGGAGCCGCCGGTACTTAGTGAGCGTATTTTGCTCACTTAGTATCCGCTGCGAGCGACAGGCAGCGAGAGCGTGCCTTCGTTAAATCTGTGCCGTTCTCTCAACGTTCCAACAAACCAAACCAGAACTTTGCATTAGCTTAACATAGCAGAAAGGAGCACATAAATGAACAAACAATATGATGTAGCCGCTTTCGGCGAGCTATTAATCGATTTTACAGAAAACGGCACCAGCGGTCAGGGCAACCCGGTCTATGAGGCAAATCCGGGAGGAGCACCGTGTAATGTACTTTCAATGTTAAATAAGTTAGGTCATCGCACCGCATTTTTAGGAAAAGTCGGAAATGATATTTTTGGCAGACAGCTTCGTGCTACCGTGGAATCAGCCGGAATTGATGTGAGCGGACTTCTGACAGATGAGGATGTGCGCACCACGCTTGCGTTTGTTGAGACAAAGCCGGACGGCGACCGCGATTTTTCCTTTTACCGGAATCCGGGTGCAGATATGATGCTCCGGGAGGATGAGGTCAGGGATGACATTATTGCAGATGCAAAAATCTTTCATTTTGGCACACTATCCATGACCAATGAACCGGTCAGAAGTGCGACAAGACATGCAATTAAAGTCGCAAAAGAAAACGGCGCGATTCTTTCCTTTGATCCGAATATCAGGGAGCCGCTCTGGAAAGACATGGAAGATGCAAGAGCGCAGATGGCATACGGCTTATCCGTCTGCGATATCTTAAAAATTTCGGACAATGAGATCCAGTGGTTTTCCGGGAAAGAAGACTATACCGAAGGGATCCACATGCTGCAGCAGACCTATCAGATCCCGTTCATCCTTTTATCCATGGGAAGAGACGGAAGCAGAGCTTATTATAAGGATATGCTGGTTGAAGTTCCTGCATTTTTACAGAAAAACACGATCGAAACCACCGGTGCCGGAGACACCTTTGGCGCATGCTGCCTGCACCATATATTAAAGTATGGCTTAGATAACCTTACAAAACAGCAGTTAAAAGAAATGCTCACATTTGCCAATGCAGCAGCATCCATCATCACAACAAGAAAAGGTGCCCTGCGTGTCATGCCGTCGCTGGAGGAGATTCAGAGATTGTTGTAGGGTTTGGATGTAAGAGTAAAATGTCTAAAGGATTTCTTAAACTTCGCAAGAATGTCTTGGAATTGTGCATGGAATCATATAATATATATGATAAACCAAAACGGTAAGCAGTACGGACAGGTGGAGGACACATGAAAAAGACATTAGGTATGGTATTTTTCCTGACAGTGCTGGCAGGTATGGCAGGCTGCGGACAAAAAAATACTGCAAATACAACAGAACAAACAGATACCCAGACGGAGAAAACATTAGAAGAACATTTCTTTTCGGCAGAGCAGGACGAACAAAACTACAATGTGATGGAAGAATATTCTGAGGATGAGGAATATCCGGAGCTTGCAGCATTTCTGACGGAGTATTATCAGATTCCGGAAGAAGAATGCAAAGAGACACGGTATTACTATAATTACACGGATCTTAACGAGGACGGAACGGATGAGATCGTAGCGGTCACGATCGGAGATACAACATCTGATAATCGCGGGGATGCGGCACTTATTTTAAGACCGGGAGAAAATGGTCAGTTCGAGGTGCTTGGAGCATTTTCGCAGATCCATACTCCGGTAATGATCAGTGAAGATATGGAAAATGACTGGCATACGATCATTTTTCCAATTTATGGCGGTGGACAGGAATCCGGATTTATCAGCGCTGTTTACAGGGAAGAAACGGGGTATGAACTCGATGAGGAGAGTTTCGTGCGGGAAGAACCGAAAGTTTCCGGTGACAGGATTTTATCGGATAATCTGATCAATGATATGGATACCGATAATTACCTCACGATTGCTCCGCGGGATACGGAGAGCCAGAACTAAATACGACCGGATCAGGTCACAGACAGGAAAAAGGAATCGGGCAGAATGACTGCAACGGTTCCTTTTTTAAAAAATACTTTATCTTAAGAGGGCAAAATGCTATAATTGTTAGCAAAGACTATTCTAGGACGAGTGGAAGAATCAGCGGTGACATATGCGTTTTTGGTCACGGGTTTCTTTTTATTTAGGAGATTAGTATTATGAAAAGTAATAAAGTAAAGCTCAGAGGCAGACTTCGAAAATCTCTTTACTGGCCCATGTTCATGACGATTCTTCTGATATGTATGAATGTCGTGATCTATATGGATGACATACTTTCAGGTGTGATGTTTTCAATATTTACCGCAATTTATTTTGTGGTGTCCCTGATCGTGTATGTGAGAAATAAGCCGGTTTTAGTCAATGAGCTGATCAATTTTGCAACGCAGTACGGAACGGTACAGAGGCAGCTTTTAAACGAATTTGAGATACCATATGCGCTGTTAGACTACAATGCGAAGATTTTGTGGGTGAATGAACAGTTTACAGAACTGACCGGGAAAGATAAAAAATATCACAAGTCGATCACGACGATTTTTCCTTCATTGACAAAGGAATTTCTACAGAAAAATGAAGGGTCAGAATCAGTGAGCCTGAAATTGAAAGATCAGGATTTCCGTGTTTCTTTAAAAAGAATCTACTTTGAAGAGTTAAACAGTGTGGACAGTCTTGTTACGCTCGATGAAAGCAACGAATATCTGACAGCGGTGTATCTTTTCGATGAGACGGAAAAGAACCGTTACATGCGGGAAAATCAGGAACAGAAAATGGTTGCGGGGCTTGTGTATATCGACAACTATGATGAGGCGCTTGACAGCATTGAAGATGTAAAGAGATCGCTTCTGGTGGCGCTGATCGACCGGAAAGTCAATAAATATTTTACGGAACTGGATGCGTTAGTCCGCAAGATTGAAAAAGATAAGTATTTTGTTGTATTGAAATATCAGTATCTTGCAAAACTCCGCGAAGACCGCTTCAGCCTGATCGAGGATGTAAAAACAGTTAAGGTCGGCAATGAGATGGCGGTGACACTCAGTATTGGTATCGGTGCAAATGGCGAAAGCTATACACAGAATTATGAGTATGCGCGTATGTCCATTGACCTTGCATTAGGACGTGGCGGTGACCAGGTCGTTGTGCGTGATGGCGAGGATATTACTTATTATGGTGGAAAGACGCAGCAGGTAGAGCGCAACACCAGAGTTAAGGCGAGGGTAAAAGCACATGCGCTCCGTGAGATCATCGAGAGCAGGGAGCATGTGATCATTATGGGACACAGCATCAGCGATGTGGATTCCCTCGGTGCAGCGATCGGTATTTACTGTGCGGCAAAGGTACTTGGCAAAAAGGCACAGATCGTGTTAAATGAGATCACTTCATCCCTGCGCCCGCTGGTAGAGTGTTTTACCGAGGAAAAGGGATATCCGGCAGACCTTTTTATCAAAAATGAAGAGGCACTTATGCTTACCAATGAAAATACACTGGTGGTCGTTGTGGATGTAAACCGTCCGAGCTACACCGAATGTCCGGAACTGTTAAAGTGCACGCAGACCGTCTGTGTATTCGATCATCACAGACAGACAAATGAGGTGATCGAGAATCCGGTTCTTTCTTATGTGGAGCCGTATGCTTCAAGTGCATGTGAGATGATTGCCGAGGTGCTGCAGTATTTTTCCGAAAATATCCGTCTCGCTCCGTGTGAGGCAGACTGTATTTATGCGGGTATCCTGATCGATACCAACAACTTTATGACAAAAACCGGTGTACGAACCTTTGAGGCGGCAGCCTATTTAAGACGTGCGGGTGCGGAGGTGACGAGAGTGCGCAAGATGCTCCGCAACGATATGGCAGCTTACAAAGCGCGCGCGGAAGCAGTGCGTCATGCAGAAGTTTACCGGGGAGCATTTGCAATTTCCATCTGTCCGGCAGATGAGGTGGAGAGCCCGACCATCGTCTGTGCACAGGCAGCAAATGAGCTTTTAAATATTGTGGGGATCAAGGCATCCTTTGTTCTCACGGAATATCAGGGAAAAATTTATGTAAGTTCCCGTTCCATTGATGAGATCAATGTACAGCTTATTATGGAGCGGCTTGGCGGCGGCGGACACTTAAACGTTGCCGGAGCCCAGCTCACCAACTGCTCACTGCAGCAGGCAAAACATATCATTCAGGATACGATTGATGAGATGTTAAAAGAGGGCGATATATCAGAATAATCAGGAAAGAAGGTTTTATATATGAAAGTTATTTTATTAGAAGATGTAAAAGCATTAGGGAAAAAAGGAGAGATCGTGAATGTCAGCGACGGCTATGCGCGCAATGCGATTTTCCCGAAAAAATTAGGCGTTGAGGCAACACCAAAAAACCTCAATGATTTAAAACTGCAGAACCAGCACGCAGACAAAGTGGCACAGGAGCAGTATGAAGCTGCACTGACACTTGCGGAAGAATTAAAAGATAAAAAAGTTACCGTAAAAATGAAAGCCGGTGAGGGCGGACGTACATTCGGTTCCGTTTCCACCAAAGAAATCGCTGTTGCAGCCAAAGCACAGCTTGGCATGGAACTTGACAAAAAGAAAATGCAGTTACCGGAGCCGATCCGTACCTTTGGTGTGACAGAAGTTGCAATCAAGCTTCACCCGAAGGTAGTAGGTAAATTTAACGTACATGTAGTAGAGGAATAAGAATGGAAGAAACACTGATCAACCGCACGATGCCAAACAGCCGCGAGGCAGAACAGTCGGTCATTGGCTCTATGATCATGGACAAAGATGCGATCCTCACTGCAATGGAAATGCTCATCAGTGAGGATTTTTATTACAAGCAGTACGGGATACTGTTTGATACCATGATCGAATTATACAGCAAAGGACTTCCGGTCGATCTGGTCACTTTGCAGAATAAATTAAAAGAAAAAGATGTGCCGGCAGAGATTGCAAGCTTAGAGTTTGTAAGGGATCTGTTAAATGCAGTCCCAACCTCGGCAAATGTAAAATATTATGCACAGATCGTAAAAGACAATTCCATGCGGCGCAAGCTCATCAAATTAAATGAAGAGATCGAAAACGAGTGCTACATGGGAAAAGAGAGTGTTGAAACAGTCATGGATATCACCGAAAAAAAGGTGTTTGATCTGCTTTCCACACGCGGCGGAGGCGGTGATTACGTGCCGATCCGCCAGGTCGTTATGAATGCGCTTGAAAAGATTGAAAACGCAGCCAAGACATCCGGCACCGTTACGGGAATCCCGACCGGCTTCATTGATCTTGACTACCGCACGGCTGGCCTGCAGCCGTCCGATCTGATCCTGATCGCGGCGCGTCCTTCCATGGGTAAAACGGCGTTTGTTCTTAACATTGCACAGTATGTAGCATTTCATGAGCATATGTGCACGGCGATCTTTTCACTTGAGATGTCAAAGGAGCAGCTTGTAAACCGTCTGTTTTCCTTAGAGTCAAGGGTGGATGCACAGGCACTCCGAACCGGTAACCTCTCAGATTCTGACTGGGAGAAGCTGATTGAAGGTGCCGGAACGATCGGTAATTCGGAGCTTATCATCGATGATACGCCTGGTATTTCCATCGCGGAGATGCGGAGCAAATGCCGGAAATATAAGTTAGAGCATGATCTGAAGCTGATCATCATTGACTATTTACAGTTGATGTCCGGTTCCGGCAGGGGATCTGATTCCCGTCAGCAGGAGATCTCAGATATCTCCCGTTCCCTAAAGGCACTTGCGAGAGAGCTTTCCGTGCCGGTGATCGCATTGTCCCAGCTGTCACGAGCCGTAGAACAGCGTCCGGATCACCGTCCGATGCTTTCTGACCTGCGTGAGTCAGGTGCGATCGAGCAGGATGCCGACGTTGTTATGTTTATCTATCGTGATGATTATTATAATCATGATTCTGAGATGAAAGGAATCTCAGAGATCATCATTGCCAAACAGAGAAATGGTCCGATCGGAACCGTCAATCTGGTATGGTTACCTCAGTATACCAAGTTCGCCAATATGGAGAAAAATTAATCAGTACCGTCGGGGTGTTGTGCAGTTTCCGGCAGAAAAACGATTTTGTTTTTCTGTCGGAATTTGTATAACACCCCGATTTTTGTCTGAAAAAGGCGACCG
>OHHY01000376.1_pt1 | contig 23624 bp, 26 predicted proteins | sample 1568101 | NCBI WGS metagenome assembly OHHY01 (sample SAMEA3879605, study PRJEB24766) | human gut metagenome | biome: human-associated habitat; feature: feces | place: USA | collected 1985/1987
ATAAGGCACAATGCCCTCTTCTTCCAGTTCTTTTTCAATCAATGCCGTACCGCATGCTCTATGCCAAAAGGAATTTCTTTGAATACTCCTTTCATCTCTATAATAATTTTTTCTTTAAAACATAAATCACCTCCATTTATACCTTATAGGTGTTTTAGTTCTATCTATCCACTTTTTTGTTCGCCGATACAATCAGCATCATGGGACGGCGCATTTCATCCTGCATCCCCGGAATATCCATCATGTATTCCGGCGGCTGCGGCTCCACAATATGATTTATTATAAAACCATTTGAAAGCAGTGTATTTAGATATGTGGTCAGTGTTCTATGAAATTTTGTAACCTTTTCTCCCAAAAACACAGCTGTTCGTTTGCCCTCATAATAATAATTATCCACCGGAAAATGCAGTATTTCTCCTTTTTCGTTATAATACCAGTCTTGTGTTCCATAGGCAGTAAAAACAGGATGTTCAACCGTAAAAACCAGCTTACCACCAGACTTCAGTATTCTATATATCTTTTTTACTAAAATCTCATAATCTGCTACATAGTGAAACGCAAGTGAACTTAATATTACATCAAAACTCTCCTCTGGGAATTCCACATCTTCTATAGCACAGCATTTATATTCAACCTGTGGAAAATGTGTTTTTTCTTTGGCTACCTCGAGCATTTTATGAGAAATATCAACACCTACAACAGAAGACGCTCCGTGTTCCATCGCATAAATACAGTGCCATCCATAGCCGCATCCTAAATCAAGCACACGCTTATCTTTAAAATCCGGCAGCAGCTTTCTCAATGTTTCCCATTCTCCTGCACCGGCTAGTCCCTGCTGTGAGCGACTCATTTGACTGTATTTTTGAAAAAATATATCATCATCATATTTGTTTTCTTTTCCATATTCTACGTAATTCAACATCTTTCACCTCGCTGTAAACTTCCGATTTTTCGTTCTCTGCGACTTCCCAATAAACGGGAAGTTATATATGTCTTTGCAAATATACCATATCTATTAGTTGTACACCGCCCTCATAAATTGGGTGGTCATAATTGTCCGTAAAGAAATTCGGAATCTTGTGAGACCGAACAAATCCACATTTTTCATAAAATGGTATCGTCAATGGACTATCACCTGTTCCAACCTGCAAAACAGAATATTCATCTGCATATTTACTGGCAAGAAAATCAATTAGTGCTTTTCCATAGCCCTTTCCCTGATTCTGAGGATCGACTGCAATATTTTTAATTTCAAGTATTCCATTATCTTCATCAGTGACAACACATTCAGCTTTTACATTACCATCTTCAAGTACATACATAGTACCTTTTTCAAGATAGTGATCAATCATATTTTCCTGCTCATCAGCTAATAACAATAATGATATAAACTGCTTTTTATTCTTATCCACTTCTCTGATTTTCATATCCATCACTCCGTCAAACTGGATGTTATGGCTTTAATTTTCTCCAAATAACCAACTTTAGGACAATACATACGACCACAACAACAGCCACCATGGCACCATCCAACAGTAACTCTGTGTACCACGGTGCAGACTGCATGGCATATAAATTTGGATAGGTTTTAAAGTGCCAGGACTTATAAATTCCGAACCCAATGAAAACTCCTATGAATGAACCAATAACGATGTTTAAAAAACAATTCAACTTTCTCAGCATGGCAGCACACCCCTTTCCAAATTTCCGATTTGTACTTATTTCTTAAACAGCTCAGAATGTGAACCAAGGCGATAAAGCATCAAAACAAGAACATCTCCACAAATCTCATAAATAAGCAGCCAGTCCGGTTCGATGTGACACTCACGCGTGCCTTTGTAGTTTCCTGTAAGGTCGTGATCCCTGTATTTTGCATCCAGCGTACCGCCATTCGCCAGAATATCGATTACCTCAAACAGCTTATCAAGATTTTTATTTTGCTTTTTGGCAAGCTTCAAATCCTTTTTAAACTGATTGGTAAACTGAATGTCGTATTTCATACGTCGAGAGCTGCCTTAAGCGCATCCATACTGGAATAACGCGGAGCAGAAGGATCCTTCATCGTTTTTCTGCCTTCCTCAATGGCAACGGCTGTCGTATCATTCGGTACTTCCAGTTTTAATTCAAAAGGAATACCATGCTCACGGATAGCGGTTCTCAGGAACATATTTACAGCAGTTGTCATATTCAGACCAAGCTCATTGAAGATTTCCTCCGCCTGGTCCTTGATTGCCTTGTCTGTACGAATATTTAAATTAGTTGTTGCCATACAGAACACCTCCATTCAAGTATAGTATACTCAAATATGTATATAGTGTCAACACATTGTCATTATTAAAAGCACATAAATTCTGCTAAAATGCATCGAAATCTCTCTGCGTAGCGATCTGCGCATAGCTCTTGGCTTCACATAGACTAGGTTTCTGCCGGAAGGCAGTGTGATAAAAAGCATGCCAATTTTGAAACACGATTTGCTAGGTTCTTGAATAAGCTGCTCATGGAGCTGATGACAAAATAAAAGAAGCAATTTAAAGTATAAGTGGTAAGAATCAAGCCTCCAAGACTCCGCAAGATTTGGAGGTTTGCTTCTGCCCATTTTTAGAGGAAAGGAATTTTCGAAACGAAAAATCTATGGTACAATATTTTAGAAGTTATCAACGGGATAAGTGGATCATAGAGAAAGAGCAGAACAAATCACATGTAGGTTAGTCAGATTTGTATCTCAAAAATAAATCTAATCTTTTTCTATGGCAGGTGCAAAGTGATGCATCATGCTTATTTTTGCAGGTACCGGCAGGGGACTGTTGCATCATTTTTGAACCCAGACTTAACGAATAAGCCATGGGATGTGCATTTTTATTGCGTACTCATGGCACTGCGAGAGTATTTGTCTGCTTACGATTTGCCCTGATTGTGGAGGAAAACTGAGAGAGCGAAGTGGACCATATGGTAGATTTTACGGATGTATGAATTATCCGAAATGTAGAGATAGCAGATCAATTAAAAAATAATTGAGAGGTGTTAATAAATGTTATTTATATGTTACCCCAAATGTTCAACCTGTCAAAAGGCTAAAAAATGGCTGGATGAGCATAATATAAAATATACTGAGCGCCATATTGTAGAGGTGAATCCTACTTATGACGAATTAAAGGAATGGTATGGGAAGAGTGGACTGACCCTTAAGAAGTTCTTTAATACTAGCGGGCTTCTTTATAAAGAAATGCAGCTTAAGGACAAGCTGCCTACAATGAGTGAAGAGGAACAGATTCAGTTACTTGCTACAAATGGAATGTTGGTAAAGCGTCCACTTGTTGTAAATGGAGATACTGTGCTTGTTGGCTTCAAGGAAGCAGAATGGGCTGAAAAATTGAATTGATAATTTTTGAGAATTCGTTTATGTATATGGAGGAAAGGAGCTGAGAATCTCATATGTCAGATTTGTTTGATTTATCGAACTTTGATAAATATAAAGAAGATAACTGCCGAGAAGTGAAAAAGGCAGAAGGTGGATTGCCTATAGCATTATGGGAGTCGTATTCCTCATTTGCCAATTCTAATGGTGGTGTTATTATTCTTGGCGTTGGAGAGCGGCAGGATGGAACTTGGTATACTACTGGACTTAAGAATGCGGATAAACTTAAGAGAAACTTTTGGAACACAATTCATGATACCAAGAAGGTAAGCATTAATTTGCTATCGGATAAAAATGTGGAGTCCTACGAGGTTAATGGCGATACCATTCTGGTTATTTATGTACCAAGAGCTAAACGTGATCAGAAGCCTGTTTATATTAATAACGATTTATTTGGTGGCTGCTATCGTAGAGATTGGGAAGGCGACTATCATTGCTCAAAGGCAGAAATTAAAGGTATGCTCCGTGATGCTGCGGATGAGACAGAGGATATGAAGATTGTAGAACAGTTTGATATTTCTGCAATTGATACAGAGTCCTTGAAGGGATTCAGAAATCATCATAAGAGCTATCGTCCAGAGCACGTATTTAATAATTTACCAGATGATGAGTATTTAGAGAGAATAGGTGCAGCAGGATTTGGCGAGGATGGTAAATTACATCCTACTACAGCTGGGTTGCTTATGTTCGGTGAAGAATATCATATCGTAAGAGAATTTCCAGAGTATTTCCTAGATTATAGAGAGATGCTTGACCCAACAATACGTTGGACAGATCGCTTGCAGTCTAGCTCCGGTGATTGGAGCGGTAATGTATTTGATTTCTTCTTTAGAGTAAATAGCAAAATTGCAAAGGATATTAAGAAGCCTTTTAAGCTTGAAGGTATTACGAGGGTGGATGATACTCCAGTTCATAAGGCAGTTCGAGAGGCTTTAGTTAATTGTTTGGTTAATACAGATTATTTCTTGCCTTGCGGTGTAGTGATTAAGAAGGAAGATGACAAGTTGGTTATCGAGAATCCTGGTAGCATTCGCACTGGTAAAAAGCAGATGCTTCGTGGTGGTATTTCAGATCCTAGAAATAAAACACTAATGAAGATGTTTAATATGATTGGTATTGGTGAAAGAGCCGGTAGTGGTATTCCAGATATTTATCAGGTTTGGGAGAATGAAGGCTGGCCAATGCCTGTTGTAGAGGAAAGTTATAATCCTGACAGGACTCGTTTATCGCTTGAATTTGCGAAAAAACAAACGATAAAAACAAGCGAAGAGGAAAAGGAGCCAAAAAGGAGCCGAAAAGGAGCCAATAAAAGGAGCTGAAAGAAAAAAGGAAATTTTGAAGCTGATAAAGGTAAACTCAACTATTACACAAGTTGAAATTATGAAAGAATTAGATTTGACTAGAAAGCAAGTGCAAAAGGATATGAAAGAGTTACAAGAGATGCACATAATTGCAAGAGAAGGCACAAACAGAAGAGGACGCTGGATTATCGTCAAAGAGAATAAATAGAATTTAAGTTTATTAGGGGGATAGTTTATATGCTTAATCTTTCGGAAGAACAACAAAAAGCACTGATGGAAACAGTAAATAAGCATATTCAGGAAGAAACAAAAAAGAGCCTAGATGCATTTGATAAAACCCTTGATAGAAAAGTCAGTTTGGTGTAAATAGTATAAAAACATTGGATTCCGTACAAAAAAGTTCCAAAATCAGGAATTTCTGTACGGAATTTCTTTTATTTGCGTACTTGGCGAAAATAAAGCATTTTTATAATACAAAATTACCTGCTTTTGTATTTTTTTGCCGATATTGGCGTTTTAAATACAAGAAAATTCGTAGGAATCTGCAAGGCACTTTTACATTAGCTTTTTACAGTCGTTGACAGTCACTGTCTTTTACCATAAAATGAACAGTAGGAATGTATGAAAAGGAAGAGAAAAATGGGAAAATCTGAGAAACAGATGGATAAAGAGCATGAGCGCAACCAGCGGATCATCGATACGGCGTTCCGGCTTTTTGTGGAAAAGAAAATCGAAGCGGTCAGTATGGATGAAGTCGCAAAGGAAGCCGGTGTGGGACGTGCCACATTGTTCCGCTGTTACAACAATAAGACGGAGCTGGCTATTGCGGTCTGCGCATCGAAATGGAAAGCTTATCTGGACAAGCTGGATGAGACGAGACCAATCTCTTCGATACACGACATTCCGGCCATCGGAAGATTTATTTTTACGCTGGACAGTTATATCGGCATGTATCAGAACCATAAGGATCTGCTGCAGTATAATGACAACTTCAACAATTATATAACACACCAGACGGTGCGGCAGGAGGAACTGGCGAATTTCCACGCATCCCTGAATTCCGTCAACACAAGACTTCATATGATGTATGCGAAGGCAAAAGAGGACAAGACCTTCCGCACGGATATTCCGGAGGAACAGTTCATGCGTGTGACGGTGCATACCATGATGGCAGCGTGTACCCATTACGCAGGTGGTTTTATCTGGGGAGCAACGGACAACAAGGATTATACAGGTGATCTGCTGATTTTAAAGGAAATGATCCTGAATTATGCCCGGAATGACGCCAATCTCTAATTTTCAGGTATACTGATCCCGACAGCCGGTGGAACAGATGACTGATTGACATTGCAATTTCAGAAAATCTGTGATATAGTAGCCACAATTGAATATGGAGTATTCAGGTGCCGGAGCAGTCACGTAAGTAGCTGGCTCCGGTGAAAAGGGAAGCAGGTGTAAGTCCTGCACGAACTCGTCACCGTAATTAGGGAGCTGAAGCCGATAGATCACTGGGAGACCGGGAAGATGGCGGATGCAATGATCTTCAAGCCGGGAGACCTGCCTGAATGCTGTACAGAAACATTTGTTTCAAAGCCACGAGTAACTGGTTGTACGTGTGGAATGCAGAAGCGACAGAAGCTTTTTGCATTCGTTTCTTATGTGTACAAACCCTTTACCTGATACAGGAAAGGGTTTTTGTTTTTGTTGCGAAAAACATGTTTCTGACTTACATATTTAAGAATACCGGGGCACCCCCGAAATGAAAAGAGACAGAAAAACTGTCAGAGGAGGAAACATGAAAAGAAGAATCGTAGCAGTAGTACTGGCAACCGTACTGGGCGCTGTATGCATCACCGGATGCGGCAATACCCAGGAGACCGTAGAGAGCACTGCACAGGTAAGCACTGAGGCTCAGACCACCCAGGCAGCGGAAACAGCAGCTACCGAAAGCACCGAAGATGCAGATCAGGCAGCAGCCGATGAAGTAGCAGCAATGATCGATGCCATCTATGTACAGGAGAGAACTGAGAATACCGATAAGCAGTGTGCAGATGCCAAGGCAGCATGGGATGCACTGACCGACGCACAGAAGGAACTGGTAGAGGGAGAAAATGCAGATCCCGATTATTTCGGCAGAGATACCGGAGATGCTTCCAAGGATGATCCCCGTAATCAGGATGAGATCGGTGAGAACGAGATTCTGGTAGTAAGCTTCGGCACTTCCTTTAACGACAGCCGTGTGGCTGATATCAAGGGTATCGAGGATGCGATCGCAGCAGCCAATCCCGACTGGTCTGTAAGAAGAGCATTTACTGCACAGATCATCATCAACCATATACAGGCAAGAGATGATGAGCATATCGACAACATGGACCAGGCACTGGACCGCGCTGTGGCAAACGGTGTTAAGAACCTGGTAGTACAGCCTACCCATCTGATGCACGGGGCAGAGTATGACGAGCTGATGGAGGCAGTAGAAGCCTACAAGGATCAGTTCGCATCCGTAAAAGTCGCTGAGCCCCTGTTAGGTGAAGTGGGAGACGATGCAACCGTTGTCAATGCAGATAAGAAAGCAGTAGCAGAAGATCTGACCGCAGAAGCAGTGAAGACCGCTGGGTATGACAGCCTGGATGCTGCAAAGGAAGATGGCGTGGCATTCGTATTCATGGGTCACGGAACTTCTCACACCGCAAAGGTGTCTTACAGCCAGATGCAGACCCAGATGAACGACCTCGGTTATGCTAACGTATTCATCGGAACCGTAGAAGGTGAGCCGGAAGAGACCGCCTGCGAAGAAGTCATCAAGGCTGTTGCGGAAGCAGGTTACACCAAAGTGGTTCTTCGTCCCCTGATGGTAGTAGCAGGTGATCATGCCAACAATGATATGGCAGGCGAAGATGAGGATTCCTGGTTAAGCCAGTTCAATGCTTCCGGTAAGTTCGACAGCGTGGATACCCAGATCGCAGGTCTCGGCGGGATCAAGGCTATCCAGGATCTGTATGTGGCACATACCGCAGCAGCAATGGCTGAGAAATAAATAAGAATCAAAATTACAAATGAAATAAGGATTAAAATAAGGATTAAAATCAGTAATGAAAGCAAAGACATTAATGAATAAAATCATAATTGTGGGCGGACTGAGTGCCTGTCTGCTGCTTGGCGGCTGTGGAGCAGGTCAGGCAGCGGATGCGACATCCGCAGAAAGCACGGTTGCCGCACAGGAAAGCACCGCAGCACAGACAGAAAGCGCAGAAGCTATAGCAGGAACAACAGAAGTAGCGGCTACAGAGACTGCACAGAACGAAGCACAGCTTCCGGATGGTGTCTACACCGCTGAATTTTCCACGGACAGCTCCATGTTCCATGTCAGTGAAGCCTGTGACGGCAAGGGAACCCTGATGGTAAAGGATGGTGTTATGACCATTCACATTTCCTTAGGTTCCAAGAAGATTCTGAATCTCTATCCAGGTCTGGCGGAAGATGCAGCCAAAGATGGTGCAGTACTGCTTGAGCCCACCACGGATACCGTAACTTACAGTGACGGCATGACGGAAGAAGTCTACGGCTTCGATGTTCCTGTACCCGTGATCGGAGAGGAATTCGATCTGGCACTGATCGGTACCAAGGGAAAATGGTATGACCATAAAGTAAAGGTATCTGATCCGGTGGCAGAGGGTGCCGCAGACACTTTTGATCTGAGCGCCGTAGAAGACGGCAGCTACACCATCGAACTGACCATGGAGGGCGGAAGCGGCAGAGCAAGTATCCAGTCCCCCGCACAGCTTGCGATAGCTGACGGAGCGGCAATGGCGATTCTGGAATGGAGCAGCCCGAACTATGATTATATGCTGGTGAACGGTGAAAAATATCTGCCGGTAAATACGGAGGGCAATTCCGTATTTGAAGTGCCGGTGGAAGCACTGGATGCACCCCTTACCATGATTGGTGATACCGTGGCAATGAGCACACCTCATGAGGTGGAATACACCGTAACTTTCCATTCTGATACCCTTCAGAATGCAGAGAGCGGCAAGTAATACACATTGGTGCCTGCGGCTCAAATATTGCAGGCTATGAAAGGCATGAAAACTTTGAGGTCAGGAAGAAATAGAAGAAAATGGATCTATGTTCTGCTTCTTATGGGACTGCTGGGGCTTAGTGGCTGCGGCAGTCCTTCTTCTGCTTCTGTGGAGATGTCTTCGCAGACAGAATTAGTAAAAACAGGCAGCATGGAGCTGCAATATGCGGAAAATTTTGCGGTGGATTACTACGAAGATGGTTATAAGATGCTGACAACGCTTCCCGACAGTAAACGGTATCTGATAGTGCCGGAGGGACAGCCGGTGCCAAGGGGACTGGATGAGGACGTCAGCATCTTGCAGGAACCGCTTCAAAATATATATCTGGTGGCATCTGGGGTGATGGATATGTTCGCATCCGTGGATGCTGTGGATCAGATCCGGTTCTCCGGACAGAAGCAGGAGAACTGGTACATTCAGACAGCAAAGGATGCCATGGCGGCAGGGGACATGATCTATGCCGGAAAATACAGTAAACCGGATTATGAATTACTGGTGTCTGAAGGCTGTGATCTGGCGATCGAGAACCGGATGATCACGCACTCGCCGGAGGTGGTGGAAATGCTTCAAAGCTTTGATATTCCGGTGATGATCGAATATTCCAGCTATGAACAGCATCCTTTGGGAAAAGTGGAATGGGTCAAATTTTTCGGAGCCCTGACCGGAAAGGAAGCGGAGGCAGAAGAAGCCTTTGCGGAGCAGACAGAGATTCTGGAAGAGGTAGAAAGCGGGGAAAAAACAGGGAAGACCATAGCATTTTTCTATGTCACTTCCAATGGACTGATCCAGGTACGGCAGAGCACGGATTATATTCCAAAGCTGATCGAACTGGCAGGGGGAAGATACATTTTTGAGGATCTCGAGGACAGCGGAAGCGGACGCTCTACGCTGAACATGCAGGTCGAAGATTTTTACGCCGGGGCGAAGGACGCAGACATACTGATCTACAACAGCTCGATCGACGGTGGTGTGACCACGCTGGACGAGCTGATCGGCAAATGCAATATTCTAAAAGACTTCAAGGCGGTACAGGAGGGGCAGGTCTATTGCACCACCAACGATATGTACCAGCAGTCCATGGCAATCGGGTATTTATTGCAGGATATGCATACGGTGTTGACGGACGATGATACCGCTAAGCTGCGTTATCTGTTTCTCTTACAGTAAGATGGAAGACCTAGAAACACAGCGTAAGCATAAGAGCGTTGGAATGAGATTAGAATACGATTGGAATACGAATAGGAAAAGAAGGAGAAAAACATGCAGCAGCGCAGAAAAATCAGATATCTCATAGCGTTTGTTCTATTGACGGCAGGCATTCTCGTGCTGCTGCTTTGCAATATAGGGATCGGAACGGTGAAGATCCCGTTGACAGAAATACTGACTACGGGAAGAACCAAAGAAGGCATGAATGCGAGGATTCTGTGGGAGATCCGTCTTCCCAGGACACTGGCGGCGGGGATCCTGGGCGGAGCGCTGGCACTTGCCGGGTATCTGCTTCAGACCTTTTTCCACAACCCCATAGCCGGACCCTTCGTCTTAGGAATTTCTTCCGGAGCGAAAATGGTAGTGGCACTGGTGATGGTATTTTTGCTGGGGAATACGATCCGGGTCAGCTCCGGACTGTTGATCCTGGCGGCATTTTTAGGAGCTATGCTGTCCATGGGATTCGTACTTCTCATGGCAAGAAAGGTAGACAGCATGTCCATGCTGGTGGTCAGCGGCGTGATGATCGGTTACATCTGTTCTGCCATTACGGAACTGGTGGTGACTTTTGCGGAGGATGCGGATATCGTGAATCTCCACAACTGGTCGAGAGGAAGCTTTTCCGGAATGACCTGGGACAATGTGAAAGTGATGAGTATCGTGGTGGCAGTGACTTTCCTTATGGTGATCCTGTTAGCAAAGCCGCTGGAAGCCTACCAGCTGGGTGAGACGTATGCACAGAATCTGGGAGTGAACATCCGGACATTGCGGATCCTGCTGGTGGTGTTGTCCAGCGTACTTTCGGCATGCATCGTGGCATTTGCCGGACCCATCTCTTTTGTGGGGATCGCCGTGCCGCAGCTGATCCGGAAATTATTCGGCACCACAAAACCGTTACTCATGATACCGGCATGTTTCTTAGGAGGCAGTGTGTTCTGCCTGTTCTGTGATCTGTTGGCAAGAACCTGGATGGCACCCACAGAGCTTGGTATCAGCACAGTGACGGCAATCTTCGGAGCACCGGTGGTATTGTGGATCATGGTATCCAAAAGCAGACGGGAGCGTGGATAACTTACCTATGAAGACGCAGAAGCCTTATTATATTACAACGGAAAAAATAAGCGTGGGCTATGACGGAAAGCCTCTGATCGAAGAAGTGGAGATCGCACTCAGAAAAGGAGAGATCCTGACGTTACTGGGACCTAACGGTGCCGGAAAATCCACGATCTTAAAAAGTATTGCGAGACAGCTGTCCCTGATCGCGGGAACGGTGCGGCTGGACGGAGAAGATATGAAGTCGCTCACCGGGGCAGAACTGTCAAAAAAAATGGCCGTGGTAATGACAAAACGTCTGCGGGGGGAATTGATGACCTGCGAGGATGTGGTGGCCACCGGAAGATACCCCTACACAGGGCGTTTCGGCGTGCTGCGGGCAGAAGATCATGCAGCGGTGCAAAACGCCATGGAACTGGTGCAGGTGGCAGAGATTGGGGATTCTTTGTTTGACCGGATCAGTGACGGACAGAGACAGCGGGTGATGTTAGCCAGAGCCATTTGTCAGGAGCCGGAGATATTGATCTTGGACGAGCCGACTTCCTACCTGGATGTGCGGCATAAACTGGAATTTTTATCGATCCTGCAAAAACTTTGCAGGGAGAGAGAACTTACGGTGATCCTGTCCTTGCATGAGTTGGAACTGGCGGAGAAGATCTCCGATAGAATCCTGTGTGTGAACGGCAGGGCGGTGGACCGGATCGGAACGCCGGAGGAAGTCATGACAGCCGGCTATATCACCGAACTCTATGGCATCCGGATGGGAAGCTATGATGAGGGCAGCAGTGATATGGAGCTGGCGGCGCCGGAAGGAACACCGCAGGTCTTCGTGATCGCCGGAGCCGGAAGCGGACGGAAAATTTACCGGCGTCTGCAGAGAGCGGGAATCCCCTTTGTCACCGGGATCCTGTATGAAAATGACCTGGATTATCCCGTGGCGAAGGCTCTGGCGGCGGAGGTGATCGCAGAGCATCCTTTTGAGCCGGTGGCACAGGAAAAAATACAGGCAGCGAAGAAACAGTTGGAAAAGTGTAACCGCGTTATCTGCTGTCGGGAGAATTTCGGTAGTCTGGAGACTTATCAGAGAGAGCTTTTAGAGTATGCAGAACAGCTGGGGAAGCGGATAGAAAAGTCAGAAAGCCCGGAGCAACAGCGTGGGTGTTAGAAAACAGAGAAACGAAATTCCCGGGATGTCGGTGGCATCTGTGGGATGGAGAAAACGATGGCAAAAGTTATTATGATACAGGGCACCATGTCCGGTGCCGGGAAAAGTCTCCTGGTGGCGGGCCTATGCCGGATCTTCCGGCAGGACGGTTATCGGGTCGCCCCTTTTAAATCACAGAATATGGCACTCAATTCCTATATCACGAAAGAAGGACTGGAAATGGGCAGGGCACAGGTGATGCAGGCGGAAGCGGCAGGGATCGAACCGCTGGTGTGCATGAATCCTATTTTATTAAAGCCCACCAGTCATACCGGCTCCCAGGTCATCGTGAACGGGGAGGTACGGGGAAATCTGTCCGCCAGAGACTATTTTGCCCATAAGACAGAACTGATCCCGGATATCAAGGCAGCCTTCCGCAAGCTGGAGACTTATGCGGATATCATTGTCATTGAGGGCGCCGGAAGTCCGGCGGAGATCAATCTGAAACAGAATGACATCGTAAATATGGGAATGGCGGCAATGGTGGATGCACCGGTACTTTTAGTGGGAGACATTGACAGAGGCGGCGTGTTCGCACAGCTTTTGGGAACCCTGATGCTGCTGACCGAAGAGGAACGGGAACGGGTAAAGGGATTGATCATCAACAAATTCCGTGGAGACAGCACGATTTTAGACCCCGGCATTCAGATGTTAACAGAACGGGGGCAGGTGCCGGTGCTGGGAACGGTACCTTATATGGAACTTACGCTGGAAGATGAGGACAGTCTGACGGACCGTTTCGATGCAAAACATGTGGGGAAGATCGATCTGGCTGTGATCCACTATCCCAGAATTTCAAATTTTACGGATTTTGATGTGTTTGAGCAGATGCCGGAGGTCAGTGTCCGGTATGTGACGAATGTAAGAGAGCTGGGAACGCCGGATCTGATATTTCTCCCCGGCAGTAAAAATACCATGGGAGATCTGAAATGGATGCGGCAGAACGGACTGGAGGCAGCGGTAAAACGGGCTGCGGGAAAAGTTCCCATTTTCGGGATCTGCGGAGGCTATCAGATGTTAGGCTGTGAGATCGCGGATCCGGACAGTGTAGAGGAAGGCGGACAGATCCGCGGCATGGAACTGCTTCCGGTACGGACAGTGCTGCAGAAGGAGAAACATCGCTGCCAGACAGATGGAACTCTGGATGCAGTGGAGGGTATTTTCTCCGGACTTACGGGATGCGAGTTCACGGGGTATGAGATCCATATGGGACAGACAGTGTATTGCAACAGGGACGGCAGCGGTGCGAAGGGTACAATGGACAAGGCAGCCGGACCGGCAAACAGTGCAGAAAGCAATCGGAGCGCTTTCTGTGCAGACGATGCGACGAGAAACACGGAAATCACACAAGCGGTTATCGCTGATTCCACCGGCAGAATCTATGGTTCCTATATTCACGGTCTGTTCGACAAGGGGGAGATCGCCGGGCGTATGATACAGACCCTGGCCCGGGAAAAAGGCATCTCTCTGGAGGACGGCGTCTGGGAGGATTACCGCACTATTAAGGAAAGACAATACGATAAGCTGGCAGATACCCTGCGGGAATATCTGCGTATGGAGGAAATCTATGGAATGCTCAGAGAAGCCCGTATTTCATAACTATACCGGACGGGAATTGGCGCAGATCCGGATCACGCCGCCGGACGAAGCAGTGAGAAAGCTTGTGAAAAAGCATTGGGACACTCTGGCAAAGCCGCTGGACGGCATGGGCAGCTTTGAAACCATCACGGCACAGATCGGAGCCATCTTAGGTACGGAAGTGATCGATATTCGTAAAAAGGGTGTGCTGCTCTTCTGCGCCGATAACGGCATTGTAGAGGAGGGGGTGACCCAGTCCGGACAGGAGGTTACGCTGGCGGTGGCAAAGTCCATGGCCAGGAAGGGTTCCTCAGTCTGCAGGATGGCACAGAGCATCGGTGCCGAGACCATTCCCGTGGACATCGGGATAAATAGTGAGGAATCCATCCCCGGAGTATGGAACTGCAAAGTGTGCTCCGGAACAAGAAATTTCTTAAAAGAACCGGCTATGACGGAAGAAGAGACCGTCCGTGCCATTGCCACAGGAACCAGACTGGTACGGGAGTGTAAGGAAAAAGGATACGGTATCCTTGCCACCGGGGAAATGGGAATTGGCAACACCACCACCAGCAGTGCAGTGACAGCCGCCCTATTACAGTGTGAGGCAGAGGAAGTCACTGGCAGAGGCGCGGGACTGACAGATCAGGGACTGGCTCGGAAGCAACAGGTGGTGCGCACCGCCTTGGAAACCTATGATCTGTGGCATGCGGATGCCTTCACGGTATTGCAGACAGTCGGAGGGCTGGATATTGCCGGACTGACCGGTATGTGCATCGGCGGAGCTTTGTGGCATGTGCCCATCGTGCTGGATGGCGTGATCAGCATGGCAGCGGCCCTGGTGGCGGAGCGGCTGTTCCCAGGTGTGCGGGAATATCTGATCCCTTCCCATCTTGGGAAAGAACCGGCGGCAGTGAAGCTGGCAGATGCTTTGCAGCTGTCTCCGGTGATCCATGCGGGAATGGCACTGGGAGAAGGAACCGGAGCCGTTATGATGTTCACACTGCTGGATATGGCAATGAGCATTTATGGACAGAGCGCTACCTTCTCAGAAATCGAAGTGGAACAATATAGACGTTAACAGTTCAGTCATGAACATATCTGGGCGCAAAAATCATGCTTGCATGATTTTTTGAGCGAATGACGCGGGCTGAACATCCAGACGAATGGAGAAGCAACATGATGACACTGATCCTGGGCGGTAGTGGCAGCGGAAAATCCGCTTATGCGGAAGATTATCTGCTGCGGGCTGCCGGTGATAAAAACAAATATTATATCGCCACCATGCAGATCCGGGATGCGGAGATGCAGGCAAAGGTGGACAGACATCACAGGCTGCGACAGGGGAAAGGCTTCACTACCATCGAACAACCTACGGAGTTGGAGCAGGCGGTCTTGCAAATGGAACCGGCAGGAGCGGTATTGTTGGAATGTATGTCAAATCTCACCGCTAACGAAATGTTTTCCGGGGAACAGCCTGTGGATCGTCAGCCGGTGATCACAAAGATTCTGCAAGGTATGGAAGGATTAAGAAAACAGGCGGATCCGTTAGTCATTGTAACCAATAATGTATTTGAGGATGGAATGATCTACGATGATTCTACGATGGAATACATCGAGGCACTGGGGCGGATCAACGAACGACTTGCCGCGGAGGCAGACGAAGTTGTGGAAGTTATAGCCGGGATCCCACAGCGGATCAAACCCGGCTCACCAGGAGCAAAAGCACAGAACCGGCAGGACAGCCGGGGATAGAAAGGAAACAGACATGCGAATTATCAAATCGTTTTTCATAGCGTTTTCTATGTATTCCAAGATTCCCATGCCACAGTTTCAGTGGAAGGACGAGGACATGCGGTACGCCCTCTGCTTTTTTCCATGGGTGGGTGCGGTGATCGGTGCTTTGTGGTATCTGTGGAAATGGTTCTGTGACCGGTTCGCGGTGGGAACCCTGTGCTATGCTGTGGTGGGGACGGCAATACCGCTTTTGGTCACCGGGGGATTTCATGTGGACGGTTTTTTAGATACCTGTGATGCCCTGCATTCCTACCAGCCAAGAGACCGGAAGCTGGAGATCTTGAAGGACTCTCATATCGGGGCATTTGCAGTGATCATGCTTGCACTGTACGGACTGATTTTCCTGGGAGGATTCTCGGAGATCACGACACTGTGCATGATTACTGTGACGGGAGCCGGATGCTTCCTGTCCAGAGTATTAAGCGGTATCGCAGTGGTGAGTTTCCCTTCGGCAAAGCAGGAAGGGACACTGTATCTGTTTGCGGATAAAGCCCACAAAAGGGTGGTAAAAAGTGCTTTATACGGACAGGGGATCCTTTGTGTTTTATTTATGCTGTGGATATCTTTTGTAGCGGGAGGAATCGCCGTGGCAGCAGCCCTGTTTAGTTTTGCGTATTATTACTATCGCAGTAAAAAAGAGTTTGGCGGCATCACCGGAGACACAGCGGGATACTTTGTGACGCTTTGTGAAGGATGCGTGGTGGTCGCGGTAGCAATCGCGGAAAGGCTGATGTAATGATATTGATCATTGGTGGATTTGCCCAGGGAAAACTGCATTATGTGAAGCAGAGTTATGCACGCTGTGAGGATGGACGGAAAGTGGCTGTTTTGGATGGAACACTGGAACTGCCCGCAGAGACAGGCACTTTGCAGGTGATCGTCAATCATCTGCACCACTATATCCGGGAGCAGCTGCGACAGGGAACCGCTCCGGAGGCAATGATAGAGCATTTCTGCAAGGAACATCCGGACTGCATTCTGATCTGTGATGAGATCGGCAACGGCATCGTCCCCATGGAAGCGGAGGAGAGAATTTACAGAGAGCGCACCGGAAGAATACTGGAACAGCTGGCAGCGCAGGCAGATGAGGTGGTGAGAGTCGTATGCGGAATCGGACAGAAGATCAAATAGAGATTTATCTTACCCTCATCCGGCACGGAGCGACGCTTTCTAATAAAGAGGGCCGGTATCTTGGGAAAACGGACGAAGCTTTAAGTCCGGACGGTATCAGGACACTGGAAAAATCCGTGACAGACAGGATCTACCCAATTGCCGACGTCCTGTTTTCCGGTCCCATGAAGCGGTGTCTTGAGACCGCACAGATCCTGTATCCGGGGCAGACTCCTATCTGTATCCCGGAATGGACAGAGATGGATTTCGGTGCGTTTGAGGGACATAATTATCAGGAACTTTCCGGGAATCCGGCATATCAGAGATGGATCGACAGCGGAGGTACCCTGCCGTTTCCGGAAGGAGAGAGCAGGGAAGAGTTTATCCGCCGAAGTGTTGCCGGATACGAAAAAATGGTATATCACATGAAAAGGATCTGGGAGAGAAGTGCTGCATCGGGGCAGAGGGATCGCAAGATACAAAATGTATCCGCGGTGGTTCACGGCGGAACGATCATGGCGCTGCTTGGTCATTTCCTCGGTGGAGAATATTTTGACTATCAGGTAAAATGCGGACAGGGTTACAGTGGCAGACTGGCATTTAAGGCAGGCGGAGGAGCCCCGCAGTGGAAGGAATTTCGCCCGCTGTCGGAAACTACAGTATCGGAAGCTGCAGTATCGGAACTTACAAAAGGAGAAACGAACGGATGAAATATCATATCCTGGCATTTGGAGCGGGATTTTTACTGGATCAGATCTTTGGCGATCCCTATTTTCTGCCACATCCCATCCGGGGAATCGGCTGGTTGATCGCGAAGACAGAAAAAGCACTGCGCAGTGGCAACCCACAGGAAGATTCCCCGGAGAGAGAGGCAGCGGAGCGCAGACAGGGGAAGCTTTTGGTGGCAATTGTTTTGCTGCTTACGGGAATGTTTACGGCATTGATCCTGGTGGGAGCATATGCACTTTATCCGAGGATCGGCATGGTGGTGGAGGCGGTCATGATCTATCAGATCCTGGCGGCAAGGTGTCTGCAGGTGGAGAGCGGAAAAGTATGGAAACATTTAAAGGCGGGGAATCCGGAGGCTGCCAGAGAGGCGGTATCCATGATCGTGGGAAGAGATACCCAGAATCTTACGGAAGAAGGAGTGGCGAAGGCTGCCATCGAGACTGTGGCGGAGAACACTTCCGACGGTGTGATCGCGCCGATGCTGTATACGGCACTGGGAGGGCCGGTGCTTGGATTTTTATATAAGGCAGTCAATACCATGGACTCTATGGTCGGCTATAAAAATGACAGATATCTGCACTTTGGAAGGGCGGCGGCGAAGCTGGATGATGTGGTGAATTTTTTCCCGGCGAGGATCAGCGCACTTTTGATGATCGGGGCGGCATTTCTCAGCGGAAAAAGCTATAACGGCAGGCAGGCATGGCGTATCTGGCGCAGAGACAGCAGAAAGCACGCCAGTCCCAATTCCGCCCAGACGGAATCCGTATGTGCCGGCGCACTGGGAATACAGTTGGCAGGAGATGCCAGTTACTTTGGCAAAGTCGTGAAGAAACCATATATCGGGGATCCAAAACGGCAGGTGGAATATGAGGATATCCGGAGAGTCAATCGTCTGATGAACCGGACGGCATGGATCTGTGAGCTGTTGTGCCTGGGAATCCTGACCTGGGTGGCAGCGGGCTGTGGATGGTTATAACACGGCGGCTGGCAATCTGTGAAGGAAAGCTCTAAAAAGAAAACAGGTTCAAGAAAAGAAATGAGGAAACAACAGATGCAGCAGAACATACATGGTGGTGACATATACAGCAGACCGGTACGGCTGGATTTTTCGGTAAACGGCAATCCCTTGGGAATGCCGGCGGAGGCAAGGCTTTCACTTTTAGCGGCTATCGATCATGTGGGGGAATATCCCGATGCCGCAGCCGGCGAACTGACAGAGACAGTAAGTCATATGCTGTCGGTGCAAAGCGGCAGGGTAATTCCAAAGGAGTATCTGCTGTTTGGCAACGGGGCATCAGAACTTTTTCTGGCGATCGTACATGCACTTAAGCCGAAAAATATTGTGATCCCGGTGCCGTCCTTTTACGGATATGAGTATGCGGCGAAAGCGGCAGACAGCCATATAAAATATGCATATCTGTCGGAGGAGACCGCATTTTGCCCAGGGAAGAAATTGTTACAGGCGCTGACGGCAGACACAGATCTACTGTTTCTTGCAAATCCCAACAATCCCACAGGGCAGCTGCTGAGCAGGGAATATCTGCCGGAACTTTTGGAGCACTGCAGACAGCAGGGAATCGTCGTAGTACTGGATGAATGTTTTATAGAGTTCTGTGAGACTGATACAGAGCAGCCCAGGTCCCTGCTCGGGAAGATAGACCAGTATGAGAATCTGTTGCTGGTACGGGCGTTTACGAAAAGCTTTGCCATGCCGGGGGTGCGTCTGGGATATCTGGTGTGCAGTAATGAGGGGCTTCGGGAGAAAATCCGCAGACAGCTGCCGGAATGGAATCTGTCGGTGTTCGCCCAGAGAGCAGGCATCGTCTGTGCGGAGCAGGCGGAGCAATATCTGCAGGATACCGTGGAATATGTGAAAACCGAGCGGGCGTATCTTAGGGAAGGGCTGGAGGCACTGGGCATCCGGGTAGTGTCCGGAGAAGCGGATTTTCTGCTGCTCTACACCACACAGCCCATCTATGACAGATTGCTTGCAAAAGGCATCCTGATCCGCAACTGTGAGAATTTCCGGGGACTGGGAGAGGGCTATTACCGGATCGCGGTGAAGAAGCAGGAAGAGAATGAAGTGCTGTTACGAGAACTTGCTATGGGAGACTGATTTATGGATAAAACGAACATCGAATATGTATTGCCGGAAGAGATCGAGATGCGAAGCTTTGAGATCATTGCGGCGGAACTGGCAGAGAGGGGAATCACGTTGCCTGCGGAGCAGGATATGATCACCAGACGGGTGATCCATACCAGTGCGGATTTCGATTATGCGGAGACGATGACCTATTCGGAAAATGCAGTGGAGATCGCCAAAAACCTGATAAAAAACGGTGCGGACATTGTGACGGATACGAATATGGCACTGGCAGGGATCAACAAAAAGGTGCTGGCTTCTTTTGGCGGCGAAGCTCATTGCTACATGGCAGACGCAGAGGTGGCAGCAATGGCGAAGGAACGCAGGACCACCCGGGCAGCGATCAGCATGGAACTGGCAGCAAAACGGGAAAAGCCGGTGATCTTCGCTGTTGGAAATGCACCTACGGCACTGATACAGATTTACGAGATGATGCAGGAGAGCAACTGGCGTCCGGCATTCGTCATCGGGGTTCCCGTGGGCTTCGTGAATGTGGAAGCCGCCAAGGAACTGATCCTTCAGACGGAGGTGCCCTATATTATCAACCGCGGAAGAAAGGGCGGCAGCAATGTGGCAGCCGCCATCTGTAATGCATTGTTGTATGAGCTGAGGAAGGAAAGGTAGAGGCATGCGGTATGGATTTACCACAGGAAGCTGTGCGGCAGCAGCGGCGAAGGCGGCTGCTTATATGCTGCTGACCGGCAGGGAGAAAACTAAGATCACCATAGAGACACCCAAAGGCATCCCCTATACGGCACAGATCCTTAGGATCTGTCGTAAGGAGCGGGAGGTCAGCTGCGCCGTGGAAAAAGACGGTGGGGATGATCCCGATATTACCACCGGGGCATTGATTTGCGCGAAAGTTTCGTTTCCGGAAGAAACAGGCGAGGAAGCTCTGGCCCGGGTCGTGATCGATGGCGGCTTCGGCGTTGGTCGTGTGACGAAACCGGGACTGGATCAGCCCGTGGGAAATGCCGCTATTAATCACGTCCCCAGAGAGATGATCGAACGGGAAGTATTACAGGTGTGTCAGGTACTGGATTATTGTGGGAGCCTGTCAGTGGAGATCTCTGTGCCGGAGGGCGAACATCTGGCAGAGCGGACATTTAATCCGAGACTTGGCATCGTGGGCGGCATTTCGATCCTTGGTACCAGCGGTGTCGTGGAACCCATGAGTACCCAGGCCATTTTAGATACGATCCGCGTGGAACTTAGGCAGCAGCGGGCACTGGGAAGAGAAGACGTGGTGATCTCTCCGGGCAATTATGGACTGGATTTTTTGAAAAATACCTATCACTATGATCTGGATAAAAGTGTAAAATGCAGTAACTTTATCGGTCTGACGATCGATATGGCGGTGGAAGAGGGCTTCAAACGTCTGCTTCTTGCAGGACATATCGGAAAACTCATTAAAGTGGCGGGCGGTATTATGAATACCCATTCCAGAGAGGGTGACTGCCGGATGGAGCTGTTGACTGCTTTTGCGGTAAAGATTGGCGTAGAGCTTCCGGTGGCACAGCAGATCTTAACCTGTGTCACAACCGAAGAAGCTGTAAGAATCCTCGATTCATGCGGCAAAAGAGCACCGGTCATGGGGGCAGCAATGGAGCGGATTTTTTATTATCTGAATAAGCGTGCCGGGGGAAAGATGCAGGTCGAATGCCTCATGTACGCGAACGAATTCGGAGAACTGGCAGAGAGTGGGGGAGTGGAAGAATGGTTTACTTTGTTGGCGCAGGAACAGGAGCAGCAGATTTAATTACGGTACGGGGCATGCATCTTTTGGAAAAAGCAGATGTGATTATCTATGCAGGCTCTCTTGTGAATCCGGAGCTTTTACAATATGCAAAAAAGAATTGTGAAATTCATAACAGTGCCAGACTGACGCTTCCGGAGGTCCTTGCGATTATGGAAGAGGCAGAAAAAGATGGAAAAGTGATTGTACGGCTGCATACCGGGGATCCCAGCATTTACGGGGCAGTGCGGGAACAGATGGATGCACTGGAGGAAAAGGGAATTGCCTATGAGAGCTGTCCGGGCGTAAGTGCCTGCTTCGGAGCGGCAGCATCGTTGAATCTCGAATATACCCTGCCGGATATTTCCCAGACACTGATTATTACCCGGATGGAAGGAAGGACAGGCGTGCCGGAAAAGGAACGGATTGAAGGGCTTGCCGCGCATCAGGCCTCCATGGCGATTTACTTAAGTGCCGGAATGCTGGAAGAACTAAGCAGGCGATTGATAAAAGGCGGATACCGGAGAGAGACACCGGCAGCCCTTGTCTATAAGGCAACCTGGCCGGAAGAGCAGGCTTATGTCTGTACGGTGGAAACCTTACCGGCTGTTGCAAAGGAGCATAGAATCTATAAGACAGCACTGGTGCTTGTCGGGGATGCAATCGCGCATCAGCATTACCGGAAGTCCAGACTCTATGCGCCGGATTTTTCGACGGAATTCCGGAAAGCAAAGGAAACACAAGAATGAAGGTAAGTATTATCAGCTTTACGCTAAAAGGAATCGAACTGTCCTTAAAAATCAAAAAGGCATTTTCAGGGAAGACAGAGGAGGATCTCTGCCTTTATACGAAGTGTTCCCATGCGGAAAAGAGTTTGACAGAAAGAAAACTTACAGAAAAGAATCTTGCAGAAAAGGACCTTGTAGAAAGCGGACTCTCTTATGTGGAACAGCCACTTACGGAATGGACCGGTGAGCAGATGAAGAAGCGCAGAAGCCTTCTTTTTATCGGAGCCTGTGGAATAGCGGTCCGGGCCATCGCTCCGTTTCTTACGGATAAATTAAATGATGTGCCGGTGCTTGTAATGGATGAACAGGGACGCTTTGTGATTCCCGTTCTGGCAGGGCATGTGGGAGGAGCCAACGAACTGGCGGTTTCCCTTGCAGAGCGCATGGGAAGTACCCCGGTCATTACAACGGCAACCGACTTGAATCACTGCTTTGCGGTCGATCTGTTTGCCAGACGGAATGCACTGCACATCGTAAATAAGGATGGCATTGCCAAGGTGTCTTCCCGCATTCTGGCAGGAGAAGAAGTGACGATGGCAGTGGAAGAAGGGCATTTGCAAGAAGGAGAAGCGGGGAGCACGGGAGGAAGAAAGGTTCCGAGAGAAGGTAATGTTCCGGAAGGGATCCGGATTGTTCCCTGTTCGGCAGAATTACATACAGATGTCCCGGTTATGCCGACAGAAGTTTCAGAAGATGCTCCGGCTGTGTCGGCGGAATCAACTACAGATGCTCCGGTTGCTTTTACAGAATCGTCTGCCGAGATTCCTGACATTACAGAGGCTCCTGTCGATGTTTTAGTAGCCCCGGCATCGTATGGAAAGGGACGTCTTCTTACCCTGCGTCCGAAGGAGTATGTCATCGGAATCGGCTGTAAGAGGGGGAAGGCGGCAGAGCAGATTGACCATTTTGTGCACAGAGTTCTTAAGGAAAGCGGCATTTCCATGGAGCAGGTGGCAGCGTTTGTCTCGATTGACCGGAAAAAGGACGAGGAAGGAATTCTTTGGATGAGCAGCCATTATGGCATTCCCTTTGTTACTTATTCCGCGGAGGAATTACAGCAGGTGGAAGGAACCTTCCATGCATCGGAGTTCGTGAAAAGTCAGGTGGGTGTTGATAATGTCTGTGAACGGGCAGCCTTACGGTTTAGCGGTCCGGATGGAATACTCATCACGGGAAAGCAGGCAGAGGATGGAATTACAGCAGCGATTGTAAAACGAAGATGGAGCGTGTCTTTTGATGAAAAATAGAATTTATATCGTAGGAATGGGCCCGGGAAAAGAAGAAATGATGACAGGAGAGGCTCTTAAGGCGCTGGAGGAAGCTGATGTCATTGTCGGCTATCCGGTTTATATCAATCTGCTTGGTGGACGGTTCAGGGAAAAGGAGCTGCTGTCAACACCGATGCGGCAGGAGGAAGAACGCTGCCGGATGTGCTTTGAAAAGGCGGCTGAAGGAAAGCAGGTGGCATTGATCTGCAGCGGGGATGCCG
>OHHY01000380.1_pt1 | contig 23453 bp, 20 predicted proteins | sample 1568101 | NCBI WGS metagenome assembly OHHY01 (sample SAMEA3879605, study PRJEB24766) | human gut metagenome | biome: human-associated habitat; feature: feces | place: USA | collected 1985/1987
CCATCCATCAGGAGAACGGCGGCCACGGCGAGGGCGTCAACCAGGGCATCCGCAACGCCACCGGCCTCTACTACAAGGTCGTGGACAGCGACGACTGGCTGGACACCGACGCCCTCCAGAAGGTGCTGGCCCGCCTGCACACCCTCGTGACCCGCGGCACCGCCCCCGACCTCATGATCTGCAACTATGTCTACGAGCACACCGAGGACGGCACCCGCCACACTGTGCGGTACACCAACATCTTCCCGCAGGAGCGTCTGTTCACCTGGATGCACGTCGGCCACTTCCGCCCCGACCAGAACCTGCTGATGCACTCGGTCATGTACCGCACGGAGGTGCTGCGCAAGTGCGGCATGGTGCTGCCCAAGCATACCTTCTACGTGGACAACATCTTCGTCTACCAGCCTCTGCCCTTCGTCAAGACCATGTATTATATGAACCTCGACCTCTACCGCTACTTCATCGGCCGCGCCGACCAGAGCGTCAACGAGAGCGTCATGGTCAAGCGCGTGGACCAGCAGCTCCGCGTCACCAGGCATATGATCGACTGTCAGGACCTCGACGCCCTCAAGGGCGAGAAGAAGCTGCGGGCCTATATGCTCCACTACCTCTCCATGATGATGGCCGTCAGCGACATCTTCCTGCTGCTGGACGGCAGCGCCGAGGCCAAAGAAAAGCAGAAGGGCCTGTGGCAGTATCTGCGCGAGCACACCAGCACCGCAGTCTACCGCTCCATCCGCTTCGGCTTCGGCGGCGTGACCAACCTGCCCTTCCCCAAGGGCGACGCCATCGTGGTGGGCGGCTACCGCATCGCACGGAAGATCTTCAAGTTCAACTAAATTCACGATTGTTGCATACAACAGGGCCGCTGCCTGCGCAGCGGCCCTGTTTTTTTGCCTTTTTCGGCCATTTATTAAGAGATCTTCACTTTTTCCGCCTGAAAGGATGTTGCTTTTTAGAAAGTGGAATAGTATAATTTATTACGGTGCTGTGTTTTTTGGCTTTTGGCAAGCAGCAAGGAAACGCGCCTGACTGAGAAAAAGGAGGAAAGGGCGGCTGCGCGTCGGTATCGTGCTGCTGCCCGCAATATCGCATGGAACAGCTTCTCATCTGCCTTTCCGCGGCGCTCATCGCTGGTCTGTTGATGTCGCGCCTCGCAAAGGCGATCCATTTGCCGGCAGTCACATCGTATCTGCTGGCGGGCCTGCTGCTGGGGCCTTTCTTTCTGGGGCGTCTGAGCCTGAGTAATTTTGGCATCGGCTTCGGCACCCTCGAGCAGGTGGACAGCCTGTCCATCATCACCCAGGTGGCGCTGGGCTTCATCGCCTTCGTCATCGGCAACGAGTTCCGTCTCTCGACTCTTGAGAGCATGGGCAGACAGGCCATCACGGTCGGCATTTTGCAGGCCGTCATGACCACCGCCCTCGTGGATGCGGCGCTGGTCATCCTGCACTTCATCCGGCCCGACATCATCTCCATGGCCTCGGCCATCACGCTGGGTTCTATCGCAGCAGCCACGGCCCCTGCCGCCACCCTGATGGTCGTCAAGCAGTACAAGGCCGACGGCCCCCTCACCCGCCTGCTGCTGATGGTGGTCGCCCTCGACGACGCCGTGGGCCTCGTGCTCTTCTCCGCCTCCTTCGGCATTGCCAACGCCCTCGAGCAGGGCCGCATCGACGCCATCAGTATTCTGGTGGAGCCGGTGGTGGAGATCGTCTTCTCGCTGGGTCTGGGCGCTGCGGCGGGCTTCGCGCTCAACCAGCTGGAAATTTATTTTCACTCCCGCTCCAAGCGCATGAGCCTTTCCGTGGCCTTCGTGCTGCTGACGGTGGGCCTGTCCATGGTCACCTTCGACATCGGGCCGATACACTGCGGCTTCTCGCTGCTGCTGGTCTGCATGATGACCGGTACGGTGTTCTGCAACATCTGCCCCACTTCCGATGAGCTGATGGACCGCCTCGACCGCTGGGTGTCGCCGGTGAGCATCCTCTTCTTCGTGCTCAGCGGTGCAGAGCTGGATCTGAACATCCTCTCCGACCCGCTGGTGCTCCTCATCGGCGTGGTGTACATCGCCTTCCGCTCTCTGGGCAAAATTTCCGGTGCCTTCGTCAGCGGCCGGGCCACCCACTGCAGCCGCAACATCCAGAAGTACCTCGGCATCACCCTGCTGCCGCAGGCTGGCGTGGCGCTGGGCATGGCAGCCGAGGCCGCTGAGCTTTCCGACGGCCACATGGTGCGCAACGTCGTGCTCTTCTCGGTGCTGGTGTATGAGCTGGCAGGCCCCACCCTCACCAAGCTGGCGCTGACCGCCGCCGGCGAGATCATCCCCGAGGGCCGCACCAATGCCCGTATGGCCAACAAGCCCGAGTTCCCGGTCTCCCTCGACTAAGTCTGCCTACGACAAACGGCACTCCGAACTGCTTCGGAGTGCCGTTTACTGTATCTTTTGGTCGAATTATATGTTATAATTGTCTCACGGTCCTTACCGACCCAATTTCATTGGGAAGGGAGGTGTGTCCTATGCACGAGATGTTGTCTTTCATGGTATCTGTCGCAGCTGGTGTGACTTCGAATCTCATCAGCAAGTGGCTTGACAGAATGCTGAACAAGGACTGTAAGCACTAAAAAGAAGACCCCTTCTTTGGAGCGGCAACTCCAGGAAGGGGTTTTCTTCTTTTGGTGTGAATTCTATGCACGAATTCATTGTCTTTCTGTCTTTATTATATGCGATCGTACAGAAAAGTCAAGCATTCACTTCAAGATAACTTCACCATTTTCGGCATCCACCGTCAGGCTGCCGCCCGCTTTCAGGGTGCCGTCGATGATGCGCTCGGCGGCGGGGTCCTCCACAGCCTTGCGGATGACGCGGCGCAGGTCGCGGGCGCCGAACTTGCCGCCCTGACTCTTGGCCACGAGGGCAGAGAGAGCCGCCGGGGTATAGCTATAGGCGATGCCCTTGGCTTCCATGCTGGACTTGTACTCATCCAGCATGAGAGCCGCGATGCCTTCCAGCGTCTGCTGGCTCAGCGGCTTGAAGGCGATGACCTCATCCACACGGCCAAGGAACTCCGGCCGCAGGAACTGGCTCAGAGCCTTGCGGGTCTTTTCCTCACTCAGCTGCTCCTCGCTCTTGTTGAAGCCGAGGCCGGAGGTCGTCTTGTCGCTGCTGCCGGCGTTGGAGGTCATGCAGATGACCGTATTGGAGAAGTCCACCGTCCGGCCCTGTGCATCGTTGATCTTGCCCTCGTCGAGGATCTGGAGCAGGATGTTCATGACGTCGGGGTGGGCCTTTTCGATCTCATCGAACAGCACCACGCTGTAGGGGCGGCGGCGCACCTTTTCGGTGAGTTGGCCGGCCTCCTCGTAGCCCACATAGCCCGGAGGCGAACCGATCATGCGGGACACCGCATATTTCTCCATATACTCGCTCATGTCGAGACGGATGAGCGGGTCGGGGCCGTCGAAGAGCTGGTTTGCCAGCTGCTTGACCAGCTCCGTCTTGCCGACGCCGGTGGGGCCGACGAAGACAAAGCTTGCGGGACGGCGGCGGCCCGACAGGTCGGCGCGGCTCCGCTTGACGGCCTGTGCCACCAGATGGACGGCCTCGTCCTGACCGATGATCTTCTTTTTCAGCTCGGCTTCCAGCCCGGCCAGCTTGACGAACTCCGTCTCCTGGATCTTCACCGCCGGGATGCCCGTCCACAGCTCAATGACCTTGGCCACATCGTCCATGGTCACTTTTATCTCGCTGGCAGCAGCCTGCTTTGCGGGCAGCTCTGCCTCGAGCTTGGCGATGCGGGTCTTCCGCTGGGCCACCTGCTCATAGTCGATGGCCTCATTGACGTCGGAGGGCTCCATGTCCGCCTCTTCCTGCCTGAGGCCGTCCAGCTCCTTCTGCATCTCGAGATACTCCGAGATGACCGGGTGGGCGAGATTGCAGCAGGCGCAGGCTTCGTCCAGCAGGTCGATGGCCTTATCGGGCAGGTAGCGGTCCGTGATATACCGCTCACTGAGGGTGACGATGGCGCTCAGCACATCGGCATCCACCTGCACATGGTGGTGCTCCTCGTAATACTTTTTGATGCCGTTCATGACGGCCAGCGTGTCGGCCACGCTGGGCTCTTCCACACGGACAGGCTGGAAGCGGCGCTCAAGGGCCTGGTCCTTCTCGATATACTTGCGGTACTCGTTGAAGGTGGTGGCGCCGATGACCTGTATCTCACCGCGGGAGAGGGCAGGCTTGAGGATGTTGCCCGCGTTCATGGCACCCTCGCTCTCACCGGCAGAGGTGATGGTGTGGATCTCGTCAATGAACAGGATGATGTTGCCGGCGGCCTTGACCTCGCTCAGCAGGCCCTTGACCCGCTGCTCGAACTGGCCGCGGAACTGGGTGCCGGCCACGAGGCTGGTCAGATCCAGCAGGAAGATCTCCTTATCCTTCAGGCCCACAGGGACATTGCCCCTGGCGATGCGCTCCGCGATGCCCTCGGCGATGGCCGTCTTGCCGACGCCCGGCTCACCGATGAGGCAGGGGTTGTTCTTTGTCTTACGGGACAGGATGCGGATGACATTTCGAATTTCCTGGTCACGGCCAATGACGGGGTCCAGCTTCTGCTTGCGGGCCAGGTCAACGAGGTCCTGACCATACTTCTGCAGGGCATTGTAGGTGTCCTCGGGGTTGTCGTTGGTCACGCGCTGGTTGCCGCGCACGGCGGTGAGCTGCTGTAAGAACTTATCCTTCGTGATGCCAAAGGCGCGGAACAGCTCGGAGGTGTTCTGGGTCTGCTCGTCCAGCAGGGCGAGGAAGACGTGCTCGACGCTGACGTAGTCGTCCTTCATGGCCTTGGCCTCGCGGGCGGCGGCGCTCAGCACCTTGTCGGTGGCCTGCGAGATATAGACCTTGTCGGGGTCACGGCCAGAGCCGGACACCCGGGGCATTGCGGAAAGCTTTTCGGCCACAGCGGCGGAGAAGCTGCCTGCGTCCACATTCAGTTTCTGGAGCAGCTGGGGGATAAGGCCCTGCTCCTGTGTCGCCAGAGCGTGGAGCAGATGCTCCGGCTCCAGTGCGTTATGCTGATACTCCACAGCCAGCTGCTGGGCTGCCTGCAGAGCCTCAAGGGTCTTCTGGGTATATTGATTGGTATTCATAAAGTCAAGCCTCCATTCGTACCGGAAGTTGAGATTCAGGCGGTGGGCCGGAATGCTGCTTTAGCACTCTAGCTCATCGACTGCTAAAAATATACTCCAAACACGCTGCAATGTCAATAGGCAAAACCCGGAAGAGCCTCAGATTCACAAAAAGTTTGCAAAAATGCAAAAAATCACACCATATCGTCTCACGAAGGCAAACAAAAAGCCCCTGCCGGGCGGAAAGCCGCAGCAGGGGCGGAAGGAATGAGAGGATCATTCAGCAAACAGCGGGGTGGACAGATAACGGTCGCCGGTGTCGGGCAGCAGGACGACGATGTTCTTGCCTGCGTTCTCGGGGCGCTTTGCCAGCTCGATGGCAGCCCAGACAGCAGCACCGGAGGAGATGCCCACCAGAACGCCTTCCTTGTGGCCGATCAGGCGGCCGGTGGCAAAGGCGTCGTCATTTTCGACGGCGATGATCTCGTCGTAGACCTTGGTGTCCAGCACGTCGGGGACGAAGCCTGCGCCGATGCCCTGGATCTTGTGCGCACCGGCGGTGCCCTTGCTCAGGACAGGGGAGGCAGCGGGCTCGACAGCCACGACCTTGACGCCGGGATTCTTGCTCTTGAGGTACTGGCCCACACCGGTGATGGTGCCGCCGGTGCCGACGCCGGCTACAAAGATGTCGACCTTGCCGTCGGTGTCGTCCCAGATCTCGGGGCCGGTGGTGGCGATGTGAGCCTTGGGGTTGGCCGGGTTGACGAACTGGCCGGGGATGAAGGAGTTGGGGATCTCTTTTGCCAGCTCGTCAGCCTTGGCGATGGCGCCCTTCATGCCCTTGGCACCCTCGCTCAGCACCAGCTCTGCGCCATAAGCCTTCATCAGCTGGCGGCGCTCGACGCTCATGGTCTCGGGCATCACGATGATGATGCGGTAGCCCTTGGCAGCTGCCACGGCAGCCAGACCGATGCCGGTGTTGCCGGAGGTGGGCTCGATGATGACGGAGCCGGGCTTGAGCTTGCCGGAAGCCTCGGCGTCATCGATCATGGCCTTGGCGATACGGTCCTTGACGGAGCCGGCGGGGTTGAAATATTCCAGCTTTGCCAGAAGCTTGGCAGAAAGGTCTGCATCCTTCTCGATATGGGTCAGCTCCAGCAGCGGGGTGTGGCCGATCAGCTGGTCTGCGGAAGTATAGATCTTGCTCATAATAGTAAACCTCCCGATTGCGGGCGATGCGCCCGGCTGCACCGGATAAAGCCGGTGTCGTCTCGATGTCCCTCATATTCCCGTTAAACCAATATGGTTTGTGGGTTTGGCTGTATTATAGCTTCCTTTGGGGCGGTTGTCAATGGAAAATCGAAAATTTCTGATTGAAAAGTTATAAACCCCGTTGTATAATAGGTTAAAATAAACGGAAGTGTGTTCCGCAGCTGACCCAGCTGCATCGCAATCATAACAGGAAAGAAGAGAAAGGAATGTCTATGATCGTTTCCACCAAAGGGCGCTATGCGCTGCGTGTGATGATAGATTTGGCTGAGCACCGCTCTGAAAAATATGTCCCGCTGAAAGAGGTCGCCGCCCGGCAGGAGATCTCCGAAAAATACCTCGAAAACATCCTCAAGGTTCTGGTGCAGAACGGCTTCCTCGAGGGCCTGCGCGGCAAGGGCGGCGGCTATCGTCTGACCCGCGAGCCCGACCAGTACACCGTGGGCGAGATCCTGACCCTCACCGAGGGGAGCCTTGCACCGGTGAGCTGTCTTGCACAGGGCGCGGCTCCCTGCCGCCGGATGAGCAGCTGCCGCACGTATGATATGTGGAAGGGCCTTGATGACCTCATTGAGGACTACTTTGGCAAGATCACCCTTGCCGACCTCGCCGCACCCGATGAGGCAGGCAACGACTACGTTATCTGAAGGATGAGCAAAAGAAAATCCCTGCCGATGGCAGGGATTTTCTTTTGTGCGGATCGAATCAGGAAACGACAGCGCCGCTGGTCAGCGTGCTGGTGACAGCGTCCATCAGGGCCACCATGGTGCAGTAGTTCTGACCGTAGGTGTCCTTATAATCGGAGTAGGCGTCCAGCTGCTCCTGCGTGGGGGTGATGTCCAGCGACTCAGCCACGGCCTGATAGAGCAGAGCTTCCTTGGAGTAGTCTTCCAGACTGCTCTCGAGGTGGGCCAGCATATCGTCGGTGTTCTCGTAGCCCAGCAGATTCTGGACGAGGCCGTCGAGGTCATAGCCGTAGTAGCCCGCCAGCGTGCTGTAGTAGTTCAGGCACTGGTTGACCTGATAATCCATCACCTGCTGAGGGATGGACTTGAAGGTGGAGTTTTCCAGCAGGTAGTCCATGACGGCGGTGTTGAGGTTGGAGGTGTAGAGCTGGTTCTGATAGTAGGCGCGCAGGGCCTCCACGGTGTAGATGTTGTTGGGGGTGCCGAAGGCGCCGAAGGTGTCGGCCACCCAGCTGTCGGTGAGCTCGGGCAGGACGCTCTCACTGATGTAGTTGAGGGTCACGGTAAAGACGGCTTTCTGGCCGCTGAGCTTCACAGCATTGCCGCTGGCGTCGGTGGAATCGCTGTAGCCGTCGGGGAAGGTGACGTTGACGTCGAAGGTCTCGCCGGGCTTGTGGCCGATGATCTGGTCTTCAAAGCCGTCGATGAAAGTGCCGCTGCCCAGCGTCAGATCGTAGTTCTCGGCGCTGCCGCCGGTGAACTCCACGTTGTTCACAGAGCCGACATAGTTGATGTTCACGGTGTCGCCGTCGGCGGCAGCGCGGTCGGTGATGTGCTCAGTGGAGGAATACTGGCTCAGCAGATCGCTGATCTGCTCCTCCACTTCCTCGCTGGTGGGCTCGACGTCCGAGCGCTTGATGGCGACGGATGCAAAGTCTTCGGGCAGGGTCACATAGTCCAGAGCGCGGATGCCCTCCCAGTAGCCCTTCTCGTCCAGACCATCGCTGTAGTTGAAGTTCTGGTAGTCGTAGTCGGACGCGCTGCCGAGTGCGGAAGAAGATGCCGTGCTGGATGCAGCACTGTCGGCCTTGCCGCCGCAGGCAGCGAGGCTCAGCGCCAGAGCGCCGGCGCAGACAAGGCAGAGAGCCTTGGTGAAAATACGCTTCAAAAGAATTCCCTCCTGTTGGTAGACCGGTATTTTGCCGGTGGTTCGAAAAACAACCTCTATTATATCGGGTAAAAATGAAAAAGAAAAGTTTTTTGCAAAATTTCCACACTCTCCCCGCCCTTTGTCGGACTTTTGGGGCCGGAGAGTGCGAAAAGGCGGAAAAGATATGGAAAAGCGGGGGAGCTTTTGCTATTATTATAATAATGTTTTGAGTATGCCCGGCGAAAAAGTTAGGAGGATAACCCCATGGATTTCAACAAAGCAGCTCTGGAAATGCACGAGACGCACCACGGCAAGGTGGGCATCGTGAGCAAGGTGGAGGTCAAGACCCGCGATGACCTGTCCACCGCCTACACCCCCGGTGTCGCTGAACCCTGCCGCAAGATCAGGGAAAACCCCGACGACGTCTACAAGTACACCTTCAAGGGCAATATGGTGGCTGTCGTCTCCAATGGCACGGCCGTGCTGGGTCTGGGTGACATCGGCCCCGAGGCAGGCCTGCCGGTCATGGAGGGCAAGGCTGTGCTGTTCAAGGAGTTCGGCGGCGTGGACGCCTTCCCCATCTGCATCGACGCCCACGACGCGGCCAGCGTCATCGCGGCCTGCAAGGCCATCGCCCCCACCTTCGGCGGCATCAACCTCGAGGACATCAAGAGCCCGGAGTGCTTTGAGATCGAAGAGACCTTGGAGCGTGAGCTGGACATCCCCGTCTTCCACGACGACCAGCATGGCACGGCCATCGTCGTGACTGCTGCCCTCATCAACGCCCTGCGCGTGGTGGGCAAGAAGATGGAAGATGTTCACATCGTCCTGAACGGTCCCGGTGCTGCCGGTACGGCCATCATCAAGATGCTGATGACCGCCGGCGCGAAGGACATCATCGCCGTGGACCAGTTCGGCACCCTGTACAAGGGCTGCAACAGCGCCGAGGCCCACAAGAACTGGCTGGGCGAAGTGACCAACCCCCGCCAGATCAAGGGAGGCCTGAAAGAAGCTCTTGAGGGCGCAGACGTCTTCATCGGCGTGTCCAAGCCCGGCATCCTGACCACCGAGCTGTGCAGGACCATGAACAAGGACGCCATCGTCTTTGCCATGGCCAACCCCACCCCCGAGATCATGCCCGACGAGGCCAAGGCCGGCGGCGTCCGCGTCATGGCCACCGGCCGCAGCGACTTCCCGAATCAGGTCAACAACGTCCTCTGCTTCCCGGGCCTCTTCAAGGGCGCTCTGAGCGTCCGCGCCCGCGACATCAACGACAAGATGAAGCTGGCCGCCGCCTACGCCATCGCGGACCTCATCACCGACGATGACCGCAGCGAAGAGAACATCATCCCCGGTGCCTTCGACCCCCGCGTGGCTGAGGCTGTGGCGAACGCTGTGGCAGAAGCTGCCCGCGAGAGCGGCGTGGCCCGCTGTTAACAGAACTAGAAAAGGAGGCTTTTTATTATGACCAGCGAAAAGAAAAATGTCTACAAGCTATTTAATCTGCCGTGGTATATTTTTGCCATCTTCGCCGTCATTGTGATTATTGCCACCTATACCGGAACGCTTCCCGGCGGCATGGCTGGCTGTTTTGCCTTTATGATTGTGCTCGGCACCATTCTTTACGAAATCGGCGAGCACGCTCCGATTATCCGTTCTTACTTGGGCGGCGGCGCTATCGTGGTCATCTTTGGTTCCGCACTGCTCAACTATTTCCATCTTCTGCCTACCGTCGTCGGTACTACGGCGGACGGCACCAAAATCTACAATTTCGTCGAGGGTTTTGACTTGGTCGCTTCCATCAACACCTTTTTCAAACCCACCGGCGCATTCCTCGACTTCTACATCGCAGCCCTTATCACCGGCTCCATCCTTGGCATGAACCGCAAACTTCTGGTCAAGGCAGCTGCCCGTTATTTCCCCGCCATCTTTGGCGCTATCATCGTGTCCTTCGGCCTCACCGCTATCGTCGGCACCGTTATGGGCTTTGGTGCCATCAAGTCCGTCCTTCTGATTGCTCTGCCCATCATGGGCGGCGGCATGGGCGCTGGCGCTGTTCCTCTTTCCAAGATTTTTGAGTCCTCCGGCACAATGACCGCCGCAGAGGCCATCTCCATCATGACCCCCGCTGTTGCGATTGGCAACGCAATCTCCATCGTTCTGGGCGGCATCCTTGTCAAGGTCATCCACAGCAAGGAACTCAACGGTCAGGGCAAGCTGATGCGTTCTGCCGACGCCGCAGATGAGCTGGGTGTCAGCGAAGAAATGCAGGCCAAACGTGACCACATCGATGTGCGCAACATGGGCATTGGTATGTTCATCTCCTGCTCCTTCTTTGCATGGGGCTACATCGTCGCAAAGATTTGGGATACCTTGGTTCCTTCCATCAGCATCCACGCTTACGCATGGATGATTATCTCCGTGGCCGTCTGCAAGATTTTCAACATCATCCCCGAAGACATTGAAGTGGACTGCTACCAGTGGTTCCAGTTCATCATGAAGAACCTGACCCCCGCCCTGCTGGTTGGTATCGGCCTGTGCTATCTGGAACTTGGCACTGTCATCAGCAGCTTCAGCCTTACCTATCTGGTTCTCTGCTTCCTGTCCTGCATCGGCGCTTTCCTTGGTGCCGCTCTGGTTGGCCGTTTGGTTGGCTTCTACCCCGTCGAGGCTGGCGTTACCGCAGGTCTGTGTATGTCCAACATGGGCGGCACCGGCGACGTGGCCGTTCTGTCCGCTGCTGACCGCATGGAGCTGATGCCCTTTGCACAAATCTCCTCTCGTCTGGGCGGTGCAATCATCATGGTCGTCGGCAGTCTGCTGCTGTCGGTTCTGGGCAGTCTGCTCTGAGATTTTTCCCACGATTTCTCCCTGAGTTTCCATTCTTTCACCGCGTTTTCTCCCCCTTTTCCGAAATTCACATCATACCACATTAACCCCTTAGAGGGGCATTAAAAGCCCCGAAGCCACCGGGCTGCCGTGCAGAAGATTTTCTGGATGGCAGCCCGGTGCTTTGTTTGGGTTTATTGCTTTTGGGGAGATTACGCGGGAGCTAGGCTGCGGGGTTATTTCTAGCTTATCGAATAACAGTATACCGAGCACAACAGCACATACAGCTCATTTGCCAAATACTTCAAGCTGATTCAAAAGTCTCCTTTTTATTTTTGGATGCAACAAAAACCGCCCCAACTTCCTGTTACGGAAACTGGGGCGGGTTTATTTTACTTATGAAGTTTTATGTGTGCTCTCTCAAGTGCTCACGCAATTACTTGCGGGGAGACTTAATCGCAACCTGAGCGGGTGCCAAAATTGCAGGGCGTTCGCACGTACTTACATCTGGTACAATGCCACCATCAGCGGCATCGTGACGATACACAGCAGGGTCGTTACCACATTGATCGCGCTGGCGTAGTCTGCATCTTTGCCGTACACCTGCGCCATCTGGGTCAGTGTGGACGCGGACGGCGTGCAGATGGCAAGCAGTGTAACCAGCAGTATTGTTCTGCCCTCCGGCACTAGTGCTGCAAGGCTGCTGTATTTCAACAGTACGATTCCTATCAGCGGGATGCCCACCAGACGCAGCAGCGTGATCCACCATAGTCTGTGATAGCTTAGCAGTTTTTTCAGGTCCATTTCTGCGATCAGCATACCGAGTATCAGCATTCCCATTGGACCAACCATACTGCTGATTGAATCCACCGCATCCTGCACAGGTGCAGGCAACTGGATCCGCAGCAGGAACAGCAGCACCCCAGCAAAAATGGCGATCATGTTGATATTGGTCAGAATCTTTTTCAGGTCGATTCCTTTTTCTCCGCAGAGCTTCATTTTAGCATGGCTCCACAGCAGAAAAAGCTGCACCGAAAGAAATGCGCTGGTGTAAATGACCCATTCCTTGCCCAGAATGGCCGTCACAATGGGAATAATAAGGTTCCCTGCGTTGGAATAGATCAGCGAGGTCTCCTCTACACCATCCAGTTTCAGCACCTTGCCCAGAAAGCCAACCACCACGATCAGAACCAGATGCAGCAGCGCTGACGTAGCCAGTGCCAGCAGCAGACCGTTCAGAATCTCGGGCTGATACTCCACCTGAAACGACGAGATGATCACACATGGCATGACCAGATATAGTGAGATCATGGAGAGCACCTTGCTGTCCTGACTGCGGACGATGCCGCAGCGCACCAGCACAATGCCCAGAGCCATGACCAAAAACAGTGAAAGGATCTTTTTTGCCAGAATCAAGCTTATCATATTGATATTCCTTTGCGGCAGCTGTTGTACGTGCTGCACTCTCACACAAAAAAATCAAGTGCAGTATTTTTCTTGTTGTTTTGAAAAATACTGCACCGATCTTTTTTATTTGATTAGTCCTCGGCGGGAAGTTCCAGATCCTGTCCGTTGGAAGCGATCACCTTTTTGTAATACTCGAAGGAATCTTTCTTCCGACGCTGCAGGGTTCCGTTGCCCTGATTATCCTTATCCACATAGATAAAGCCATACCGTTTTTCCATCTCGCCAGTGCCGGCACTCACGATATCGATGGGTCCCCACCAAGTGTAGCCGAAGATATCACAGCCGTCAGCCACAGCCTGCTGCAAAGCTTCGATGTGCTTTTTGAGGTACTCCATGCGGGCAGTATCCCGGATGCGGCCATCCGAGTCAATGGTGTCTGCCGTACCAAGGCCGTTTTCAGCAATGAACATGGGCTTCTGGTAGCGGTCATACAGTTCGTTGCAGACGAATCGCAGACCCACCGGGTCGATTGGCCAGCCCCACTTGGATTTTTCCAGATAGGGATTGTCCGCACCTACGTGACCGCCCGTATTGGAGCGGATCTTCATGCCGGCAATGTGGGTAGAGGTCATGTAGTAACTGAAAGCCAGATAGTCGTTGGTGTTCTGTGCAATCAGCTCAAGATCACCCGGCTCCATCTGCACCTGTACGCCCAGCTCTTCCCACTTGCGATCGATGTAAGAGGGGTAACGGCCGCGCAGCATCACATCCGAGAAGAACAGCGAACGCTGACGAAGCTGATAGGTTTCCATCACATCCTCCGGGCGGCAGGTGTTGGGATATGCTGTGCTCAAAGACAGCATGCAGCCGATCTTTGCACCCGGTATCATCTCATGGCAGGCTTTGACAGCCAGTGCATTGGCCACAAACATATTGTGTGCAGCCTGATACTGCCGCTGCGGTGCACTGGCATCATCTGCCACCACCATGCCGGCTGCCAGATAAGGCAGCTTGAGGGTGTTGTTGATCTCGTTGAAAGTCATCCAGTACTTGACCTGATCCTTGTAGCGCTCAAACAGCACCTTGCAGTAGCGCTCAAAGAAGCCGACCAGCTTGCGGTTGTCCCAGCCACCGTACTTTTTGACCAGCGCCAGCGGAGTCTCAAAGTGAGAGATTGTGATCACCGGTTCAATGCCCCAGCGGTGCAATTCCCGGAACATATCCTCGTAGTAGGTCAGACCCTTCTCGTTGGGCTCAGCATCGTCGCCGTTCGGGAAAATGCGACTCCATGCAATGGAGGTGCGCAGGCATTTCATGCCCATCTCGCCAAACATGGCAATATCTTCTTTGTAGTGATGATAGAAGTCGATCGCTTCATGAGAGGGATAGACGTGACCCTCATGCAGTTCCAGCGCCGGATCCAGCTTGATGAAACGATCTTTGCCGGTCTCCAACAGGTCGCAGATCTCTAAGCCCTTTCCATCTTCCAGATAAGCGCCCTCGCACTGGTTTGCCGCCAGTGCGCCGCCCCATAAGAAGTTTTTTGCAAAGGTTTTCACAGCAGTTCTCCTTTTATCAGTTCTGAGCGGCCTGCTCTGCTTCTGCCTGCTTATTGGCAACGATCATGAAGGGGATATACACCAGAGTTGCCAGTGCCAGACCAATAATCTGTACCACAACACCCTGCCAGCCGTGGCCAATCAGTGCACTCAGCAGTACGGGCGTACCAAAGGCAACGTCAACGGTGTTGCAGGGCATAAAGCCAATCGTGCTTGCAAACAGTGCAGTACCGGAGCACAGCATAACAGAGAGGATGGAGGGAATCAGCATGGTGGTGTTCAAAACCAGAGGCAGGCCAAAGACCATGGGCTCGCTGATGCCGAACAGTGCGGGGCCAATGGCAACTTTGGCAACAGCGCGATAATCTTCACGCTTAGACACCAGGAAGATGGCCAGACAGACGGGCAGAGAAACCGGCAGAACCACAAATGCGACCCAGAAGCCGTAGGTGATTGGAGAGGACGGAGTCTGACCAGCAGCAACAGCGGCAACGTTTGCAGCCAGAGCAGCAGCCAAGAACGGGTCACGCACAGGCTTGATGATCAGGTCACCATGGATACCCAGGAACCAGAATGCACGGCAGACCAGAATGATGATGAACAGACCGGCAGGACTCTGGAATGCATTCTCCAGAGGATGCTGGATGGTGGTGTAGATCCAGTCGGTCAGGTACTGGCCGCTGATCTGACGGAATGCGTAACCGCCAACGGAAACACCCAACAGGGTGAGCACGATGGGGATCAGAGCGTTGAAAGAAGTAGTGATAGCAGTGGGAACAGATGCCGGCATCTTGATCTTGAGCTTATCGAAGGTCATCAGGAAGGCGAACAGCTGGCTTGCCAGAATGGCGACCAGCATACCCACGAACAGACCCTGAGAACCCAATGCTGCACCGGGCAGGCCACTGGCGGTGCCAGTCTTGTCGTCCACCACTACAGAGACGATCTGCGGGCAGATGGTCAGATAGGAAGCCAGCGCCATAATAGCGGAGATGTGCTCCGGCACATTGTTCTTCTTGCCCAGCTTGAGACCGATCAGGAACACGATGGGCAGGGTCATGCAAGACAGCGTTGCAAAGTTTGCAGCGGTAAAGATAGGCTTCAGTGCTTCCAGTGCGGGAACCCACTTGGCAAGGCCGGTAGTGGTGCTGCACAGGATGGTGTTGAACAGGTTCATGAACGAGCCAACGATAACGAACGGCATGTAGATGGTGAACGAATCCTTGATTGCACCAAGGAACTTGTTTTCGTCCACTTTTTCGGCCACCAGGCTCATGCCATCAACGAACTTGTCGCTAAATTTACTCATGTTTTTTCTCCTCCAAAAGGGATTTTCCAAACAACTCAGCCGTTGTTCACCAGATCCTCGGCCTGCTTCAGAATGGTAGCACCGTTGCAGCGGCCATAGGCCAGTGCATCAATGACCGCCACCGGTGCACTGTCACCCACAGTTGCCTTGACCTTGCGCTGCAGATGGCGCACCTGCGGGCCCAGCAGCAGCACATCAAAGTTGCCAACGTTCTCCGCAATCTTGTTCTGATCCACAGCCCAGATCTCATAGTCCTTGCCCTGCTCCTTTGCAGCGTCCTTCATCTTCTGGACGACGACGCTCGTGGACATTCCCAAGCAACAAGCCAGCATGATTTTCATAACGATCCTTCCTTTCTTGTGTTCCGTGTTTATTTATGATTCTGCTTATAGAGTTCAATGAACTCTTCTGCAAAATCGATGGACATGATTGCCATGGTCAGGTGATCCTCTGCGTGGATCAGCACGATGTTCAGTTCCACGCTCTTGCCCTGAGCTTCGCTCTGCAGCATATCGTTCTGTACATCGTGCGCCTTGGCCATCTGCTCTCTTGCTTCGGCCAGATTTTTTTCGGCCTGTTCAAAATTGCCGTTGCGGGCCTCCTCGATTGCCATCAGTGCCAGTGATTTTGCATCACCAGCGCAGGCGATAATTTCAAATGCAACTTCGTACTTCTCGTCATCAACCATTTTCTTGTTCCTCCAGTCCTTGTTCTTTTTGTCTCAGCAGCTCCAACAGGACCTCGAACCGGCGCTCTGCGATCAATTTGCAGATGCAGGCTTCATCGACCATAAGCTGCGCAACAACCTGATAGAATTTTTGCAGTTTTGCGGTGGCATCGTCCGCGATGGACACCAGAAATACCACCTGTACCTTTGCTTCGCCCCACTGCACGGGCTTGTCCAGAATGGCAAGGCAGACGAAGGTATCTTTGCTGACTGCCTTCCACGGATGCGGCATTGCCACCAGCCCACCAAACGAAGTGGCGGCCAGCGATTCCCGCTTTTTCACGAGCTGTAAAAAATCATCCGGCAGCTTTTTTTTGCCGCACACGAACCGGCACATCTGTTCCAGTACCTGCTCCCGTGTTTCGCAGTTGAGATGTGGCAGAAATAGCTCCGAGCTGAAATATTCTTCCACAGTCCCCTTTTTGCCCTGCATCAAGAGCTTTTTCATCTGGGTCAGTTCTTTTTCGGTGGGGAAGAACTGGATCTGTCGGATGGGCACCGGGACATAAATGGGAATAGGCACCGTGGAAAACACATAGTCGATCTTACTGAAGTTCACGCTCCGCAGCCCGATCACGTCACAGGTCTGTACCCGGCCCAAATTCTTGCCGAATTTCTGCTGGTAGCGGTAAGCCAGCAGCTGGGCGCTGCCTTTGCCGCTGGCGCAGACGATCAGGATGTTTTTAGGTGCCCACTCTTTGGCCTTCTGCCGTTCCAGTGCCAGCGCAAAGCTGACGGCGATATAACCGATCTCGTCCTCCTTGATGGGGTTCGGGCTGACGTCTTGCAACACGCTGCACGCCTGCGTGGCCATCTCGTAGGCCAGCGGATACTCCCGCTTGATATCCTGCAGGATCGGGTTCTTCATCCGCATCCCACTCTTGATCCGCGCCAGCAAGGGCACCATGTGCATGCACAGGCCCATGCGCAGTTCCAGATTGTCCCGGAAGTCGATGCGGAACGCCTCGTAGATATGCTCGATCATATCCGATACGATGCGGTTGACCTCCTGCGGAATCACCAAATTTTCATCCGAGGTCATTGCGTTTGCCCGGTACATCTGTTTGCCGTTCAGATGCATAGCAATGTAGCAGACCTCCGGCAGTGGAAAAGCCACGCCCGTCATGTTTTCGATCTGTACGGCGATGTGGCTGGCCACTTCTAGGATCCGCTCCGGAAGGTCTGCCTGCATACCATCCGAGCTTTCTATCGCGTGCCCCGTGCGGATGCGCTCCACTGCAACCTCAAGGTGGACCGCCAGATTATCCAGCGCCATCGTGGACATGGCGAATTTTTCTTTTTCCAGCACCCGGCTGACCAGCTCCTGTATCTGCTGCCCGACCGGGCGGCTCTCGTCCCGCTGCGCCGCAATGCAGATCCTACGGTTCGTCTCACGGCCTACCACGCAGATGCCGTAGCCCGGTTTGCGGCGGATGCTCAGCCCGTATTCCGCCAGCTGCCGCTCCACTTCGCGCAGATCGTTGGAGATTGACCGCCGCGACACGAAAAACTGCTCGCTTAGATCATCCAGCTTGGAATAGCCATCCTTTTCCAGCAGATACTGTCTCAGCCGCTGTATCCGCTCCTGTGCGTCCTGCGGGATGCCGGTCTGTTCTCCCTGCTGTGGTTTGCTGCCCGACACATACGTCTGTGCATCCGTGATCTCAATGCCGAACCCCCTGCCGGGTTTGGCTGTGATGCAAAAGCCATTTTCCTGCATTTCCTTTGCGTAGGTCTTAATCAGGCTCCGCACTGTTTTGCCGCTGAGTTTCAGTTGTGCGGCCAGTTCATCCGCCGTCATAGGGCCACTTTGGTCCAGTATTTCAGCGATCGTCCAGATCCGCTCGTCCATCTTTTCACCTCCCCCGGCCTGTTGATTAGCACATTTATTTTCTTATCACTGTTAAAATTATAGCATTTTTGCTCAATTCGTTCCACGTCCAGAATTTCCACATCCACTCCGGAAATTGTTGCATGTATATTTTACCGTTTGGATATTCTGCCAGTCAACACAAAAACCGCCCCGGCTTCCTGCTTCGGAAACCTGATATGCTACCCCTAGAGTAGACAGAGTAAAAACAAAACTCTGAATACTCTGGGGGTATTTTCATGTCAAGGAAGAATAAAAGCTATCTGGCAGAATTGAAATATCAAGCAGTAGGCGATTATCTGAGTGGAGAAGGTCCGCTACGGGAAATTTGCAAAAAATATGGAATCCGAGATAAACATACGTTACAAGACTGGATAAAGTTGTATAATGGTCATAAGGAACTGAAATGCCATACAGGAGGCAGCCGTATGACCAAAGGGAGAAAGACAACTTACGAGGAACGAATCGTATTTGTGAAAGAGTGCATCGAGAATGGATGCAACTACACCGAGATTGCACAGAAGCATCAAGTTGGCTATCAGCAGATCTACACATGGGTACAGAAGTATAAGAAATACGGCGAAGACGCCCTGAAAGACCGGCAAGGACGGCACAAGAAGGATTACAAACCGCAGACGGAAGAAGAACGGCTACGATTGGAAAATGCAACCTTAAAGCGGCAGCTTTATCTCTCTCAGATGGAGATTGACGTACTAAAAAAATTGCAGGAGCTGGAGAGGGGGAATCGCTGAGCCTGACCAGACTGTTGCTTCGCTATCAGACTGTAAAAGAACTGCATAATGAAAAAGGCTATACCATTCAGGAACTTTGTCCTCTGGTACATATTGCTCGTTCATCCTATTACAAATGGCTGAATCATCCCAAAAGCAGCCATGAACTTGAAAACGAGAAGATTTCAACGGCAATTCAAGAGATTTACAAGGAGCATCCGGATACAGGACATCGCCGAATCCGAGATGATTTGGAAAAAGACTACAATATCTGTACCAGCAACAAGCGTGTCCTGCATTTCTGCCGAGTTCTTCATATCCAGTCAACGGTGAAGTTCAGGAAGCAAGGCTGCACCAAAAACGCTTCCGACCCACAGGTAACAGCACAGAATCTTCTGCACCGGGAGTTCTGGGCAGGAAGGCCAAATGAAAAGTGGCTGACCGATGTGACAGAGTTTAAGTGGTATGAAGGCCCGATTATCCACAAGCTCTATCTGAGCCCGATCCTCGATTTGTGTGACCGGAGAATTGTCAGCTATGTTATTCGTGACCGGAATGACAACAAGCTGGTTTTTGATACGCTTGATAAAGCTGTTCTGGAAAATCCAGATGCTCACCCACTGTTCCACAGTGACCGTGGATTCCAGTACACCAGCAGAACTTTCCACAAGAAGCTGTTGGATGCCGGAATGACGCAAAGTATGTCCCGTGTTGGCCGCTGTATTGACAATGGCCCGATGGAGGGCTTCTGGGGAATCTTGAAACGTGAATGCTATTACGGACAGACATTCACCAGCCGGGAACAGTTGGTTTCCGCTATTGAAGATTACATTGATTACTACAACAACCGCCGTTACCAGCACCGTCTGTTCATCCAGACACCGATGCAAGCTCATGTCAGTGCCATGAATCGGGCTGCTTGATCGTTCGATTACACAAAAAATTCGCCGTTCCTTTGGTGAAACGGCGAATGAAATCTTATATTATTTTTTCTATCTACTTGACTGAGTGCACCCCAATAACACCCGCGGCTCGATCTGCGATTTTCCGATACCCGAATAAGCGAAATACAATTTTGTATAGTCCAGTTCCTCCAGCTGGCCGCTTGCCTGACAGAGCGCATGATGTTTGTCGATTTGAACTTCTGTCTGCATTCGAAATTTTAACTGTTGACTTTTCTCCTCAATTTCGATATGCTTTTCTTGCTTTATCTGTTTCATTTTGCACTGTTAACGTTAAAGCAAAAGACCAGAGTTGTAAAGCCTTTCGGCTAAATAACTCTGGTCTTTTTGTTGGAGCTTGTGCAACAGCCCCTTCCGGTCATATCCTTCTTCAGCAGTTGTCATACTGTTTCTGCAGGAACTCACGGCACGCCACGGCATTTTCCGGGGTGGTATTTTCCAGCGTAGCAAAGACGAAGGGCTTTTCCTGCTTTGCGAAACGCAGGATGGTGGAGTAATCCCCCATCTCGCCCTGCCCTGCGCCGCACGCCTTCAGCTGACCGTCGGCGTCCTGACGGAGAAAATCCTTAAAGTGGATCATTGCCACGTCCTTGCCCAGCAGCTCGATTGTCTCGGCAAAGACCTCTTCCCGGCGGTCCACATTGTCCATGCTCAGCATGTTGACGGGGTCCAGAAGAATCTGCAGGTTGTGGCTGCCGATCTCATCCAGCACCAGCCGGGCACGCTTTGCATCGTAAACAATGTGCCGTGCCACCGGCTCGATCGCTACTGTCACTCCGTATTGCTCGGCGCAGCGTACCACCGGCTTCAGATTTTTGATAAAGGTGATCAGAGCCTTGTCACTGCGGCACTCGGGGCAGAACTTGTACTCCGGATTGGGAGCACCGGTCTCGGTGCCCACCATACCGCAGCCCAGCAGGCTCGCAAACCGGATATGAGCGTAGTACTTTTCCTGCATATCCTTTACCGCATCAGGGTCCGGATGTGCAAGGTTCAGATAGTTGCCCAGCACCGCCACGTCAATGCCGTTTTTCTCAAACAGATGGCGCAGATACAGTGCGTAGCCCGGGGTCAGGGCGCTGGGATCGCAGGGATACTCCTTCATTGCCTTGCTGAGGGCAAGGTGTGCGCTGGTAAATCCCTTTTCCTTTACCAGCGGAAGCAGCTGCTCCATGGGCAGCTGCTCTGCATCGTGAAGACGCAGACCAAATTGGATCATTGGATGTTCCTCCTTTTTCCTGTCAGCCATGCAGCAGTGCCACTGCCACATCGTTCACGTTGGTGCCGGTAGGTCCGGTCACCAGCAGACCATCCACTGCTTTCAGTGCATGGTAGGCATCGTTTTCCTGCAGCATCTCGAACACATCCAGCCCCTTTGCGGCAAGGGCTACGGCGGACTCTCCGTCCACATAGCCGCCGGCTGCATCGGTGGGACCATCGGTGCCGTCGCTGCCTACGGAGAACACCGCTGCATCCAGCCCGGCAATGCCGGGGGCGGCGGCAAGCGCCAGCTCCTGATTCCGTCCGCCCAGACCCTTGCCGGTCAGGTGGACCACCGTTTCACCGCCTGCAAGAAAGGCAAGTTTTCTGCCCTGCCCTGCATGGCTTTTCAGGATGCTTGCCAGAAAGCTGCCTGCCTCCCGTGCCTCGCAGCAGAGCTGGTCCGTGAGCATGACCGACTCATAGCCCAGAGCGCCGCACTCCTTTGCGGCGGCAGCGCACAGCTCCCGGACGCTGCCGGTAATGCGGGTGGTGACGTTGTCCAGCGTCTTGGGGGTCTCCTGCTCCAGCAGTGCCTGTGCCTCCGGGGAAAGCTTCAGCTGATATTTTTCTGCGATCGCCAGGGCATCGGCACAGGTGCTGCTGTCCGGGCAGGCGGGACCGCTGGCGATCATATCCAGCGGGTCTCCTAGAATATCGCTGAGCACGATGCTGTAGACCTGTGCCGGAGCGCACAGCCGAGCAAACCGCCCGCCCTTGACTGCAGACAGACGCTTGCGGATGGTGTTCATCTCCACGATGTCCGCCCCGCACCCCAACAGCTGCCCGGTGATGTCCTGCAGCTCTGCCCCGGGGACCAAAGGTTTTTCAAACAGGGCGCTGCCGCCGCCGGACAGCAGGAACAGCACATCGTCTGCAGCGGTCAGGTCCTGCACCAGCTCCAGTGCTTTCTGGGTAGCGGCAAAGCTGCCTTCGTCCGGCACCGGGTGTCCGCCTTCGCAGCAGACCACCCCGGGAATGTCCCCCTTTACGTGGTGGTATTTGGTCACCACCACGCCGCCGTCCACCCTGCCCAGCGTCCGCACCGCAGCCGCCGCCATCTGCCACGCTGCCTTACCGGCAGCCACCAGCAGAACACGACCTCCGTGGGGTTCAAAGTCCCGCAGGGCACGCTGGACCGCTTCGTCCGGCAGCACCGCCTGCAGGCTGGATGCAAGGATCTGTTGGGCGTCCTTACGCAGTGCCTGATTCATGGGGCAGCCTCCTTTTACATAGGTTTACAGCAGACCTGCTTCGGTCATGGTCTTTACAAAGCCCTGCTTTGCCGCCCCTTCCGGGGTGGGCATGGTAGGCAGGTAGGGCACACCTACCTTGCGTCCCCGGAGATTTGCCATATCCTTGGCAGCAACGGGGAAGCTGGCAGCGTCCATGGACAGGCGCACCGGGTTCAGCTTGAACTGTGCCTCCAGACTGCCTGCCAGATCACCGGCGGCGTACTTATTGTACACATCGGTGATGAGCTCCGGCATAAAGTTTGCTGCGGTGCATACGCCGCCCACGGCACCGTGGCACAGGCTGGCGTACAGCAGGGTATCCTTGCCGCCAAAGACCTTGAACTCCACGTCCCGGGTGCGGCGGATGAACTCGGAAGTCTGGGTGATGTCGCCGCTGGTATCCTTCATGCCCACGATGTTGGGCACGGTGTGTGCCAGTTCTTCCACCAGCTGTGCGCTGAGGGTGTAGCCCACCCGTCCGGGATTATTATACAACAAAACCGGCGTTTCGGGAACACTTTCTGCAATGGTCTTAAAGTGATCATACAGCTCGGCGTAGGTGGGCTGCAGGAACATGGGCTGCAGCACGCTGACTGCGGCGGCACCGTTTGCCACTGCCATCCGTGCTAGACGGCAGCACTTTTTGGTGCTGATGGCGCCGATGCCAAAGTACACCGGCACACGACCTGCCGCCTGATCCACCATGATCCTGAGTCCCCGCTCCATCTCGTCCTCTTCCACCATGTAGAATTCGCCGTTGGAGCCAAAGGCAAGGATGCCGGAGACGCCGCCCTTGATGACGTACTCCACCTGATCCCGCATTCCCGCTTCGTCGATCTTCTCGTTACCGTCAATGACCGTGAGGATGGGCACCACAACGCCCTTCATAAATTCCGTGTTCATCATCTGTGCTCCTTTATCCTCAGCGACCGATCTGGATGCCGGTCAGGTACTCGTAGTACTGGGCAATGGCGCTGTGGTCCTTCTGACCGCCCTCGTGGTTGTGGAGCCACTGCATGATCTCCTGCACCTCGGCAGTCATGGGCACGGGAGCGCCCACAGCGTGTGCGCAGTCCAGAACGTTGTTCAGGTCCTTGATGTGCAGGTCGATCTTGAAGCCGGGCTTGTCGTTGCCTGCGATCATCATGGGAGCCTTGGCGTTCATGACGGTAGAGCCGGCAAGACCGCCCTTGATCGCCTGGAACACCAGCTCGGGATCCACGCCTGCCTTCTGTGCCAGAGTCAGAGCCTCGGCAAGAGCTTGAATGTTGCATGCCACGATGATCTGGTTTGCCAGCTTGGTGGTGTTGCCTGCGCCGACCTCGCCGCAGC
>OHHY01000390.1_pt1 | contig 22968 bp, 17 predicted proteins | sample 1568101 | NCBI WGS metagenome assembly OHHY01 (sample SAMEA3879605, study PRJEB24766) | human gut metagenome | biome: human-associated habitat; feature: feces | place: USA | collected 1985/1987
TGAGAACGGAGACATACCGCCCGAAACCTGTACGGCGCAGCTATATCCAAAAATCGAATGGAAAAATGCGCCCGTTAGGCCTGCCAACATTTACGGACAAGCTGGTACAGGAAGTCATGCGAATGATTTTGGAGGCGGTCTATGAACCGGTTTTCTCGAATTACTCTCACGGATTTCGCCCCGGCAGAAGCTGTCACACAGCACTGTCCCAGCTCAAACACGAGTTTATCGGTGCGGGCTGGTTCGTTGAGGGCGATATAAAAGGCTGTTTCGACAACATCGACCATACGGTGCTGATTGCTGTTATCGGCAGGAAAATCAAAGACGCCAGATTTCTGAAACTCATACGGCTGTTCTTAAAATCGGGCTACATGGAGGACTGGAAATACTACGGTACTTACAGCGGCTGTCCGCAGGGCGGCATTATTTCGCCAATCCTTGCGAACATCTATCTGAATGAGCTGGACAGCTACATCGAGGAATTGAAAAAGGAGTTTGACGTTAGAACGCCGTACAGAACCACTCCGGCATACCATGCGATTGAACGAAAACGGGCAAATTTAAGGAGAAAAATAGACCGGCGTGAAGCTGGCCCGGAACGTGACTTGCTGATTGCGGAGTACAAAAAGCTAACCAGCGAATTGTATAAAACGCCAGCAAAGTTGTGTGATGATAAAAAGCTTAAATATGTTCGCTATGCGGATGATTTTCTGATTGCCGTCAACGGGAGCAAGCAGGATTGCGAATGGATAAAAGCGAAGCTCACGGAGTTCATCCAGAATACTCTGAAAATGGAGTTAAGCCAGGAAAAAACGCTGATTACCCATAGTAACACACCTGCGAGATTTCTCGGTTATGATGTGCGGGTACGCCGTGACCAGCAGGTAAAGCCGTGGAAGAAATGCAAACAGCGCACGATGAATAACACAGTGGAGCTGCTTATCCCGCTTCAAGACAAGATTGAAAAGTTTCTGCTTTCAAAAGGCATTGTAACGCAGAGAGCCGATAACGGAAAGCTGGAACCAACCAGCAGACTTTCCTTATTGCGCCACACAGATTTAGAGATTGTGACGGTATTTGACGCAGAACTGCGGGGAATTTGCAACTACTATCACCTCGCCAGCAACTACCGAAGCCTGAACTATTTCAGCTATCTCATGGAATATAGCTGTCTGAAAACACTGTCCGGCAAGCACCGCTGTAAACTGTCCAAGATTTATGACAAGTACCGCATTGGTGAAAAGCGTTGGGGTATCCCCTACGAAACAAAAGCCGGAAAGAAAGTCCGCCGACTCACGAAGTTTAACGAGATTGACGATAAAAAGTGTGAGGACATTGAACCGAAGGTTATTACGATTGTAGCCAAAGGACGCACTACAATAGATGACCGTCTAAAGGCCAGAGTGTGCGAATTATGCGGCAGAACAGACGTAAAACTGGAAGTCCATCATGTGAACAAGGTGAAAAATCTGAAAGGAAAAGAAGCCTGGGAGCAAGTGATGATAGCGAAACGGCGCAAAACACTGGCGGTCTGCCATGACTGCCACCAGAAAATACATCATGGTTTCTAAAAGTTATTTTTGTAATGGAGCAAAGATGGCGAGCCGTGTGCATTGAGAGGTGCAAGCACGGTTCTGGGAGGGGTCTGCGCAGGCCTGCCGCAGAAATGCGGCAAGGCGGCGCTTTCCTACTCTACCCCATTCAGTACACATCCATCAATTCTTCCTACTGGCAGCAGCATTTCTACGCCTTCGGAAGACCCGCCTATTAAAAGAAAGGAGTTTTGCATGAATCCCAAGTATCAGAAGGTCCTCTCTGACATTGAGAAGGCTGAAAAGAAAAAGACCGAAATCGAAGGACAGCTCAAGGAGCTGTACGACAAGAAGACAGAGCTGGAAAACCTTGAAATCATCAATACTGTGCGCTCTATGGTGATGGACAAGGATCAGATCATGGCGTTCCTGTCTTCCATGAAGGGCGGCACCAAGCCCGCTGAAAATACGGAGGTAATCGACAATGCGTAAGAAGTTTCGTTTTCTGACCGTCCTTGCGGTCTGCGTCATGGTTCTGTCCTGCTTCTCGGTGACGGCGTTTGCCTACGCCGATGATACCGAGCAGAACCTTCCCGTCACGGAGGCAACCCAGCCGGAACAGCAGCCTGAAACCACTCCCACGCCGGAAAAGCCGAAGGGTGAGCCGATTGACGATGAGGGCAACGCCTACACCCGCGACTTGCTCTATGACAAGGCAACCAACAAGCAGTTCATCACCATCCAGACGAAGAACGGCAACACCTTCTATATCGTCATTGACTACGATGCACCCATCAATGAGGACGAGGAACAGTATCAGACATACTTCCTGAACATGGTCGATGAGAGCGACCTGCTTGCGCTGCTGGATGAAGACACTGCGGCGGCTCTGACCACCTGTAACTGCAAGGAAAAGTGCGCTGCCGGTCAGGTCAACACCGACTGCCCGGTCTGCAAGACCAACATGAGCGAATGCACCGGCACAGCCCCCGTTACACCTGAGCCGGATAAGGATGCGGAAACCGATGTCCCCGCCCCTAAACCCGAAAAGAAATCCAACATCGGCATGATCCTCGTCATCTTCGTTCTTGCCGGTGCTGCGGGTGCAGCTTATTACTACATCAAGTTCGTCAAGGGCAGAAAGCCCAAGGATGAGGATATGGACTTCTTTGATGATGAAGGCTACGAGGAAGAGCCGTACATCAACGAGGATGATGAGCCGCAGATTGCGGAGGATGCTGAAACGGATGGTGATGAAGATTGATCTTAGTCATTGCTGAAAAGCCCAGCGTTGCCCAGTCCATCGCAAAGGTTCTGGGCGCAACGTCCCGAAAGGACGGCTATATGGAGGGCGGCAATTACATCGTTTCGTGGTGCTTCGGTCATCTGGTGGAGCTGGCAGACGCCAGCTCCTACGATGAGCGGTATGCCAAGTGGCGGTATGACGATCTGCCCATTGTTCCGGAGAACTGGATGTTTGAGGTCACGAAGGACAAAGCACAGCAGTTCAAGGTGCTGTCCTCTCTCATGAAGGACAAGCGCGTCACCGAGCTTGTCTGCGCAACCGATGCAGGACGCGAGGGTGAGCTGATCTTCCGGCTGGTCTACGACAAAGCCGGATGCACCAAGCCCTTCAAGCGTCTGTGGATCAGCTCGTTGGAGGACTCCGCCATCCGCGAAGGCTTCAATCATCTCCGGGACGGCAAGGAATATGACCGTCTCTATGAAGCGGCACTCAGCCGCTCGAAGGCAGACTGGATTGTCGGTATCAACGGCACCCGCCTTTTCACCACGCTCTATCACAAGAAGCTGGTGGTCGGGCGCGTCCAGACGCCGACCCTTGCAATGCTGGTGGAGCGCGACGGGAAAATCTCCACGTTCCAGAAGGAGAAGTATTTCAACGTCCACGTCGGCAAGGGCGATCTGACCGCCGATCTGGAAAAGGTCAAAACCGAAGAGGACGCAAAAAGAATTGCGGCGGCTTGCGAGAAAAAGCAAGCCGTCGTTTCTTCTCTCAGGCAGGAAGCGAAGACGGTCAACCCTCCGAAGCTCTATGATCTGACCACCTTGCAGCGCGAGGCGAACCGCTACTACGGCTTCACTGCCCAGCAGACGCTCGATCTCGTTCAGACGCTCTACGAAAAGAAGCTCCTGACCTATCCGCGCACGGACAGTCAGTTCATCACGGATGATATGGAGGACACTGCCCGTCAGGTCATTTCCATCGTCTGCCGCCAGCTTCCGCTTTTCTCCGACGTTTCGGTTACTCCGGACATTGCCCGCGTAACCGACAACAGCAAGGTCACAGATCACCATGCCATTCTCCCGACCGTCCAGCTTGAAAAGCAGGATGTTTCGGCGCTTCCTCAGTCGGAGCAGAAAATCCTCAATCTTGTCGGGATGCGCCTTCTGTGTGCGACCGGCGAGAAGCACACCTACGCAGAAACGCAGATCTCGCTCTCCTGCGAGGGCTACGAGTTCAAAACCAAGGGCAAGACCGTCGTTCAAAACGGATGGAAAGCCATCGAAGAGCTGTTCAAGTCCTCCCTCAAGACGAAGGAAAAGGATGATCCCATGAAGTCCCTGCCCGAAGTCCATGAGGGCGATGTTCTGGATGGTGTGTCTGCCAGCGTCACCGAACACTTCACAACGCCCCCAAAGCAGTACACGGAAGACACGCTCCTGTCTGCAATGGAGACTGCCGGAAACGATCAGTTTGACGATGACACCGAGAAGAAAGGTCTCGGAACACCCGCGACCCGCGCCGGTATCATTGAGAAGCTGGTGAAATCCGGCTTTGCAGAGCGTAAAGGCAAATCCCTCATTCCCACGAAGGACGGCTGCAACCTTGTCTGTGTTCTGCCGGAACAGATCACCTCTCCCGCAATGACAGCAGAATGGGAAAACAATCTGACGCAGATAGCAAAGGGAGCAGCCGACCCCGACGAATTTTTATCCGGCATTGAAGCTATGGCGCGGGAGCTTGTGAAATCCTATCCGTTCCTTTCCGACAGCGACAAGGAGCGTTTCAAAACGGAAAAGCCGGAAATCGGCAAATGCCCCCGCTGCGGCTCTCCGGTCTATGTCGGCAAGGGCAACTTCTACTGCTCGAACAAGGACTGCTCCTTCTGCCTGTGGGAAGACAACAAGTTCTTTTCCAGCAAGAAAAAGAAGCTGACCAAGAAGATTGCAAAGGAGCTGCTGGACAAGGGCTGGTGCCGCGTGACCGGGCTTTACACGCCGAAGAAGCCTCAGCTCTACGACGCAGTGATCCGTCTGGATGACAGCGGCGGCAAATACGTCAGCTTCAAGATGGAGTTTGATCGATGACCCGCCCAAAGTATGTTGCTTCATGCAGCGGAGGCAAAGACAGCGTAGCGACGCTCCTGCTGGCAGCACAGCACAATGAGCCGCTGGACGAGGCGGTTTTTAGCGAGGTCATGTTTAATAAGGACACAAGCGGCGAAGTCCCGGAACACCGGGACTTCATTTATGACCGGCTCAAGCCCTTCTGCGAAAAGGAGCTGGGCATCAAGTTCACCATTCTCCACGCGGACAAGACCTACGATGAGGTGTTCCATCATGTCATCACCCGCGGACCGCACAAGGGCGAGGTTCGCGGCTTTGCATGGGCTGGTATGTGTGCAGTCAATCGGGACTGCAAAATCCCGCCAGTCCGCAAGTACAATGCCGCACTCTCGCCGGACACTGTGAGCTATGTCGGCATCGCGGAGGATGAGCCAAAACGCCTTGCTCGTCTGGATGGAATAACGAAGGTCAGTCTGCTTGCCAAATACGGTATGACCGAGGCGGACGCCTACAAGCTCTGTCAGGAACACGGGCTGCTTTCCCCAATCTACGCTCACTGCCGAAGAAACGGCTGCTGGTTCTGTCCCAACGCCAGTGACTCGGAGCTGCTGCACATGGTCACAAAGCACCCGGATATGTTTGACCGGCTGATTGAATGGGAGAACGAGGATAACATCTTCCATCGTCGGATGACGCGCAGAGAAACCCCGTCTGAGGTAAAGGCTCGTTTACTGAGCAAATCCCAGACGGGGTTTTCTTCGCCCAAAAGCAAATAAGAAATGGAGGTTTGAGATGGCTGAAAACAAAAATGCACAGCAAGTCCGCGAAATCACGGACAAGCTGGAACAGGGCATCAAGGAGCTTTTTGAATCCGAGCGGTTCAAGGAATACCTCCGCACGATGTCCAAGTTCTACAACTATTCCTTCAACAACACGCTGCTCATTGCGATGCAGAAGCCGGAGGCAACCTATGTTGCCGGTTATACCTCGTGGCAGCGCAACTTTGACCGTCAGGTCATGAAGGGCGAAAAGGGCATCAAGATTCTTGCACCCGCGCCGTACAAGGCGCAGGAAGAGCGCGAGAAGATTGATCCTTTGACGCAGAAGCCGGTGATCGGCGCAGATGGGAAGGCTGTCACAGAAACAGTTGAGGTTCTGCGTCCTGCCTTCAAGGTGGTAAGTGTCTTTGATGTTTCCCAGACGGACGGCAAGGAGCTTCCGGACATCATCGTCGATGAGCTGAAAGGCACCGTCGAAAACTACGAGGCGTTCTTAGACGCGCTCAGGCAGGAATCTCCCGTCCCTATTTCCTTTGAGGACATTCCGGGCGGTGCAAAGGGATTCTTCTCGCCGGTTGAAAGCCGCATTGCCATTCAGGAGGGCATGAGCGAAATCCAGACGGTCAAAACCGCCATTCACGAGATCGCCCACGCGAAGCTCCACGCCGTCAAGCCGGATGAGAAAACCGCCCCCGAAGACAAGAAGGATCGGCACACCAAGGAGGTTGAAGCGGAAAGCGTTGCCTACACCGTCTGCCAGCGTTACGGCATTGAAACCTCGGACTACTCCTTCGGCTACATCGCTGGTTGGTCATCCGGTAAGGAAACCAAGGAACTGAAAAGCTCTCTGGACACCATCCGCAAGACGGCGGCTGAGATGATCGAGGGCATTGACGCCAAGCTCAAGGTGCTGCTGGCAGAGAAAGCACAGTCCGCAGAGAAGGAAAACGAAATGCCCGCAGAGCCGATGCCGGAAGCACCCATTTACCGCGAGACGGCGAATTACGCCTATGAAGCCGGTGAGCTGGAGTCATATCGTGCTTCTCTCGCCGCAAACGTGGAATGCCGCCGTGCGATTGAAGCGGCGATCAGCTCCAACTACGGAGATAACCGCCTGAATGCGGAAGCTGCCGTGAAAAGCGTCCTTGAGCAGTTCTCTCCGGAGCGCGTCCGGTATGTCCTCGCAAACACCATTCAGCAGAAAGACTTTGACGGGCGCATTCCCCAGCCCCTCAAGGAATGGGCGAAGACCGTTGATGTCTGCCCCGAAAACGCCTCCCGCTTCCTTGTGGATAAACCCAATCCCGGACTGACAGCACTTTTCGTCGATGCGTTCCGTCAGCAGACCGAAGCTCAAAAGGATGTCACTTCTGAGAAAACAGAGGAAAGAGACCCGGAGGTCGTTGCGTGGGAGAACGATGAGATTACCTCTATTGAGGTAAAAACCGTGGAGGTCAAGTCTCCCGTTGCTCCCTCGCCGGAGGAAGCAGCGCAAGCACCGAAGGCGCACCGACTGACTGCCGAAGAGAAGGAAATCAAAGCCGCCGTCATGGACACGCTCAAGGGGCAGATTGCCTATAACAATGACGGTATGCGGGCGTCCTATCGCGCCTCTAACCATTCCTTCAATCTGTTGGCACGGAACGGCGTCAGGATCGAGGGCAACACGGTCACGCAGAATGGTGAGCCGCTGTTCAAAATCCATCGCCGTCATGCGGCGCGGAAAACACAGGGCTGTTACCGTGAGCTGATGCCGACGCTGGAATACGTCAAGCAGGAGCAGAAGCAGGAAAAGCCCTCCATCCGTGATCAGCTCAGGACTGCCGCAAAACAGCAGCCGGAGAAGAAGTCTCCGGTCAAATCCAAAACGCACGACATGGAGTTGTGAGAAAGGAGACGCATGAAGAAATACACAGATGTTGACATCGTTGCGGAGCTGCAGAAGCTCGTGGACAGTCATGTAGACAGCTACAAGGAAGACTTCGACATCGACAAGCGCATCATCCGCCGCGCCGCCGAAAGCCGGAATCCCGAAGACAAAACGCTGATGTGGTTCTGCCGCCCGCACGGAACGCACTGCCTCAACGAAAATCAGGTCTTTATTCAGGGAACGCGGGATCACAACACCTTCCGTTTCTATGCGGAACAGACCTACGACGAGTGCGTTGCCCGCGTCATTGTCCCGAAAGCCGTTAAGCGCGGCAAGGTCTTCGGAGATGTCTTTGAGGTCAATTACCGGGAACAGGCGGCAAATGTGGCGCAGAACGCGGTTGCGCCAGATCATGACCGGCTGACCTTTGCAGACGGCTATGTGCTGGACGCACCCTGCCGCAGCAGCTTCGATGCAGCAATGGCTCTGGTCGGTGAGCATGGCGGCGTCAAAACCCACCGGACACTCCCGAAGGACGCGGATGCTCTGGTGGAAGTGCTGTCCAAGCAGAAAACCCGCCGTGACAGACTATCGGATGCAGAAAGGACAGAGGCGCTTTCGCCTCTGCCCGTTGCAGAACTTCGGAAGTATGAGGCAGTCAAAAAGGCGCATCCCGACGCGCTGGTTTGCTTTGCCCAGAACGGCTATTTTGAGCTGTACGGCAAGGACGCGGAGAAAGCCGCGCCCTTGCTCGGCACAAAGCTCCTTGAGAAGAAGGTACGCGGCAAGCCCTCCATGCCGGTGACCGGCTTCCGTGAAAGCGCATGGGTAGCCGGTTCTCATAAGCTCTGGAAGTCCGGCGCAGATGTCTTTCTCAGCAAGGACGGCGAGACCTTCAAGGAACTCAAAGCCGCAGATTACATTCCTGTCGGCGCGACGCTGAATGTGGACGGGATCAAGTGCAGAATCGACGCGGTTGATTTTGCCGCTGATGAAGTCCGGCTGACGAACATCGAGGACAAGAACCGCCCCATTCGCTTTTCTGAGAGCATCCAGTATGTCCGTTCGTATGTGGAGGATGCCGGGACTGCCATCTACGACACCATCCCGAAAAAGCCTGCTGCCCGTGAATCCATCCGCGACAAGCTGAAATCCGCGCAGAAAGCACAGCCGCCCCACACACCGAAGCCGCAAAAAAACAAAGGAAAGGATATGGAACTCTGATATGAAAAACTTTACCGTGGAAGAAACCAACCTGATGTGCTGCTTCAATACGTCCAGCCGGAAGCGGCTGATCGACGATATGAAGAGCGTCACCCTGAACGACATGGACGGCGAGATCGCAGAGCTGATGTACAAAACCGTCCGGAAGCTCGAAGCCATGACCGACGCGGAGTTTGAGGAACTGTATATCATGCCGGACGGCATGGTGGATGACTGAAAGGAGGATGCCTATGCCCGTATTAGACGGTGATTTTGAAGCCTTCGTCACGAACCTTGGCAAGTACAACGAGGGCATGCTGGTCGGTGAGTGGGTGAAGTTCCCGACAACCGAAGAAGAGATGCAGAAGGTCTTTGAGCGCATCGGGATCGGCAAGCAGGATGAGTTCGGTCAGCCCTATGAAGAGTGGTTTATCACCGACTATGAATGCCCGATCTATGGCGTTCAGAAGATGCTTGGCGAGTACGAGAGCCTTGATAAGCTCAACTACCTTGCCGCTTTGATTGACGAGCTTTCCCTGAGCGATCAGGAAAAGCTCGTTGCCATTATGGAGGCTGGCTGCGATGAGGTCAGCGACATCGACGATCTCATCAACCTGACGTTCAATCTGGACTGCTACGACATCATGCCCGGTATCAACGACGAATCCGACCTTGGCTATTATTACGCCCACGAAGCCGGTATTTACTCCGAAAAGGATCTCGGTCCTCTGGCAAATTACATCGACTATGAACGCTATGGGCGCGACATTGCGATGGATGAGCAGGGACGTTTCACCGATGAGGGCTATGTCCGCGTTGCAAGCGAGAGGTGGGACAGGCAGTTTGACGGTGAGCTTGATGACATTCCCGATGAATACCGGATTACCGGCTCAGGGGAAGCCGCCGAGCGTGACAGCACCATCGCCGTTCTCATCGTTGAGCCGGGAAAGGAGCCTTATGTGAAGGAGATTGACTCCGGTCTGGAGTCCTTGCAGCATGAGGTCGGCGGCTGCATCGAGGCGATTTACCCCTACGAAGACCCGGTTGCCTTAATCTGTAATGAGGAAGGCAAGCTGGAAGGTCTGCCCCTGAACCGCGCTCTGCGGGATGAGGACGGTGACATCTACGACGTTGTTGCCGGAACATTCATGGTAGTCGGCTTGACGGATGACAGCTTCGGCTCTCTGACCGTAGAGCAGATGCAGAAGTTCTCTGACCACTTCAAAGTGCCGGAGCAGTTTGTTAAGTTGGGCGATAAGATTGTAGCGATTCCCATGATCTCGAAGGAACAGCAGAAGCAGGAGAGCATTGAGCAGAACGACTTTGAGATGAACGCCGATACCTCCGGTCTGACGGTTGCCGGTCACATCGGGACGTGGCACACCATTGACCGGCATGAAGTCGGCGGTCACAGCTTTTATCTGATGGAGCATGACACCTACGGCGATGAAGCTGCCTGTATCATTGTCGATGAGCGCGGCAAGCTCGTCCTTGATGATGTCTACAACGGCTTTGACGATGACACGCTCCGCCTTCTCGACCTTGAGGTCAAGGAAGTGCCGGAGATGCCCGATCCCGCGCTCTCTGTTCAGGATATGAAGGACTATGGCTACGCATGGGCTGGCGTCCTTCCCGCCGGTCAGGAGGCGGCTGAAAAGGCGATGGAGAAGGGCTGCGAGGTTTACCGCCTCTATTCCGATAACACCGAGGGCTTGTGCGTGGATGCCAAGGAGATTGCCGACCATGCGGCAAAGGGCGGAATGCTCGGTATCAGCAAGGAAAGCTGGATGGTGGCTCTTGAGAAGGAAAACTACCTCAAGGCGGCGGAGATGTCGATGGAGGATGACTACGGCATGATTGATGGGATCATCAACAACGGTCCGAAGGAGGACAAGACCGCAGAGGTCAAAGCCCCCGAAAGGGGCGAAAAGTCCTCCATCATGGACAGGCTCAAGTCTGCAAAGGCTGAAAAGCAGAAGGAATGCTGCCCTCCCAAAAAGCACAAAGGAGAGATTGAGCTGTGAGCAGAAGTCAGAAGTGGCGGCAGGAGTGGTCGTTCTTCATCGGGGACAGCGGACGCCGGAAGTATAACCGCTTCTGCGTCCGCTGCGTCCATAGCTGCAAGCAGAGCTTCCGTGCGGATCTCATCGCCTGTCCGCACTTCTCCCGCAAGGCATCGAGGTGTAGACAGTTAGGGGTCGAAAAAGCCTGTGATTGCAAGCCTCAGAGCGGCGGTAAATGACTGCCCTATGTGATTATATTCCCTGCACAGTTCCGGCAATAGAGCGAGAATAAGTGTCGATTTCGGCACTTGTTTGAATGCCCGGAAAACGAACCAAGAGCCTCTGTCGATGCCCGTTTTGGGCGTCGGCAGAGGCTCTTTTTTTATGACATATTCAAAATAGCGGACAGCAGCTCTTGAACCTGTTGCCGGTATTCCGGCTTTATATCCGAAATACGTCTGGCAAGCGCAAGGGCTTCCGCTTCTGGCTCATCGGTCCCAAAGATAATTCGGTCCGCACTGACGCCCAGCAAACGGCAAAGACGCTGCAAGGCTTCAAGAGAAATACCGGAAGCACCACGCTCAATAGCGCTCAGGTGATTCGGCGTCATGCCAAGCATTTCTGAGAGCGTGTCCTGCGTATAGCCCGCCTGTTCTCTTGCCACTTGAATATTGCCGCCGATTTCAATATTGATGTCCTTCTTCTCTCGCATAGCCTCACCACCTTTGCATTTAGTGTACCTAACGGCGGTGTCATTATCCACGGTACGCCGTCGTTGATTTTACTAACGACAATGCGTTGACTGTCCGTGATGAGGGTGATAGAATGGAGTTACCTACCAAAAGAGTGAAAGAAGGGGTGTCATGTCGCGCATTATTGAGTTTAGAAAGTCTGCTCAAAAAGCTGAAAAGCAATCCGTTCAAGGCAAGACTTGTGCGTTTACCGGTCATAGACCGCAGAGTCTTCCGTTCGGCTTTGATGAATCCGATAAGCGTTGTACTTCTTTGAAATCTGTTATGCGGGATCAGATTGTAGCACTCATCGAGAACGAGGGCGTCACGCATTTTATTACCGGCATGGCTCTTGGCGTCGATATGTACGCTGCGGAAATTGTACTCGATTTGAAATCAAAATACCCTCACATTACTCTGGAAAGTGCAATCCCTTGTGAGACACAAGCGATCAAATGGTCTGTGGCTTCACGGGAACGGTATTATAATATCGCGGCAAAGTGTGACAAGGAGACCATGCTGCAACGGGAGTACACGTCGGACTGCATGGACAAGAGAAATCGGTACATGGTCGATCACGCCGATTATATTCTCGCAGTATGGAATGGATGCCCCAGCGGTACCGGGAACACCGTGAGATATGCCCACAAAAAGGGCAAATCTATCATCGTTATCAATCCGGTTTCCCTTGATGTCACGCGGGAATAAGGCAAAAATCCCACTCCTGAATCAAGCGTTGCGAAAACCGTGAAGTATTTCCCGATAGTGAATACACATTGCACTACTCGGTGATTATTGGAAACGTGTACGGCGTATGCTGCCCAGTGAACATCTCCACGGAACACATCGAATTTTCACGGCTTCGTAAAACGGAAAGTGTCACCTTATGAACAGTCCCTTGCCGAGAGAAAAATAAATCGCTGGAAACGGGAACGCCCCCGGCACTGTGCGTCTGGCACAGTGTCGGGGGCGTTTTTCCGTGTCTTAGTTATGAGCCAGTTCATTTAGGAGCAGCTTTCGATAGTCCACATCCAAGACGCAGCGATGGAAGTCCATCAGACGGTGTTCGTCGAACAGCTTTTCACAGAGCTTGGTCAGCGGATGATTCATCAGCTTTGCAGAAATGCCAGTCTCGTTGAAAAACCTTGCCCATGTGAAGACCTCTTCTAAATCCTCCTGCCCAAGCGTGGCAGGAATGATGGCGTTGCAGAGACGGACAATGGGGCTGTCCGCAAATCGCTCTGCGACTTCCTCCGGTGTGCATTCATAGCGGTCACAGTCAAAGGAAAGCGCATCCTCAATTTTAAGATAATTTTCGGTTTCATCCCGCGTCAAGGTTATGGTGTAGTCTCCCATACCGGACGGCACATCAATATTCTCCATGACATCAAGCTCGTAACGGGAGCCGCCGATGATCGCCTCAAAGGAGAAGGACTGACAGATTACTGCTGGGTTCTTGTCTATCTTGTCCTCATTTAGAAAGGACAGCGGATTGTACTCTGTTAGTTCCCAGTCGATTTTTCCTCTCTCTGTTTGCTCGGCAATCTGCTGGATCAGATGTTGTTCTTCTTCGTGCAGATTTTCATTGTACAACATGATACACCTCCGTTTTCTGATTGTCGTTTTTGGGGGGCTGCTCTATGTTTCCGAAGAGACTGCCGTTTGTATCATCATTCCTTGTCTGAGGGCAGCCCTTCGTAAAACTTCCTCAGTTCGTCCAAACTGCTTGTCCGATTTTTGATAGGCAGGGAGTCCCATGTAATGTCATGATAGCGTTCCGGCGGCTCGTCCCGCAGTCTTCGGTCGATAATGCAGACAATGCCGGTGTCTGTGAAATTGCGGATCAATCGCCCGATACCTTGCTTGAGCTTGATAATCATTTCGGGGACGCGGACATCCATCAGAGCGTCCTTTGCGACGGAACACTTATACTCGATAATTGGATCGGGGACAGGGAAAGGAAGCCGGAAAATGATGACATTGGAAAGGCTTTTTCCTTCAATGCTGATACCTTCCCAATATGCACCCGTCCCCAGAAGCACGGAGTTCGTATCTTCCTTAAACTCATTCAGCACCTTGTCCTGCGACGATCCCGGCTGCTGCATCAAGATTTTGTACGGAAGATTTTTCTCACTGAGAATGGAGTAGACCTCTTCCATGTCGGTCTTTGCCGTAAACAGCACGAGTGCCTTTCCATTGGAAATGCTCAGGATCTCAAGCAGCCGCTCCACGCCCTTTTCAATGAAGGCATCATGCTCTCTGGTCGGGTGCGGGAGATCGTCGCAATAGTAGATCATGGCGTGTTCATCGTATGGATATGGGGAAGGCTTTGGCTCGGATAAGCAGCCGCGATCACCAGCGGGAAAGCCGGTATTGCTGATAAAGTAGGAATACTGTTCTTCCAGAGACCCGCTCGTGGCGTTCGTCAGCGTGGCAGAGGTCAAGATGGTTCTTTCATCACCATTGAAGTATAGGCGGCTCACAATTTCTTTTGTGTTTTTAGGGCAATAGACGAGTTCCGTGTTGCTGCCGTGCTGCTCAATCCAGATCAGCATATCATCTATCCGGTCAAGAAGCTCTGAAAGGGACTCGCTGACGGCATCCAGATCATCAGAGGCAGCAAAGGAACGGTTGTTTCTGAAATCCATGCTGGAATAAATCTGAATGCTGGACGAAAGGTTGTGTATGGCGGCGTTCATCTCGGTAAGCAGTTCAATCGCACTGCCATTGTTGTCGAAGAAAAAGCGGTCAGCGTAGCGCATATCCTGTTCTGCCTCGTTGATCTGCTTTTGGACTTGTGCTTTCAGGCAGTTATAGAAGGCGATGATTGCGCTCTCTGCCTCTCGCTTTTCACCTGACACACTGCTCTGGTCAAAGGATCGCAGCTCATAGAATGCGCTCTTAATCATTCCAAAGAGCATACCTTGCCCGAAACGCTCCGTTGTGGCACTCCGCACCTTATCATCCAAGTTGTGTGCTTCATCCACGACAAGCAGATCAGCGGCGGCGTTAATCAGCCCTTCCTGACCGCGCCGGAGTTTCATGAGATGCTGGGTTAAAAAATCCTGATTGCACAGTACCACTCCATCCGTAAACTTTAATGCTGCGCGGACTTTGTAATACTTGCACTTCTTTTCACAGGAGCCACAATTCTTCATGCTGAACCGCTGCACGTTTACCTTGTCCCAGACTCCTTGCGGCAAAACCTCCGGGAAATCCTTGCGTTCCTCATACCCCTGCTGGATTCCTTCTTTGAGCGCGTCCGGTGGGTCTGCTTTCGGATCACACATATATTCATCTGCGCGTTTGTTGCAGAGATAATGGGTCTGTCCTTTTGCGAGGATGACATCTCTGTTCAGCCCAAGAAGGGGCATTACTGCGTGGACATCACGCCAGAGCTGTTCTTGAAGCGCGATGGTCGAGGTTGCAATGATAACCGGCTTGTTCATGCGTTTGCTGTACAGCAGCACCGGCACAAGATAACCAAAGGACTTTCCAATGCCCACGCCAGCTTCAATCGCAAAATGCTGATCGTTTATGAGGGCGTCCACAATCTCAAAGGACATATCCTGCTGCCCTTCACGCATTTCCAAGCCATGCTGCGGGGCTTCATCCCAAAAGAAGGTGCTGACTTGCTCACTCATGGAGTACAGCTCTGCTCTTCTGCGCTTTTTCCGTTCCTCCGATGTATTGAATCCAAAATAGAATCTGTTGTCCATCCACATTCCTCCCGGAATAGAAACCAAGGCTATCCGCGTTTCAGTTCAATGCTGACGTTTCCGTTCTCGTCGATAGTCAGCGTCATGTGCCTGATGTGCTTCTCATAGAACTGCCGCCGCTCTGCGGGAGACATTTCGATCCTCGTGTTTCGCAGAGCTGCATCAAACATATCGTTGACATTCAGGTGAACGGAGTTGTCAATCCAGCGGTACATCTCCTTGAACAGTGCGTTTTTCTTGATGTCCTCGCTGTTGCCGGAGTAGAAGTCATCCAGATAGCAGTAGAATATCCCGGATTCTGCAAGTGCTGCCTTCATATCCGGTCCGCATTTTTCCCGCTCAATCATGACAAGAAATCTGGCGTCCGGCAATGAAGAGATAAGCCCCCAGTAGTCGGAATCGCTTGAGACAATGACGAAGGAATCCACCTGCTTCTGGTAGTGTTCCTGACAGGCTCTTGCGGTGAGCTTGATGTCTACCAGTGATTTGTTCTGCTTAATCCGCTCAATCATGATATGTTCAACGGGGATGCGGGTGTAGTTTTCAAGAATCCGCCATGCCGTAGCGGTATGTACGTCATCAAAGAGAATGATCGCCGTAATCTTCTGCATGACCTCATAATCAAGGTTTTTGAGCGTGGCGCACAGCTTGTACGGGTCAGAGTTTTCGCAGTCCACTACCAATACGGTCTTCTCACTGTCATCTATGAAGTCGTAGATATTGTTTTTTACAAAAGCCCCTGCATCGGAGACTTTACTGTATTCCGTGAAGGCGTCGCAATGCCATTGATAAAGCAGGGTAGCAAACTTCTTGTCATTATAGAGGACATTACCCTCGTCCATCGGTACCCAGTTGATATACATTTGATAGGGGTAGTAGGAGAGACTTGCGTAATAGATGTCCGCAGCATCTTTCGTTCCGTCCTCTGTCAAACCGTTTGGCATGATGAACAGCTCTTTTATGTACGCCCAGTTAATCCAGATTGGAAAGAGGCTTTTGCAGTTGTTAATGCGATCTGAAATCAGCCGGTTAATCTCGATAATGTGGTGGCAGAGCTTTGTACTCGACTTTTTGATAAAGCTGATTCCGTCGTTTGAAAGCTGCTGCATACTGGAAGCCGGGATGATCTCTGGCATTGAAAGCAGCCCTCGATACTCCATCCGCATGATGTCATTTATTTTCCGGTAGTTGCGCTCAATGGCGGTGCGGATGATACAGAGATTGCGAATGATACGGGCATTTTTATCCTGTTCAAGCCGGTCGTATATCTCTATCTTCGGCGGCTCGTGTTCATTTTGAAAAATACGGAGCGGGACGCCGATCAGATAAGCGACCTTTGACACAAGCTCATAGGTGCTGTCTTTGTAGGCAATCTGTTCTCCGGCATATTCGACGCCATTCAACATGACTGAATTGCCCATGATCTACTCCTTTCGATGGAACGCGGGTTATTGAGCGTACTTTTTGAAGTTTTCAGCTTGTTCCAGAACCTCCTTGTAGACATCATCAATAGTTACGGGGGGATAGTCAAATTCATCCAGTAGCAGTATGAGGTCAACTTGCAGATTTGCCTTAATGTCATCACGGGTAGACCAGTCGGTGTATTTAGCTTTGTCATCGACAATGATCTTAATCCGCTTTGACAATTCAATCATCTTATCGTCCGGGTACTCGAACTCGTACTTCCTGGCAACCGCTTTGAGGATGTCATAGAAGGCTTTTTCTTCATAGTCAATCCCCATACCCTTGAAGGAGTCTTTTTCCTTTTTGAGTTCTTCAAGGAGCTTCGCAAGTTGTTCTGCTACATCGTCAAGAACTTCGTTAGCGAAAGCCTCATCACGACGGCGATTATTGTACTCATCAACAACCCGCTTGAGACGGTCAGAGAACTCCATGCCCATGATACGGTTGACCTTTTTATACTCATCAATCGCCTGAGAGAGAAGCCGCTGCAATACCTTGATTTTAGTGTTCGGTAATTGGATTGCATTGATCTTATCCAGATACTCGTCACTGAAAATATCAACAGAGATGTGCTTTCCCGTCTCAAACAGTTCCTCTATACCATCAGATTGAATTGCACCTTCAAGAAGTTCACGGACACGGGCATTCATTTGTGAAATGTCAGGGGCATCACCCTTTGTGAGTTTGAAAAGAATAGAGCGCACAGCACAGTAGAAGTGCAGATAGTCCTTTTCTTTATCAGAGATAGCCTCACTTGAACTGCATAGGTTGAACGCTTGTTTCATGCGTTTGACTGCCGCCATAAAGCGAGTTTCCAAATCTTCCGTGAGCTGTACATACTCAACAGCCCGATTGAGGCAAGCAAGCTGCTCTTTCGGTGAGCCGTTGAAGTAATCCGTGCTATTGAAGTTGTGGAACATCTGAGCCAAGACATCGAGCTGGTCTTTAACAATCGTGATAGACTGCTCGACGCCTTCAAACTCATCGCTCTCAAAGTTGGTGTATTTCTTGAGGGCGAGATTCATGTTTTTCTTAATGCCGATGTAGTCCACGATCAAGCCCTTGTCCTTGCCGGTATAGACGCGGTTGACGCGGGAAATCGTCTGGATAAGGCTGTGCTGCTGGATGGGCTTGTCGATGTAGATTGTGTCGAGTGCCGGTACGTCGAAGCCGGTAAGCCACATATCAACAACGATGGCAATTTTGAAGTTTGATTTAACGTTCTTAAACTGACGGTCAAACTCCTTGCGATCATCTTTCGTTCCCAGCATTTCATAAAGCTCAGGCTCATCATCTTTATTTCGCGTCATGATGAGCTTGATCTTCTCGATGGGTTTGAGTTCCTTTTTCTCTTTTTCCGTCAGTTGAACCCCGTCAGGGCAAACCTTTTTCTCTGCCCATTCCGGTCTAATTCCAACTATAATCTGATAAAAAGCGTATGCAATCTTGCGATTAGAGCAGACAAACATTGCTTTTCCTGCAACGGTAGCTCCTTCGGCAACGCGGGTCTCATAGTGGTTAATGAAGTCCTCCGCAACTGCGTGAAGTCGGTCGGGATCACCGATGATCGCATCAATATGAGCAACCGCCTTCTGGCTTTCCTCAATCTGATGCTCATTTGCACCTTCAACAGCACAGCGGTCATAATAATCTTCAATTTCCCGAACCTTTGCCTGATCAAGAGTGACCCGTGCAGCGCGTCCGTCGTAGACAAGGTTGACTGTGATACCGTCTTTGACCGCCTCTGTCATTGTGTAGGCATCGACAACCGGACCGAAGACTTCAATCGTGCCATCTACGGGCGTGCCGGTGAAACCGACATAGGTAGCATTGGGGAGAGAATCGTGTAGGTACTTTGCGAATCCATAGCTTCGCTCTACACCTTCGGCAGTGACCTTGACTTTCTGATCGAGGTTTATCTGACTACGGTGTGCTTCATCGGATATGCAGATCACATTCGCTCTATCCGTCAGAAGCTCCAAGTCCTCGGTGAACTTTTGGATGGTGGTCATGTACACCCCACCGCTTGTCCTGCCTTGAAGTTCCTGACGCAGCTTTTCGCGGGAATCAATGCTCACAACGGTTTCGTCACCAATGTACTTCTTGGATGCTACAAACTGCTTTGAGAGCTGGTCATCCAAATCCGTTCGGTCGGTAATAATCAGGATTGTAGGGCTATGGAAGAAGGTACTCTTCATAAGCATTCTTGTGAGGAAGAGCATAGTATAGCTTTTTCCGCAGCCTGTCGCGCCGAAGTATGTGCCGCCCTTGCCGTCCCCCTCCGGTCTGAGATGTGCCTTGATATTCTCAAACAGCTTGACCGCAGCAAAATACTGAGGATAGCGGCAGACGATTTTGAGGTCTTTGTCCGAGCTATCAGGGAAATAGACAAAATCCTTGATGACTGCCAAAAGCCGTTCTTTGCGGAACAGTCCGCTTACCATAGTTACAAGGGAATTGATGCCGTCCAATTCCTTATCGTCAGCTTCAATCTTTCTCCACGCATAGAAGAAGTCATACGGGGAGAAGAAGGAACCGTATTTATTATTTGCACCATCGCTTATGACGACGAAGGCGTTATACTTGAAGAGTTCAGGAATATCACGGCGATAACGCACGGTAAGCTGAGTATAGGCGTCCATGATCGTTGTGTTTTCTTTGACTGCGCTCTTGAACTCAAGCACAACAACTGGAATGCCGTTGATGAATACAATCCCGTCCGGTATGCGTAGCTGGTTGTTGATGCCTTCAATTTCAAATTGGTTAACGATCTTGAACACGTTTTTTTCTGGCTCATCAAAGTCAATCAACTCAATGTAAAGGTCTTTCTTTGTGTGATCTTCGCGGTTGAAGATGAAGCCGTCACAAACCATTTTGCAGACTGCTTTGTTTGCTTCGTAGATCGTGCCGGAAATAGACCTCAGGCGAAGGATGATGCTATCAACTTCGCTTGGGGTAAGTCCCTCTGAGGCATACCTGTTCAGGAGGTATTTCCGCAGATCGTCGATAAGCAGAACCTCAGAGCGTTCACGGTGGATCTGCTCACCATTCAAATAGATATACCCTTCATCTTGAAACAAATCCATGATGGACATTTCAAGAGAATGCTCATTGAAGTTCGCCATTATCATTTCCCCCTCACTGTATCATCTGTTTTTTCCGCACATCGGGACACTTGGATTTGAGAAAACCAATCCATTCCTCCCATTCCGCATTTGAAGCATCAATTATATCTTCTTCATACTGGTCTAAGACGCTCATTAAAGCAGGAAGGACGGGAAGCTGATCCCTATTGAGCCAAAACTCTGGCAACTCATGCGCACAATCTAAGTCGGTATTTATCGATTCGATGCTGTCGCAGATAGACTTGAGAATGACTGTGGGGCTTGCGTTATCAGCCCATTCGCCCGGAAGTGCATAACGGTAGTAACCCATCAATGCCCAAGCCATTTCCCACTTGAAATAACCAACATACTCTGTTCCCAAGCCAAAGAACGATTTCCACTTCACGGATAGAGCTTGTGCGCACTTATATAGATTCATCTTATCCATAATCGTTCTCTCCTATAAATGATAATTTAGCGGCTTGATAACATCTTCACCATAGTATCTTTGACCTCGTGGAGCTTTGATATTTCCGTTTCATTAGACTCGATAACTCCGAGAAACGAGGAAATCTTTGTGTTGAACTCTGGCAGACTTTGCTTATTAGGAATAGAAAGCTCAAATTCCCCTAAAAGCGGAGGATTTGCTTGCGGTTGAGCTGAACCCCCAGCGTTCGTCTGAACAAAATCAAGGAACTCGGAAGATGTAATTGCAAGTCCAAAGTAGTATCTGTATTCGTCATCAATGGGTCTTATTCTAACAAGGAACGATGCAAATACAGAATCGGGAATATTTCTGCCGACCATTTTAGCATACCCCACGGTTGCTCCTGTCCGAGCTACAACGACATCGCCTTCCGAGAGAACATATTTTTCATGATTTCCCTCGCTGATTGGACAATATGGTACACCATTCCAATCAATATAATTCTGAGCGATGTCTGTTATACGTAAGAACTTCGGTCCAACTGGTTCGGTGGTAGCTGTTTCAGTGTAACCGTACTGCATAACTGAGTAATCTTTGAGTTTGCCTGTTATTGAAGCGTTATTTGCTGTATATTCCTTGAAATATGCTCGCATTTGAGCCGCTAAATTATCATTTTCCGCTCTCTTCAAAGCAATGCGGTCGGTAATTGCACGGTAGGACTCGACGATCTCACATTGTCTCGCATAGGAGGGAACAGGGAGCTTTATACGGCAAAGATCGTCCCATGTAATTCCGCCTCGAACACTCCCGTCCGTCATGAACCAGCACTCACGGTCAAACTCCGGTCTACGAAACCACATCATCAAATACTCTTCATTTAAGACATCGCGGTCAATAATCTCAAACATGAAATACGCCGGAGAAACTATTGCGGGGCTGTCTTTCTCATAGAGCGCAATCGGAAGACGTTCATCGCGCCCAACGTGCATTGGGTTACAGGCAAACAATCCCTTGCTGATTAGCTTATACCGGCTCAAATCTGTGCCAATTACATTTGCGACGGAAGGCATAAACTCTTTGTCGATGCTTATGCCAAGAACAGTGCTGGTGACTTCCTCGGAGTTCCGATAATCAACAAGCTGAATATGTTTACCAAGGGGTTCATAATTCGATTTCATAGCCCAGCTCCTTAAACACAGTCAACAGGTCAGCCTTCGACTTCTCTTCTGCAACAAGCAGATCACGAAGCTCACTTTGCAGTGTCTTCATTTTCGTATCAAAGTCGATGTTCTCATCGCGGTTTACAAACTCAATGTAACGGCTCGGAACAAGGGTAAAGCCCTTTTCAGCAACCTCATCGAAGGATGCGCTGTAACAAAATTCAGGCACATTCTGATAAGTTTCTTCATAGCCTTCCTGCTGCCATGCGTGATAGACGCCCGTGACTTTTGCACGGTCTTCTTCTGTCAGTTCAATATACTTCTTTTCATAAGGGCTTCCCATTTGCCGCAAGTCCATGAAAAGGATCTCGCGCTCACGGTTACGGAAGCGTTTTACTTCACCGTTTTCTTCAACCACACGAGCCTTTTTATTCTTGTTCAGAATCCAAAGCGTAACGCTGATGTCCGTGGTGTAGAAGAGGTTTCGGGGAAGGATGATGATTGCTTCGACGAGATTGTTCTCGATGAGCTGACGTCGGATTTTTAACTCTGTACCATCGTCAGATAGTGCGCCGTTTGCAAGCAGGAAACCGGCAACACCGTTCTGAGAGAGCTTTGAAACAATGTTCAGAATCCAGCCATAGTTTGCGTTACTCGTGGGCGGAACTTCATAGCCGTCCCAGCGCGGATCATCAATCAGCTCATTATCACCACGCCATTCTTTCTGATTAAATGGCGGGTTTGCCATAATGTAATCTGCCTTGAGGTCCTTGTGCTGGTCATTGGTGAATGTGTTCGCTGCCATTTCTCCGAGGTTTGCAGAGATGCCGCGAATAGCCAGATTCATTTTGCACAGCTTGTACGTCGTGTTTGTATATTCCTGACCATAGATAGAGACCTTCTTCTTGTTGCCATGATGTGCCTCCACGAACTTCATTGACTGCACGAACATACCGCCAGAACCGCAGCATGGGTCGTAGAGAATGCCATCATACGGTTCAATCATTTCTGCAATCAAATTGACAATGCACTTCGGCGTATAGAACTCGCCCTTGCCTTTGCCTTCCGCAAGTGCAAACTTGCTCAGGAAGTATTCGTAAACCCGCCCGATAATGTCATTCTCTTTATCGCCCGTGTTGATCTTATCAATCTCGTCCAGCAGTGATGCCAGCTTTGCTGTGTCGATGTGAAGACGTGAGTAGTAGTTGTCCGGCAGTGCGCCTTTCAGTGCGGGATTCGCTTTCTCAATCGTATAGAGGGCGGTGTCGATTTTCAGCGCAATGTCATCCTGTTTCGCATTCTCCATGATGAAAGACCAACGGCTGATCTCAGGCAGGAAGAACACGTTGTCCTTCGTATAGAAGGCAACATTGTCAACAAACTTCTCACCGTATTTTTCAGAAATAGCTTTCCTTTGTGCCTCAAACTTATCGCTGGCAAACTTCAAGAAGAAGAGACTGAGAACGACGTGTTTGTATTCTGCTGGCTCAACAGAACCACGGAGTTTATCTGCGGACTTCCACAGAGCTTCCTCCATAGAAATCTCCTTCTTCGGTGCCGATGCGGCTCGTGCCATATCAAAATCCTCCCTGTGTATTTATCTAACCTATTTTACAAAAAGAGCTGTACGAAAAACCGGACTCAGTTCTTGTCCGTTCGCACAGCCT
>OHHY01000393.1_pt1 | contig 22893 bp, 21 predicted proteins | sample 1568101 | NCBI WGS metagenome assembly OHHY01 (sample SAMEA3879605, study PRJEB24766) | human gut metagenome | biome: human-associated habitat; feature: feces | place: USA | collected 1985/1987
GACTGCCGCCGCAGCCCGCCACTAACATGGCAAAGGTAAAAAACACAATCCGGTCACCGCATACAGTCCACGGAACACCACAGAGTTTCTTCTGTCCCACAATTCGGATTCGTCTGGTTCCCTCGCCAAAAATCTTTGCTCCTGCCACTTTTAAAAAGCGGCACAGTTCTACAATTTCCGGTTCACGTGCAGCATTTCCAATGATGGTCTCTCCCTCTGCCAAAGAAGCCGCTAAAATAATATTTTCCGTTGCTCCTACACTCGGAAATGGAAGTTGAATATGTGCACCATGAAGTGGTGTTATACACCGGCAAATCATCTTATCTTCCTCTTCCACAATCTCTGCTCCCATTTTCTGAAAGGCGTGAATGTGAAAATCAATCGGACGCTTTCCAATCGAACAGCCTCCCGGATAAGAAATTGTCACCTCACCAAATTTTGCAAGACATGCCCCCATTAACAAGACAGAAGCTCGCAGTTCTTTTACGGCATCCTGACAAATCACCGTCTTGTCGAACGTATGCGAATCAATCATCACCTGGTGTCCTTCAACCAAAACGCTGCCCCCCAATTCTTCCACTAGAGACAGCATCACTTCTACGTCATGAATTTGGGGACAATTTGTGAGCATCGTCTGTTCACCGCATAAAAGCGCAGCCGCAATCAGCGGCAGGGCTGCATTTTTACTACCCTGTACCACGCTTTCTCCATGTACGCATTGTCCGCCCCATATTTCAATCGCCATAAAGTCACCACATCAATACGTTCTCAAACTTATTGTATGCCTGCTCGTGCCTTACGTGCTTTTACATTTTGTGGAAATTCCGAGAACCATGCCCATTTCCGCCATCAAAATCATGACTGATGTACCACCATAACTAATAAACGGAAGCGGAATTCCAGTTGATGGCATAGAGTTCGTAACAACGGCAATATTAATGACAACCTGGGCCGCAATGTGAATCATGACGCCGGTGCAAATAAGACCGGAGAACAAATCCGGTGATGTCATGGCAGAATTCAAAATACGCCACATCATAATGACAAACATCATGATGACAATTCCGGCACCAATCATGCCAAGTTCCTCACATATAATAGAAAAAATCATATCGTTATGCGATTCCGGAATAAATCCGAGTTTCTGCATACTTTCACCAAGTCCGGTTCCAAATAAACCGCCGGAAGCAATGGCGTATAATCCCTGTAAAATCTGATATCCTTTTTCGGTTCCTTCTACATTCCGCCACACTTCAATACGGTCGGAACGAAATCCCGCGCCAAAAGATATGTAAATCGCTACCAGTGCGGCAGCGGCAAGAAATACACCAACATACCACCATTTTTTCTTTGCTGAAACAAAACACATCCCAAACCAAATAATAAAAATAACAATCGCGGTACTTAGGTTTTCCATGGCTACTAAAACTGCCAAAAATCCAATCGGAAGAAATACGCGGATAATTCCAATTGGTTTACTCATATCCTGCGGTCTCTTCTGAATTAAATAAGCTGTTATCAAAATAACAACGATTTTAGTTATCTCGGATGGCTGAATGGAAATCGGTCCGATAAACAGCCATCGTTTCGCACCATTTAATTCTGCCCCTACAAACAATACTGCCAATTGAAGGACAACGGCAACCAGATACAAAAAAGTCACAAACCGCATCCGCAGTAAAGGCAGTCGTTTCGTAAACAGCCGGTAATCAAATTTCGCAACAATTAACATCGCCACGACACCAACAATAACACCAACTGCCTGTTTTTTAAGAAAATAAGCAGAATCCCCATATTTTACCTGCGACGTATAGGAACTGGCACTGTAAATCATCAGCATACCAAATCCAACCAGACACAGCGTAATCAACAGCAGACTGTAATCAAATGAACTCTGTTCTGTTTTGCCGGCTCTTGCCCTTTTCTTATTCACAGCAGTCCCTCCTGACTCCCTTTATAAATTTCGAACATACTCTTTAAACAAAGTTCCTCTCTGCTCGTACGAATCAAACATATCCCAACTCGCACAAGCCGGAGATAACAGCACCGCATCACCTTCGGATGCAAGTTCTGCACCACGTGATACCGCCTCCTGCAAAGATTCGACAAACTCGTAATCGGTAAATCCAAGTTTCTCAGCAGTCTTTGCAATTTTATCTTTGGTTTCACCCATAAGCAAAAGTTTTTTTACTCTGCCGCCAAAACTTTGAATCCACTCATCGAATTCGCCGCCTTTATCATAGCCGCCGCCAATCAGGACCGTCGGTTTGCTCATCGACTGAATTCCCTTAATCGCAGCATCCGGATTCGTTCCTTTCGAATCGTTATAATAATCAACACCTCTTACCGTTTTGACAAATTCAACACGGTGCTCCACCGCCTGAAATTTCTTTACAACAGAAAGAATCGTATCCATCGGAACGCCTAATTTTCTTGTAATTAAAATAGCCGCCATAATATTTTCGCAATTGTGGTCACCCGGCAGATTGCACTCCGACATATTCATCAGAACTTCACCTGTTTTGGCGTCCACAATATCTTTGTTGTCATTCTGGTACAAACCATTAGCAATCTTTTGTTTACTGCTAAAGAATGTCACTTCACAAGGCATTTCTTTCGCGCTGTCGCGTAAAACGTCATCCTCATAATTGAGTACACACAAATCCTCTTTTGTCTGATTTTTCGTAATGGATAATTTTACCCGTATGTACTCTTCCATTGTTTTATGCCGGTTTAAGTGGTCCGGTGTAATATTTAAAACCGCACTCACAACCGGATGGAACGTATCAATCGTCTCCAACTGGAAACTACTGATTTCTGCCACCGTAACCGAATCGGCAGCGCTTTTCTCCACTTCTTTCGTATACGGATTACCAATATTTCCGACAACAAAAACTTTTTCTTTGTAAGCTTTCATAATCTCACCAACAAGCGTTGTTGTCGTTGTTTTACCATTTGTTCCGGTAATTCCTGCCACAACTCCTTTTTCACAGAGAAAAGCAAGTTCAATCTCACCAATGATTGGAATGTTTAATTCACGCAGTTCACTTGCCAAATCAATATCCAACGGAACACCCGGACTAAACACCGCACAGGCAAAACCGGCGAGTTCCTCTTTTGTCATTTTGCCAAGAAAAACCGGTGCGTCATAACCGGACACATCCAAATCTTTTTTTCCGTCAAATAAACTGACCTTGGCGCCCATATTTTTCAGCAGTTCATATGCTGCCATGCCACTTTTTCCTAGTCCGACAACTAATACTTTTTGATTCTCTAAATCCATTTTATTCATCCCTTCTCCGGTAAATTACAATGCCATAATACCAACCAGACATAATAATGCTGTAACAATACTAAATGCTGCTACAACCTGTGTCTCTGAATAACCGCACAACTCAAAATGATGATGAATTGGCGCCATTTTGAAAATTCTCTTTCCGTGAGTCAGTTTAAAATAACCAACCTGCAAAATAACAGAAAGGACTTCTACCAGATAAATCAAGCCGATAATCACAATAAATAACGGCATATGAAGCATCAGCGCAATGGAGGACACAAAACCACCAAGGGCTAACGAACCGGTATCACCCATGAAAACTCTCGCGGGATATGTGTTAAACAGTAAAAATCCCAAAAGACTTCCTACCACGGCTCCTGTAATCGGTGTCATTGATGGATTCAGACTCAGTGCAGCAATCGTAAAGAATGTTGCCACAATTACGGTTACACCGGATGCCAGACCATCTAAGCCATCGGTAAAGTTTACACCATTTACCGTACCAAGTACGACAATAAAAACAAAAATGATAAACAGCCATGTTGGCATAACGAATCCATCTCCGCTTACAAACGGAATTTTAATGGATGTATCCAAACCGGCAATTTTGAAGTAGTAGTAAATAAATACACCGGTCACAATAAACTGCAATGCCATCTTCTGCAAAGGAGTCAACCCAAGCGAACGTTTTTTTACCACCTTGATGTAGTCATCCAGAAAACCAATCAGACCAAAACCAAGTGTCATAAATAAAACGGGAAGAATTTCCGTAAATTTGCCAATATAAATTAAGGAGGTCAGCAAAATACTTGCCAAAATCACAAGACCACCCATTGTCGGTGTTCCATTCTTTTTCAAATGAGACTGCGGTCCTTCTTCACGCTCGGTCTGTCCAAACTTTAATTTCCTCAGAAAAGGAATCAAAATCGGGCAAAATACTACGCTGATTAAAAAAGAAATTATAACCGGCATAAACACACTAAGACTTAGATTATACATTCATATCCACCTCTTCTTATCTTATTAAGTACGTCAACGCACGTGTCTATTTTATACCATTACGAGCCTTACCGCAAGCACTTATTCAGCAAATCAGTTTTTGCATAAATAAGGGAGAATGTTTTCAAACAGCGCAGCAATTGCCGGTGCTGCCACAGTACCTCCATAGTATAGGCCCTGCGGTTCATCAATCCGCACAAGTGCAATAACTTTTGGATTCTCGACCGGAGCAAAACCAATGGTTGACGCAATATATTTTCCATTGCCGCGCGGAAGTTTCTCACTTGTTCCGGTTTTTGCGCCAACGGAAAACCCTTTCACAGAAGCCTTATGTCCGGTTCCTTCTGAAACAACCTTGCCAAGTGCCATCCGAATCAAATCCGAAGTTTCTTTTGAGACAACACGCTCTTTCTTTCCGTATGAAAAATGTTTCATAAGACTGCCATCGGCACTAACTGCGCTGACACCGAAATGCGGTGTAATGGAATACCCTCCGTTTATCATGGAGCCTGCAATGCTTACAAGTCTTATCGGCGAGAGCTGAAAGGACTGTCCAAAGGACATCGTTGCCAGTTCAACTGCTCCAACATTTTTCTCTTTATGTATAATAGTCGATGCCTCTCCCGGTACATCAATCCCCGTCCGATTCATCAAACCGAAATCCGACATCTTGCGAAAAAAGTCAGACACACCAACTCGTGCACCCACTTCAATAAAAACCGGGTTGCACGAATTCATAATACCATCTAAAAAAGTCTCGCTGCCGTGTCCGCCTTTTTTATGACAGCGTATCCGTCTGTCTTCCACTATTTTATAACCGGGACAGTGAAAGCGGTCTGTCATCTTTACAACACCTTTTTCGAGTGCTGCCGCCGTTGTCAGTATCTTAAATGTGGAACCCGGTTCGTAAGTATCCGACACACAAGGGTTCCGCCACATGGCATTTCTCTTTTCGCTTTTTTCCTTTGCCGACATTTTATTCAAATCCCCGGGAATCCGGTATGGGTCATTTAAGTTAAATTCCGGTGCCGATGCCATTGCATAAATCTCTCCATTCTGAGGATTCATAACAATAATATCCACGCTTTTCGCCTGTTTCTTTTTCAGCAGATAATTGGCTAACTGGTCCGTGTATTCCATCACCGGTAAATCAAGACTGGTATTTAATGTCCAGCCCGCCACCGGCTCAATGCGGTCTTCGGCTCCATTTTCAATTTCCGTACCATAAGCGGTCGTCATTGTCAAAATCGATCCATCCAATCCTTTTAAATATTTTTCATAAGATACTTCCAAACCGATAATTCCCTGATTATCACCGCCGGTAAAACCAAGCACCTTTGATGCCAGCGAGTCATAGCGGTACTCTCTTTTATAGTCCTCATCGACGGTAACACCCGCCAATTTGTAATTTCGTATCCGATCCGAAGTTTCCTTATCCACGTTCGATTTAATTTTTTCACGCAGAGAAACCTTCTCCACTTTTTTCCGAACCTCTTTCTCGTCTAACATCAATTCCTTCGACAAAAGGGTTATCACCCGTTCCGGCTCCTTCATCTGACTGTGGATTACGGATATAGTCGATACGGACCGATTTGCCGCTAATACATTGCCGTGACAGTCCTTGATTTCTCCTCGTTCCGCCTTAATCTTTCGCTCACGCTCATGAAGTTCCTTCGCCTGTACTCCATAATAATCCGCTTTTCCTATCATGAGATAAAAAAGCCTGCCAAGCAGTGTTAAAAGTACAAGCACAAAGAGAAAAAATACCAACCCCATTGACTGACGTTGGTATGTTCGATGTCGGTTTTCCATAAACAAGCTCCCGATTTTCTCATTATTACAGTGTATTGTATGGAGAACTCAGATATGCCCCATCATCATTCCTATTCTTGTTTCGCATCCTGCTTTGTTTGAGACGAAGAAGCATATTGTCCCAAAAACGGAAGAACACGTTTCATCACCTTCGACGAAAATTCGGTCGCATAGGTAGAGTGCGCCTGGTCTTTTACATGAGGCTCATCAATAATCACATAATAAGCCACTTCCGGGTCTTCTGCCGGCTCACAGCCAATAAAGGAAACTAAGTACTTCTTTGCCGATACCGGTCGTTTTTCCGCCGTACCGGTCTTTCCGCCAATGGAATATCCTTTTACCTGTGCCGGTGCCGCAGTTCCTTCTTCTACCGTTGATTTTAAGTAACTTCTTAATTTCGAACTGGTATCCTCACTCGTTGTTCGTTTCACAACAACCGGATCAATCGTTTTTACCACATCACCGTTACTGTTCTGAATTTCTTTCACCAAATGCGGCTGATAATAATTTCCGCCATTAATCAGGGATGAAAAACCACTGAGCATCTGAACCATCGTAACCGTCTGCGTCTGTCCAAAACTACTTGTCGCTAATTCTACCGGATTCAATTCTTCTTTCGTGTGAATCAAGCCGGAAGTTTCACCCGGCAGATCTACACCGGTGCGCTGTCCAAATCCATACAATTTGTTATACTTACTAAATTTATTTCGTCCCAATCCAAGTCCGATATCCATAAGGGCTGCATTGCAGGATTCCATCAGAGCATGACGCAAATCAAGCATGCCATGTCCATTTCGGTTGCTGCAGTGAATTTCTCTGTCAGCCACTTTCTTTACACCGTTACACTGAAATGTGGATTTTCCGGAGATAATATTTTCATCTAACGCCGCAGCAATTGTAAACGGCTTAAATGTAGAACCCGGCTCATAGGCAGAGCCAACGCAAAAATTCGACCACATAGACAGAAGATTTTCGTTTTTCTCTTTGTCTGTCATCGCTGCAATCTTCTGTTCCGAATACATGGACGCCAGATTCTGTGGGTCATTCAAATCGAATGTGGAGTTGGATGCCATAGCAAGAATTTCTCCATTTTTCGGATTCATGACCATCATCGCAATCGTCTTCGCACCGGTTCCGTTCTTTTGGAAATCCGCAATTTCATCCTCTATAATTTTCTGCACATTGGCATCAATCGTGAGAACAACCGAATTGCCGTCTTTTGCTTCTTTAATGGTTCGCTGTAAATTCATATTGGAATCAAAATAACCATACTCTCTTCCTGTCGTTCCATTCAAAACGGAATTGTACTGTTCTTCCACACCGTAAGTTCCCTGATTATTTGAATTCATAAAACCAATAATACTTGCACCAACGGTTTTCAGCGGATAATTTCTTTTGTACACTTCCTCAAACCAAACGCCCTCTAAACGTTCTTTTTTTATCTGCTTTTTGAACTTGTCCACCTTTTTTGCAGGCAGTTCCTTTAAACCGTCAATATGCTCGTACATCGAGTTTGGCTTTTTCTGAATTACTTCTTCCACAACAGACGATGCCACGCCAAATGTTTTTGCAATTGCATCTACCGTTGCCTGTTTTTTCTTTTCATCTTTGCCAAGTGTCCGTGGCTCTAACACCAAATCATATTTGCGCACGCTGACTGCCAATGTAGTATTGTTACGGTCCTTAACATCACCGCGCTGGTAATTCAACACCGTATTTGTATATGACTGCTGAGAAAGTGCCTCTTTGCGGTAACGGTCTCCATCCTTACTGTTGATGCGGTAAATCTTAAACAACAACACCCCAAAAGTAAACAAACAAACGCAAAAGACGAGAAATACCGTAATACACATTTTTCTGCTAAAACGTTTCGGCTTTCCTCTTCTTCTGCGTCTTCGATAGGAGTATCGTCCTTGATTATACTGTGTAGCCATATCTTACTCTCCATTCCGGTTGTGCTTTTCACAATTATTCTGCCGGAATATCCCCATGAGTGCGAACCTGCGTACTCTTCCGGCTCTCATAAGTATCCATCTGGTTTTCACTTGCTGCCACCATGCCAAGCTGTTTCGTTGCTTTGTTATAAATAGCAGTCAAATCAACCGAGTCGTCCAATTCTTTCTCGGCAGTTGCATTTTTCTTTTCCATTTCAACTACTTCACTTTGCAATTTTACCACACTTTTATTCAAATAGGTAGACTGAAATTGCAAACGCAGATAAAAGATACCGGCAGCCATTACAACAAAAAAAGTAAGTGCTGTCAATAACACGGCAACTTTATCAATTTTTGCCTTCCGTTTTGGTCTTGGTCTGGAGACGGGTCTTGTCTGTCTCCTTCTCTCGTAATCATCCTCCCTGCGCGGCATTACCTCAATGTTCGGTGCCGCACTTCCATATACGTATGGCGTTCTCCGTGTTGCCATGTAACTTCCTCCTAACTTTCTATTTTTTCAAACACTCTTAATTTCGCACTTTTTGAGCGTGTATTTCGTTCTAATTCCTCTTCTGATGGAAGAATCGGTTTCCTTGTAACAACTTTTCCTTTTGGTTTCTTTCCACAGACACAAACCGGGAAATCCGGCGGGCAGGTACATGGATTTTCCTGTTTCTTAAAGCTTGTCTTTACCATGCGGTCTTCCAATGAGTGAAAGGTGATGATGCTAAGTCTTCCTCCATCACAAAGCAAATCAACCATGTCGTCAAGCGCCTGTCTTAACACATCCAATTCGCGGTTGCATTCAATTCGGATTGCCTGAAATGTTCTCTTTGCCGGATGGCTTTTTCCGTTTCTTGCTTTCGCCGGCATAGAAGTGCGTATTAAATCGACTAATTCCAAGGTCGTCTCAATCGGTTTTTCTTTTCTTTGTCTGCAAATATTTCTTGCAATACTTCTTGCAAATCGTTCCTCGCCATATTCTTTAATAATGCGGAAAAGTTCGGATTCCGGGTATTCATTTACAATGTCTTTGGCAGTTACACTCTGCTCTCTGTCCATCCGCATATCAAGCGGTGCATCTTCCCGATAGGAAAATCCCCTCTCGGCGTTATCCAATTGATAAGAAGAAACACCTAAATCTAAAACGATGCCATTTACTTTTGGTATCGACAACTCCGAAAGCACTTCTTTCATATGTACGTAGTTGCTTTTTACAAAAGTTATTTTTTCCTCAAAAGGTGCCAGTCGCACGCGTGCCGCAGCAAGTGCCTCCGCATCCTGGTCGATGCAGATTAAACGCCCCTTGTCTCCTAATCGCTTTGCAATTTCATACGAATGGCCGCCGCCACCGGTTGTACCATCTACATAGATTCCATCCGAACAAATATTCAGACTGTCTATGGTTTCTTCTAACAGAACCGACACATGCTTAAATTCCATAACTGCCTCCTTGCCTGCACCGACTAAAAACTAAGGCCAAACTCTGACATATGTTCGGCAATGTCATCGATGTTGTCATAATCGTCATTTTCATTCCAGCGCTCTTTACTCCAAATTTCAATTTTAGAAAGGACGCCGACAAAAACGGTTTCTTTGGCAAGTCCGGCATATTCACGTAATTTTGCCGGTATCAAAGCACGTCCCTGCTTGTCCAGTTCACATGGTGCCGCATTTGCCAAGAAATGTCTCTGAAGCATTCTGGCCTCTTTCGTGCCGGGAAGTTCTTTTAATTTTTCGATGAAACCCTCCCATTCGTTCATTGGATACGCAAACAGACAACCGTCTAATCCAAGCGTCACAACAAAAGACTCCCCTAAGTCTTCTCTTAATTTCGCCGGAATAATCACACGTCCTTTCGCATCAAGACCATGCTCATACGTTCCCATAAACATCGTGCTTCACCAACTTCCCATCATGGCTTTGTGAACCTGCCACATAAGTCATAAAATTTACCACTTCGTGACACTTTACTCCACTTCTCACCACTTTTACATTAATAATACACCACTTAGTGGGAATTGGCAAGCCTAATTCCAATTTTTTTCCTGTTTGTACGCAAAAAAAGGCCCCGCTTATCTACTTTATATCGTAGATAAACAGAACCTTTTTCCTGTTTTGTTATTTTTCTTTCTTTTTCAACCGTCTCATCCGATAAATCCAGACAACCACGCCAGCCACTACAAGAACCGCCGAAAACACCTGTGATACAGCAATTCCGGTTGTTCCAATCTGTAACTGGTCGGTACGCAGTCCCTCAACCCATGCTCTGCCAAGACCATATCCGATGAGATAAATGAGAAAAATCTCTCCATCGAATTTCTTTTTCTTCGTATAAAGAAGCATTGCCGTCAGTACTAGCACATTCCATGCTGCTTCATACAAGAACGTCGGATGCACCTGAATATAACGAATGCCATCTTGTATGCTGATATGCTCTCTCATCGTAGAAGTAATATTTGCCGATGTGACATCACTCACCTTTAGGCGCATGGCAAACAGCGAATCCGTATATTCTCCAAATGCCTCCCGGTTCATAAAATTACCAAACCGTCCGATAATCTGTCCAAGCACCAGTCCCGGCACAGCTGTATCGGCAAATAAAAAGAAATTGTATTTTTTCTTTTTACAATAGACAATTGCAGTAAGTACAGCAGCAATTACACCACCATAAATCGCAAGTCCGCCGCCTCGTGTGTTAAAAATCTGCAATAGATTGTTCTTATAGGCATCCCAGCTAAACGCTACATAATATAAGCGTGCTCCGATAATCGCAAAAATAATTCCCCAAATCGCATAATCGGAGTAAACATCTGGCTCCTGCCCGGTTCTCTTTGCCTGCCATCTCGCCAGCATAAGCCCGGCAAGCATACCACAGGCAATGATAATACCATAAAAAGCAATCGTGAATCCACCGATGGTAATTCCTTTTGGCAAATGTCCAATGGTAATTCCCAAATGTGGAAATGCAATATCTGCCCCTTGACTCATCCCAAATACCCCTCTTTCATTTTATAATCGATTTTATACATTAAAGCGGAACAATACAACATCGCCATCCTGTACAACATACTCTTTTCCTTCGGAGCGCACAAGACCTTTTTCTTTTGCTCCGTTATATCCATTGTACTCTACCAGATTATCATAGCTTACCACTTCCGCACGAATGAATCCGCGTTCAAAATCCGTATGAATTTTACCTGCCGCCTGCGGTGCCTTCGTTCCTTCTGTAATCGTCCATGCACGCGTCTCATCCGGACCGGTTGTCAAAAAACTAATCAAACCAAGAATGCGGTAGCTGGCACGAATCAGTTTCTCAAGACCGGACTCTTTCAGCCCCAGATCTTCGAGGAACATTTTTTTCTCATCATCATCAAGTTCAGAAATTTCTTCCTCAATTTCTGCACAGATCACAAATACTTCGCTCTTCTGCTCTGCTGCATATTTACGTACCGCCTGTACATGAGCATTGGATTCTCCGTCATCTGCAAGATCGTCCTCACTTACATTGGCAGCATAAATGACCGGTTTCCAGGTAAGCAGATTATAGGTTCCCATCCATGCTTCTTCATCTTCATTTTCAAGTTCCATGGTGATTGCCATATTGCCGTCTTCCAGATGCTTCTTCACTCTCTGAAGGAAATCCAGTTCTTTTGCAGCCTCTTTGTCCATACGGGCTGTTTTGGTAACTTTGGCGATTCGACGTTCCAGGATCTCAATATCAGAAAAGATCAGTTCCAGATTGATCGTCTCAATGTCTCTGAGCGGATCAATGCTTCCGTCTACATGAATGACATTCGGGTCTTCAAAACAGCGTACAACATGTACGATCGCGTCTACCTCACGAATGTTTGCCAGGAACTGGTTTCCAAGTCCCTCACCTTTGGAAGCGCCCTTTACAAGTCCGGCGATATCAACGAATTCGATCACCGCCGGTGTTACTTTCTTTGAGTGATAAAAATCTCCCAGAAGTTTCAGTCTCTCATCCGGTACAGTAACAACCCCAACATTCGGATCAATGGTACAGAACGGATAATTGGCAGATTCTGCTCCAGCTTTTGTCAGTGAATTAAACAGTGTACTTTTTCCTACATTTGGCAGTCCTACAATTCCAAGTTTCATTTCTCTATAGTTCTCCATTTCGTTATTTTATTAGATTTCATACTTATTCAATCTTATCACACATGTGTAAAAAAGTCTATATCCCCATAAATCCGATATCCTGCTTACAGTTACCCCCGGTGGATCATTTCCGAATTGCAATGATATCTTCTACTTTGATTTCTCAGGCATCTTTCAATATAAATTTATGAATGATCTCCGCCACTCCGTCATGGTTATTATCGTGTTCCGTCACATAGTTTCCATATTCCGCAATTCCCGGAAAAGCATTGCACATGACAGCTCCCACATGGGCCGCTTTCAGCATTTCCACATCGTTCTGTGCATCTCCGGCGGCTACAGAATTCTCAATCGGGATTCCCAGATAATCGCAGAACCATCGAACCGCAAATCCCTTGGATATTCCCTCTGGTACGATTTCCTGATAACAGTCATTAGAGAAAAAGCTGTGTACTTCTCCTGCATACTGCGAGATCACTTCTTTTTGAAAACAAATATTTTTCTCTTTTTGTTCTGCCGGTGTGATCGCGATCAGTTTATACGGATCCTCCGGCACAACATCTGCCGCACGTTCTACAACCTTGTAGGGCAGCTGATTGATCTTTGCATATCTGTGAAGTTCTTCCGTATCCCTGGCAGAAAGAATATGTGTATCTGAGTAACTCTGAATATGCAGATCACGCTTCATAGCTTCCCCGATGATCTTTGCCGCAGTTTCCTTTGAGAAGGTTTTACCGTAAACGGTCTTTTCATGATATGGATCATAGATCTGTCCTCCGTTAAAGCAGATCACATAGCAGCCTTCTTTATCCAGTCCGGCTTTTGCCGCACAGACACGCGCACTCGCCAGAGGACGCCCTGTGCAGACTACGATCTTATGTCCACATGCCAGAGCTTCATCAATTGCCGCCTGGTTTCCCGATGTCACTTCCTTATGATCATTCAGTAAAGTTCCATCCAGATCCGTAAATAGTATTCTTGTTTCAACAGACATTTTGTATTGTTCCTCCATTACTTCCTCTATGCTGTATTCTTTAATACAGCAGATCATTCCAAATAATATCTAATTTTCTCCTCGTTTAATTTCTCGCCGATGATGATCAGCACATCCTGTCCTGCGCCGATCGGTTTTAAGCTTATCTCGTGCTGCGTTGCATTCAGTTCCAGCCAGTTTTCTCCATCCTGCAAAAATCCTTTAATACGCAAAACTCCACCGCAGGCAGGATCTTCAAAGATTTTTTTGGCTGCATGTTTTGCTTTTGATACAGCAATCTTCTCATCCATAAAAAATAATGTCTGAAAAATTTCGTCCTGATCTACATACAGTTTCTCATAATCCTCGACCAAATAACCGGACTCCAGGATTTTTTTGAATTCTTTTTCTGTGAAATCTTCCCAGTCCTTGCAGATCACTTCGTCTTTCAAAACTCTCGAACAGTGAATCTCCTGCAATGCACGGTTCAGATGTGCAACTGTCTGTCGAATTTCTTCTGCAGATGCATCCTGTGTTTTGCTTAAGAGTACACATCCTGCGTTGGCAACTTCCGAAGCCAGCACGTAATCCGCTTCCTTTGAAAGTGTTTTTTCCAGACTCGCATCCACAACTGTGATCACATTCCCAATCTGGTACCAGCGGTCCAGTGGTTCTTCATGAAGTGCATCAAAGAAATCATCTACATCGAAGATTCCGGACGGTTCGATCAGAACTCTGTCGTAACCACACATTCCCATTGCGATCAGTTTTGTTTTGAAACGTCTTCTGTAACAGTCTTTATCGCAGCCACCGGCTACCATTTCCAGCTCACAGTTCTCACCTTCCAGCTCACGAAGAAGCATCATATCCACATTGATGGCTCCGAAATCATTTTCAAGGATGCCGATGTTCTGTCCCTGCTCCATCAGATAACGGGCATATTTTTTTATAAATGTGGTCTTACCAGAGCCAAGAAAGCCCGTGATCAAATCTACCTTTACCATTATCTTTTTTCCTTATCATTCTTAAATATTTAATTCTTTTCGAATGTTTTCTGCAAAAATACGGTGTCCTTCTTCCGTAAAATGAACTCCATCGTAAATTGTCGGGATTTCCCATCCACTGGCATCTGTAAAAGCAATCCCAAGGCGCTTTGCAATCCTTTTATATTCTTTTCCCAGATTGCGGGATTCCGTCAGAAGTTCCGGACGGTCCACCCACTGTCCTTCCTGCATTGCCGGCGGTGCGATCAGACGAAGGCGCATCTTTCTGCTTGCAAGTCCTGCTTCTTCCATCATTCGCTTCAGAAAGCGTTCCATCCTCTTTGCCACATCCGCTGCTGTAAAATCCGGATTTTCCAGAAGATCATTTGTTCCGAGCATTACCAGAAGCCATACCGAATTCGGCTTTCGATGCCAGTCTCGAACCTGCTGACAGGCAAATTTTACAGTGCTGACCGTATGTGGTATGCTTCGTCCATTTACACCATGATTTTCGACTTTCCAGTCTGTCTCTGTATCCAGTATTCCTGTCCATCGGACCTCTTTGGGATATCTTCCTTCATTTGTATCATGCGGATCATATCCATATGTATTGGAATCTCCATAACAGATCAATGTTCCTGGCATGTTTTTATCCTCTTTTCTTGCATATTTTCACTATTGTTCTCTACAGTCTGCTCAGAAATGTCCACCTGTATACCAAACCCAGGCTGCCAGACCAAATTCTATGAGCATGATCAGCGGAATACCTATATAAAATTTCGGTTTTCTTGTTTTGTGATGAAAAATACTCATCCCAAGTAAAGCTCCGATGCTTCCGCCTATAACTGCAGCTCCTATCAGAACTTTCTCCGGGATCCTCCAGGCATGACGTCGTGCTCTGCTCTTATCGTCTCCGTACAACAGAAAAGTAATGAAATTGACTGCCAGTAAATATATGACCATATTTTTCATCATGTTCCGCCTCCTTGCCTTAATATTATACATTACTTTTGCATGAATGGCAAAAAAACAGCCGGGTTTTATCCCAGCTGTTTTCCCATTTTTTTCAATTTTTCCCTTCGCTCGCGGTAATCCGGCAGTTCTTTTTCCACAACTGCCCAGAAACGCGGCGAATGATTCATTTCTTTACGATGTGCCAGTTCGTGGACAACCACATAATCAAGAAGTTCCGATGGCATCAGTACCAGCTTCCAGTTGAAGTTGAGATTTCCCGCAGAGCTGCAGCTTCCCCAACGGGTTTTCTGTTCCCGGATCGTGATTCTGTTATAGGTAACTCCCATCCTTTCTGCAAAATATACGGTACGTTCAGGAAAGATCTTTTTTGCCTGCAAAATTCCTTCCTGACGTTCTTCGTCTGTGATCACATGCATATTCTCACGATATTTCTCCAGTTTCTCCTGCTGTGCAAATATCCACGTTTCATAATCTTTTACAAATTTCGCAATCCTGTATTTCGCCAGCCGGACCGGTGCCCGTACGATAACACTTCCGTCTGGTTTTACCTGAATCGTCAATGTCTTTCTGTTGGAACGTATCAGTTCATATTCTATCAAATTTTCATCATCTCCGACATGATGCAGCCGCCGGATGCCCCACAGTCCATTACTTCCTGTATCTGTCCGGTTCCTGCATGAATTCCTCCTATAGCATACACCGGAATTGTTACCTTTGTACAGACTTCTTTCAGAAATTCAAGTCCACGTGGTGGAAGCCCTTTCTTGCAGTCTGTCACATAAACATGGCCCGCCGTCACATAGGCTGCGCCAGCTTTCTGTGCCCTGATCGCTTCCTCCGGAGAATGGATTGAAGAACCTACTATTCGGAAATCATTGAGTTTTCCACAATATTCTTCCAGTAAAAAAAGAGGCAGATGAATATATGGATAATGCAGTCGCCGCGCCACTTCTACAAAGCTATGGAGCATACATGGTGTGTCATATCTGCCACAGATCTCAAGAACCTGTCCCGCCATTGCCTCATATGCAGACTCTGAAAGATCTTTTTCCCGCAGGATCAATGCTTTGGGATGCATCTGGCAGATTCTCTCCACCTGTTCAAGAAAAGGTTTTTCACAGAGTTTTCGGTTCGTTACTGCTATTATATTTCTATATTCTGCAGCACCAGCGTTTTCATTTCCGGTGCCATTTTTTTCTTTACAGATAGACATAATCGTTCATGACCGGCTGAAGATCATGATTCAAAAGGGCCTGATATACTTCATCCACAGATCTTCCGTCTGAAATTTCAAACTGGTCATCTCCCTTGTCTTCGATATCCTCTACATGGCTTCCAATACCTGTACTAACCCCGGCGGAAATTTTGGTTGCCGCAATATTAACCAGATTGTCACGAACTCTTTCGCACTCTCTGGTGGAAACCGTAATACTGGCAAATGGCATAAACAGCCGATATGCACAGACTACCTGCAGAAGCTGAGGTTCATGCACATCCATCGGATTGATCCGGTCATTATTAATGATCGGACGCAGTCTCGGGCAGGAAAATGCAATCTCAGCATGTGGATATTTTCTCTGAAGAAGCCAGGCATGATAACCGGTAGCAAAGGCATCTTTACGGAAATCATCCAGTCCCAGAAGTGCAGCAAAACCAACACCGCGCATACCACCTTTCAATGCACGTTCCTGTGCATTCAGGCGATATGGAAAAATTCGTTTATGTCCGGCCAGATGAAGTGTTTCATACTTATCTGAATTGTAAGTTTCCTGGAAAACAGTCACATAATCGGCTCCACATTCATGCAGATAATGATATTCATCCGAATTCATCGGATAAACTTCCAGCCCGATCACTTTGAAATATTTTCTTGCGATCTTACACGCCTCACCAATATATTTCACATCGGACTTTACACGGCTCTCTCCGGTAAGAATCAGAATTTCCTGGAGACCGGTCTTTGCGATTGCTGCCATCTCTTTGTCAATTTCCTCTGCATTCAGCTGTGCACGGCGAATTTTATTGTGGCAGTTAAAACCGCAGTAGATGCAGTAATTTTCACAGTAGTTTGCGATATAGATTGGTGTAAACATATATACACTGTTTCCAAAATGTTTTCTTGTCTCCACTCTCGCTGCCTGAGCAATCTCTTCCAGAAGTGGAAGTGCCGCAGGAGAAAGAAGTGCCTGGAAGTCCTCAACCGTCCGATTGTCATGTTCCAGTGCTCTGCGGACCTCCTTTTCTGTATACTTATCATAATCATAGGCATTCATCGCTGCGATGACCTGTTCCATAACATCGGACTCTTCCATTGTCTCCATTCCCGGAAGATATTTCATATGATCGATACGGTTTTTTTTCATATCTTCCAGAATTACTTCATTGACGATACTCTCGTTAAAATGTTCGCCATGTTCTGTTGTATTTGATGACATTTTGTCTTCTCCTTTATCTGATAGTCTTTAGTCGTGCAGAAATCCCGTAAGCGGTGAAGAAGCACTGGCTCCCTTATCCAAAGTCCGTCCAAATCCGGATAAATAAGCACTTCTGCCTGCTTCAATTGCTTTTTTAAATGCTTCTGCCATCACCTGTACATCACCTGCAGTTGCGATTGCGGTGTTTGCCATAACAGCGGCAGCTCCCATTTCCATCGCCTCACATGCCTGGGATGGTCTTCCAATTCCGGCATCTACAATGATCGGAAGATCAATCTCATCAATCAATATCTGGATAAATTCTTTTGTGCAGATTCCTTTATTGGAACCAATCGGAGATCCAAGAGGCATTACACATGCTGCACCGGCATTAACCAGGTCTCTTGCTGCATTCAAATCCGGATACATATACGGCATAACTACAAACCCTTCTTTTGCAAGAATCTCTGTTGCCTTGATCGTTTCATAGTTGTCCGGAAGAAGATATTTGGAATCATGGATAACTTCAATCTTGACAAAATCACCACATCCAAGCTCTCTGGAAAGTCTCGCGATACGCACAGCCTCCTCCGCATTTCTCGCTCCGGAGGTATTTGGAAGAAGCGTAATGTTCTTTGGAATATAATCCAGAATATTCGCAAGTCCCCCCTGATTTGCACGACGAAGGGCAAGCGTAATGATCTGTGTTCCTGCTTTTTCAATACATGCTTTTACAAGATCCAGTGAAAATTTACCGGATCCAAGAATAAAACGGGATGTAAATTCATGTCCTCCAAGAATCAGTTTATCTTCTGTTCTGTCCATTTCTTCATTCTTGCCGCTTCCGCCGCCCATAAAACTAACGATTTCCATAACGTCCCCTTCTTTCAAAATTGTGCTTCCATAAAGTTCTCTTGCCAGGATCTGGTCATTTAATTCAATGGCAACCTGTACTGGTATATACTGGTTCTTCTCCAGATATTCTGTAACAGATAACGGCTGCTCCAGAGTTCTTTTTACTCCATTTACTGTGATCATATGTTGTCCTCCTGTGTGAAACCAACAAAAAAGAGTCCACAAAGAAATACACCCGCGGTGGTGCACCCCTTCATGAACTCTGTTCACTCTCATTGGTTTTCTTATAAAATTATCTTTTAAAGTATACCTCTGTCAGTTTCATCTGTCAAGCGTATTCCCCTCGCTGTTTTTCAGTCAGTCTCTTGTCATCAGCATCAGTAAGGAGCCTGCATCAAACTCTACACATGCCTCTTCATCTACAATTTCATTACTGACTGTAAGTCCACTGTCTGAAACTTTCAGATGATATTTATTCAGTGGATATTTGAACCCTCTCAGTGTCAGACCTGTCAGATCTCCCTCCAGCGAAAAGAAAGAAACATATTTGCCAAACTGTTCCTCTTTCTTAAGAACTGTATGACTTTCGATCAGTTTCATATAATTCCACTGATCGACCAGTATGATATCCGCACCTCGGTTCCTTCCATGTACCAGCAGTCCGAAATTAGCCATAAGGTGATCGATCCGGTTTCCGGTCGCACCCAGGATCGTAATCCGCTCAGCACCACGGTCAATCGCAAAATTCACGGCAGACTGTGTATCCGAATCATCTTTTTCCGGCTTCAGACGCATAATCTCTGTCTCCCTCAGCCCTTGCAGATACAATGCCCCCTCAGCCGAAAGGCTGTCAAAATCTCCTACTGCCACCTCCGGCTGCCAGTCTGTTCCTTTAAAAAATTCAACACCTCTGTCTGCTGCGATCAGATCTACTTTTTCTGTTTTGTTTTTCTTCAAAAAATCGAGGGCAAAATCTCTCTGGATATTGCCCCCGCTTACGATGATCACATCTTTCATGCTCTTCCTCAATCAATCTCTGATTTAATCTTGTCCATCTTTTTCTGTATACTGTAAACATTTGTTTCCAGATCACCACTAAATACATAAGAACCTGCAACCAGAAGATTCGCACCGGCTTTCATAACAGTTTCCATCGTTTCATCGTTGATTCCGCCATCCACCTGTATATCTACATCAAGTTCTTCTCTGTCGATCAGTTCCTTCAGCTCCACGATCTTCTCTGTACATTCCGGAAGATATTTCTGACCACCGAACCCTGGCTGTACGGTCATAATAAGAACCATATCCACATCTTCCAGAAGATGGCTGATATCATTTACCGGAGTTGCCGGTTTAATAGAAACTCCGACTTTGACACCGGCATCTCTGATCAGTTCAATTGCTCTCTCCAGATCCTCACATGCTTCTGCATGTACCGTAATGGAATCTGCACCACAGTCCACAAAATCCTGAATATAACGTTCCGGTGCCGATACCATCAGATGTACGTCAAAAAACATTTTGGATTCTTTGCGGATAGAACGGATCACCGGCATTCCAAACGAAATACTCGGCACAAAATCTCCATCCATAACATCAATGTGAAGCCATTCAACTCCTGCTTTTTCCAAAGTCTGAATCTGTTCGCCCAAGCGGTTAAAGTCCGCCGACAAAATTGAGGGGCACAATCGATATTCCATTTAATATCTCCTTTTCTCTTTCAATTCTTCATATAAACTTAGATAATCTTCATATCGGAGTCTGCTGATCTCACCATTCTCCAAAGCTTCTTTTACTCTGCATCCCGGTTCATGGATGTGTCTGCATCCCTGAAATCTGCACTGTTCTTCATATCTGCGAAACTCCGGAAAATACGCCTTAAGTTCCTGTTCTTCTATATCTGTCAGATATAAAGAAGAAAATCCCGGTGTATCCATCAGATAAGTATCATGTCCCACCGGTATCACCTGAGAATGACGCGTGGTATGCTTTCCACGTTTCAGCTTCTTACTTATCTCCCCGGTTTCCATCTGTACATTTTCCTGCAGTGCATTGGTGATTGAAGATTTTCCTACACCGGAAGGTCCTGCAACTACAGTTGTTTTTCCTTTCAGGATCTCATGTATCTCATCCAGTCCCTCTCCATTAAAAGTACTGGAAAAAATCACATCATATCCACAGCTCTTATAAGTTTCATATAAAAACTCCAGTTCTTCCTGTTTTGCAAGATCTTTCTTGTTAAAACATATAACAGCCGGAACATTCTCTTTCTCCATCATGATCAGAAAACGGTCAAGCAGCATAAAATTAGGTTTCGGACTCTCCATCGCAAAAATCACAAAAGCCTGATCCACATTGGCAACGGCCGGACGGATCAATGAATTTTTTCTGGGAAGGATGGCAGTCACACTGCCTTCCTTCTCCTGTTCATCCAAAACCTCTATCTCCACATTATCCCCTACAAGAGGTTTCTGTTTATCTTTTCTGAATATTCCCTTTGCTTTGCATTCATAAATCTCATCATTTTCTGCATAGATGTAATAAAATCCTGCAATTCCTTTTATTATCTTTCCCTGCATGGATCATTCAGCCTTAGCAAATGTAATAGAATAATTTCCGAGTTCCTGATAAGTTCCACTAATCTGTTCAGACAGATACAAAGTACCCTCGCTGATACCAGGTGCACCTGTGATATCCAGATCATACGGGAACTGGATTACCTGATCTTCCAGAACAACTGAAGCTGTCGGTGTTCCGTTTACATTCTGGATCAGTTCCAGACGAACCGGACCTCCGGAATATCCTGACGGAGTATTCAGAGTCTGTGTACATTTCCATACTTCCCCGGCTGCTGCCGCCGCACTGTTATCTGCTGTCTGTGCCGGAGCATCAGATGATGCAGCAGTATCTGCGCTGTCACTCTGAGCCGAAGGTTCCTGATTTCCCGTACTTACTGTGATCACAACATTTACATTATCCGGATCTTCCCAGTTTCCGGCTTCCGGTTCCTGTGAAATTACTTCTCCTTCTGCCACCTCTGTACTCTTTTCCTCTTTTACTTCCACATTGAGGAACTTACCAAAAGTAGTAACTGCATCATTCTTTGTCATTCCGACAACACTTGGAACCTCCACACTGTCTCCATAGTCCACACCTCGGCTGACAAGCAGTGTTACGCTGTCTCCTGCTGAAACAGAGTTTCCGGCTGCCGGAGTTGTGGAGACTGCATATCCCGGATCTGTAACCGGAGTACCATCATCATTTAATTCACTGTATTCTTTCTGTATCTCAACAGTTAATCCCATATCTTCCAGAGTCTGCTGTGCGTCTACTCCGGTCTGTCCATCCACATCCGGAATTGTGATCTTCTGCGCACCCTTGCTGATATAATACTTAATGGTCGTATACTGCTCTACTTTACTTCCCTTTGGAATATCCTGTGAAGAAATGGTTCCTTTTGCCTGATTTGAAGCCTCCTCGCCCATAGGCTGAATACCCAGTTTCATATCCTTTGTGATATTCTTTGCTTCATCCTCTGTTTTTCCTACCAGATTCGGCACAGTTATCATTCCGTCATCATCTGATTCCGATGTATCCTGGGTCTCAGTTTTTTTGTCTGTATCATTGTTACTTCCAATAAGTCCGGACGCCTTTCCTGCGACCAGAATGATTGCTATCAGGATTACAACCCCCATCAGAAGCATTACAATAGTCAGCCCATGTCCGCCTCCTTTTTTCTTTTTCTCAGGCTTATCTGATTTCTTCCTGTGCTTTTTCACTTCCGGCTCATCATCATAATCTGTTTCATTGATTTCTTCTTCCAGAGCCTCAGGTTCTGACTTTGTGATCTGCTTCGGCATATGTTTGATCTCGCCAAGCTCCTTATCTGAGATCACAACTGTTTTTGCTTCGTTATCCACAGACGTCAGCGTTACGAAATCTCCCTGTGGATCGATCAGAGAATGCTTCAGATCTGCGATCACATCCTCCATGTTCTGATAACGGCGATCCACGCTTTTCTGTGTACATTTCAGAATGATCTGCTCCAGACTGTGGGGAAGCTCCGGTGTATAAACACTTGGAGGAACAATCTCTTCCTGAAGATGTTTGATAGCAATAGCTACTGTGGTATCTCCGTCAAAAGGAACCTTCCCTGTAACCATTTCATACATTGTGATACCCAGTGAATAAATATCACTCTTCTCATCACTGTATCCGCCTCTGACCTGTTCCGGTGAACTGTAATGAACAGATCCCATTACATTTGAGCTTATGGTATTGGAAGAAGCGGCTCTTGCAATACCAAAATCTGTTACTTTTACCTTTCCATCCATGGAAATGATAATATTCTGCGGTTTTACATCACGATGTACAATCCCATGGCTGTGTGCAGCTTCCAGTCCCATGGACACCTGAATGGCAATACTTGTGGCTTCCTTGATGGAAAGCTTCCCTTTCTTGGCAATATACTCCTTAAGAGTGATTCCCTCGATCAGTTCCATAACGATGTAATAAACACCGCCATCATCTCCTACGTCAAATACATTGA
>OHHY01000452.1_pt1 | contig 20603 bp, 25 predicted proteins | sample 1568101 | NCBI WGS metagenome assembly OHHY01 (sample SAMEA3879605, study PRJEB24766) | human gut metagenome | biome: human-associated habitat; feature: feces | place: USA | collected 1985/1987
CGTCAAGATGGTTTTGCAAATTTTATTGCAGTAAAGCAGTGATAGTAGGACTTATGAAGCTGATTGAATACTTCTTTTATGGCATTGCGCGGTGTTGCTTTTGGATTCTTCCCGGCAGGGCACTGGAAAATGGGGTGCCCTGTGCAGCACGGGGCGCATCCGTCACCTCGCACAAAAAATTGACTGCAAGTTTTACTTGACAATTCGCGGAATATGCACTATCATAGCCATGAGATGAATATAATGTTTATAACGATATACTCAATTTGAGGGTGAGGTATTTCATGGCAATCAATGATAGTGCTGTTGTCCCGCTTTACCAGCAGGTAAAGGATGACATTCGTGCCGCGATCGAGAGCGGCAAGTACAAAACCAACGAGAAGATCCCCCCGGAGCCGGAACTGAGTGCGGAGTACTCTGTCAGCCGCATCACGGTGCGCCGTGCGGTGGAAGAGCTGTGCGCCGAAGGGTATCTGGTCAAAATGCAGGGGCGGGGCACCTTTGTCAGTAAGCCCCGCATCCATCGCAAGTTTACCAGCGGCAGAGGTGCTGCCAGCTTTACGGAGATCTGCAAAGAAAACGGCATGGTGCCGGGTGCCCGGCTGCTGAACCGTCAGATCGTGCCGGTGCGTAAGGATGAGGAAGCCTTCTTCCATGTAGGCCCGGAAGCCTTGCTCATCTATATCCAGCGTCTGCGCACCGCCGATGGTCAGCCGGTGTTTCTGGAGAACCTGTTCCTGCCCTACGAGCCCTACAAGAGCCTGATGAGCGAGAATCTCAATGATGTTTCCATGTTTGACACCATTGAGCGCATCTCCGGGCTGCGCCCTGCAACGACCTCCTGCCAGCGTATCGAGGCGGTACGGGCTTCGGCAGAACAGGCACAGCTGCTCAACCTTTCGCTGGGCGAGCCGCTGCTGTATCTGAACGCCTACTTCCATGACCAATATGACCACCCGCTGTGCATCGGGCGGCAGTATTACATTGGAAGCCGGTATATGTTTGAGTTTTAAGGGCAGAATTCTGTCCCCCAAGAGCGTCTTTTCCGTGCGGAAAAGACGCTCTTTTTGTCGTTCTACGGAAGGTTATTGGTGAAACTGCTAAAATATAGGGGAAGTGCTTTGTGCACTTTACCAAAGTAAAGATTTTTTTAGAAAAACCTCTTGACGTCTGTGCAAAATGTGGTACTATGTACATGACGATTATGACGTCTATAACGAATAGGATGATACAGACGCCGAAGAGATGAAGGAAACACAAGAAAGGTCGTGGATGTGTATGAACCGAATCATTCTTGCTTCGCACGGAGGGCTGTCTGCCGGAATGAAGGACACCGTGCAGATGATCCTTGGCGAGTTGCCGAATCTTTATGCCCTTGCCACCCTGCGGGATGAGACCGAGCCGATCACGGTGGCGGCACGCCGGCTGCTGGACGGCTTTGCAGCAGAGGATGCTGTGTACATCGTGACCGATGTGATGGGCGGCAGCGTGAACAACGAGATGCTGACCCTGCTGCCGGAGTATCCGGCTGTGCACCTGATCTGCGGCATGAACGCTTCTCTGGTGCTGACCCTTGCTTCCAACGACGAAGCCCTGACACAGGACGAACTGGCCGAGTGCATTGCAGATGCCAAGGCGCAGATCATTGATTGCAACCTGCTGCTGAAAAACGCAGCCCAAGATGAGGAGGATGACCTATGATCAAATTAGTACGTCTGGACTACCGCCTGCTGCACGGTCAGGTGGTATTCTCGTGGACCGGCCATGTGGGCGCACAGCGCATCATCGTGGTGGACGATGACGCCGCCAACGACGAGATGAAAAAGTCCGCCCTGCTGCTGAGCAAGCCCGCCGGTGTCCGGGTGAACATCTTCACGGTGGACAAAGCCATCGCCAAGATGCCCAAGGTGGAGCAGCTGGACGAGAAGATCATGATGATTTTCGGCAACACCGCTGCCCTGCTCAAGTTCTGTCAGGCATACCCCAAGATCAAAGAGATCAACTACGGTGCTGTGGCAAACAAGCCCGGCTCCAAGGCCTTTGATCAGTCGGTGTTCCTGACCCCGGAGGAGCAGGCAGACACCCAGAAGCTGCTGGATATGGGCATTAAGATCTACAGCCAGCAGACCCCCACCTTTAAGGTAGTACCCATCGATCACACCTGATCGTAAGGAGATAAGAAGGAGGAATTGACCCATGTTTGTTACCGCACTGCTTCTGGGTCTGGTTGGCGTGTTCTGTATTCTGGACTCGCGCATTCTGGGCCGCATGAACTTCGAGCGTCCGCTCATCACCTGCACCATCGTCGGTGCGCTGCTGGGTGATCTGCAGACCGGCCTGACCCTTGGCGCATCCATCGAGCTGATGAGCCTTGGCATCGTGAACATCGGCGCAGCAGCACCCCCGGACATGAACATGGCTGCCATCATCTGCGCAGCTTTTGCCATCCTGACCGATGCTTCTGCCGAGACTGCTCTGGCACTGGCTATCCCCATCGCTGTTCTGGGCCAGATGCTGGGCGTGCTGATGCGCACCATCCTGTCCAACCTGACCCACGTTGCCGACCACGCCATTGCAGAAGGCAAGTTCCGCAAGGCATGGAGCATGCACATCGTCTGGGGCACAGTGCTGTATAGCCTGATGTACTTCATCCCCATCTTCCTGTCCGTCTACTTCGGCACGGATCTGGTGCAGAAGATCGTGGCTTTCATCCCCGCATGGCTGACCGATGGCCTGAACCTCGGCAGTAAGTTCCTTACCGCTTACGGTATTGCCCTGCTGCTGTCCACCATGCTCAACCGCGACCTGACCGTCTACTTCCTGCTGGGCTTCTTCTTTGTGGGCTACCTGGGTCTGGATATCACCGCTGTGGCCATCTTCGCCGCAATTCTGGCTGTGATCCTGACCGGCCTGAAGTATGGCAAGGGCGCACCCGCCGCAGCCGCTGCCGGTGCAGCTGCTGCCAACCCGGACTACGACCCGCTGGAAGATGACGACGATCTTTGATAGGAGGAAGCTGAAATGAGCAACGCAACCAAGACTGCAAAGCGCAGCGACTTCAAGAAATACTTCCAGTTCATGTGGCGCTCCCTGAACATTCAGGCCTCCTGGAACTACGAACGTCAGATGAACATGGGCTTTTTGTACGGCATCGCTCCCACGCTGGACGAGCTGTACCCCGACGAGAACGACCCCGAGCAGCTGGCGCACAAAAAGGAAGCCTACGAGCGCGAGATGGCGTTCTACAACTGCACCCCGCAGACCAGTGCCTTTACGCTGGGTCTGGCTGCTTCCATGGAGGAGCAGTACGCCGCCGACCGTGAGAACTTCAACCCGGAGACCATCAACGCAGTCAAAACCTCGCTGATGGGCCCCCTGTCCGGTGTGGGCGACTCCTTCTTTCAGGGCACTGTCCGCCTGATCGCTTTTGGTCTGGGCATCTCTCTGGCACAGCAGGGTAACGTTCTGGGCCCCATTCTGGCCATGATCCTCTCCATCGTCCCCGCTGTGCTGGTCACATGGTTTGCCGGTAAGCTGGGCTATACCATGGGCAGCAAGTACCTGACCAAGCTCAACGGCGGCATGATGGACAAGCTGATGTACGTCTGCGGCATCGTAGGCCTGATGGTCATCGGTGCCATGGTGGCAAGCATGGTGGGTCTGACCACCCCCATCACCTTCGCAAGCACCGGTCTGGTGCTGCAGGATGTGCTGAACAGCATTCTGCCGAACCTTCTGAACCTTGGCATCGTGATGCTGATGTACACCCTGATCCGCAAAAAGGTCAAGACCGGCTGGCTGCTGGTCATCTGCATCGTGGGCGGTGTTGCTATCAACGCCCTTGGTCTGTTGGTGTAACCGGGTTTCCGGCTTACATAGATATCCGTACGCCTGTAATTTGTGATTCATCAGAACAAAAAGAAAAATAATTTGGAGGATTGCATTATGTATAACATTGATCTGGCAAACGTCAAGTCCATCGTGGCAGACATCGTGGCAAAGCACAACGTGGAGAACGTGGCCTTTGTTGGCTGCGGCGCTTCCAAGGCAGAGCTGTACCCCGCAAAGTACTTCCTTGCAAACTGCAGCAAGAAGCTGCGTGTAGCACACTACACCGCCAACGAGTTCAACTACGATACCCCCGATTGGCTGGGCGACACCACCGTGGTCATCACCGCTTCTCTGGGCGGCAGCACCCCTGAGACCGTCAAGGCCAACAGCGTGGCAAAGGCTGCCGGTGCAACCGTTGTCAGCGTTACCCACGCTGCCGGTTCTGCCCTGACCAAGGAAGCTGACTACACCATCGTTCACGGCTTTGAGGCAAACTACGCTGCCAAGCTGGAGAAGATGGGCTACGTTCTGGCACTGGCTGTGGAGATCCTGCAGCAGGTGGAAGGCTTCGACAAGTACGACAAGATGATCGAGGGCCTGACCAACGTGTTCGAGGCTGCCGAGAACGCTGCCAACTCTGCCCGCAAGTCTGCCAAGGAGTTCGCTGAGAAGTACAAGGACGCTCCCGTGGTCTACGTCATGTCCAGCGGCGCTTCCATGGAGGTCGCTTACTCCACCTCCATCTGCCTGATGATGGAGATGCAGTGGGTCAACTCCGGCTCCTTCCACAGCGGCGAGTTCTTCCACGGCCCCTTCGAGATCGTGGACAAGGACGTGCCCTTCATCCTGCTGATGAACGACGGCAAGACCCGTCCCGTGGATGCCCGCGCACTGACCTTCCTGCACCGCTTCGATGCTCTGACCACCGTTGTGGATGCAAAGGATTACGGTCTGGGCAATGCTGTGGACAGCAGCGTCATCACCTACTTCAACCCGATGATGCACACCGCCGTGTTCCGCGTCTATGCTGAGGAGCTGTCCTACGTCCGTCAGCATCCGCTGACCCTGCGCCGCTATATGTGGAAGCTGGAGTACTAAGCGATCGACTGGGATCAATAGACCCATGCTTGGGGGAGGGGCTTGCCCCTCCCCTTTTTTGATGAAGAGGGAAATGAAGAATGATTGAAGCAGTGATTTTTGATATGGATGGGGTGCTGGCGGATACGGAATACTACTACGAGAACCGCCGTAAAAACTTTCTGCTGGAAAACGGCATCCCCATCCCGGAGGGCAACTTCATCGGCTCCAACGAAAAAGCCATCTGGGAAGCCATTGTCCCCAACGACCCTGTGCGCCGTCAGGAGATGCTGATGGCTTATCGGGAATACCGTAAGGCTCGCCCCACCCCTTACGGCAAGCTTACCGACCCGCAGGCAGAGCCGCTGATGAATGCGCTGCGCAGCCGGGGGCTGAAGGTGGCGGTGGCGTCCTCCAGCGCAGCACCGGATATCATGAAGATGCTCACGGAGGGCGGCTTGAAAGCCATGGTGGATTTCGCCTTCAGCGGCGAGGACTGCGCCGCCCATAAGCCTGCGCCGGACATCTATCTCAAGGCACTGAACGCTCTGGGGCTGACGGCAGACAAGGCCATTGCGGTGGAGGATTCCCCCACCGGCATTGCCTCCGCAAAGGCGGCAGGCCTGAAGGTGCTGGCACTGAAGCCCCGCCACGGCGAGCCGCTGGACCAGTCCGCCGCAGACTGCATCATCACCCGGCTGATGGATGTAAAGGAGCATCTGGACTGAGATGGAAGCGATCAAGAACGGCCTGCGCAAAAACCTGAGCCCAGCACAGCTGTGGAGCGGCGCACGCTTTTTTCTGCTGCTGAATCTGGGACTTATCATCTATGCAGTAGCACTGAACTTTTACTGTGCGCCCAACCACTTTGTATTTGGCGGCACTACCGGTCTTTCCGTTGTGCTGGCTACCTGCTTTCCGGCTCTGAGCGTCAGCACCTTTATGTGGATCACCAATGCGGTGCTGGATGTGCTGGGCTGCGTCTTTCTGGGCATAAAGACCATGGGTTGGACACTGTACTCCTCCTTCATGCTCAGCTTTTATTCCAGTATGTGCGAAAAGCTGTTTCCCGTGTCGCAGCCTTTGACGGATGACACTCTGCTGGAGCTGTGCTTTGCGGTGGCGCTGCCTGCCATTGCCAGCGGCATTGTGTTCAACATCGGGGCATCCACCGGCGGAACCGAAATCGTAGCGATGATCTTACACAAGTACATCAAGGTGGAGATCGGCAGGGCTCTGCTGCTCAGCGATATCGGCACGGTGCTGTTTGCGGCTTACCTCTACGGCCCGCAGACCGGGATGTACTGCGTGCTGGGACTCATCGGGCGCAGCACCATCGTGGATACAGCCATCGAGAGCCTGAATCTCCGCAAGGTGTGTACCGTTATTACCACAAGGCCGGAGCCCATCCGGCATTTCGTTACGGAAACACTGGGACGCACGGCCACCCAGCAGAACGCCACCGGCGTGTACACCGGCGAGCCCCGCACCATGATCATGGTGGCGCTGACCCGGCGGCAGGCAGGGCTGCTGCGGGATTTCCTGCGCCGGGAGGACCCGGAGGCCTTTCTGACCATTGTCAACTCCAGCGAGATCATCGGCAAGGGATTCCAGTCCATCTGAAAACGCAGAATGCCCGCCCACCGTGGTTTTACACAGGTGGGCGGGCATCATTATATATGGTAAATGGTTATTTACGCTGACTTTCCGGGATTTACGCTGAAAATACGCTGACTTGGCATGGTTTACGCTGAATTTACGCTGAAAACGCGCGCCGCGCGATTAGCATTTTTGCCGCGCGTTTTCTATGGCTCAATCCCCCAGTCTGCCGTGGTCGCAGCCGAGAGAAAGATAACGCTCCATCTCCCCTCTCAGCACCATCTGGGCATACTCCAAGGGCTTATTATACAGCAGCCAGTCCAGTTCTGCCCGCTGTGCCGGGGTGTTGCCGTACTCGTCCTCCACAGCGATGCAGTCGATGGCAAGAGTGGTGCCATCTGCGAACCGGGCTTCCACCCGGTTGGTGTCCATATTGTAGCGGCAGGAAAGCAGTTTGTTCATGGTGAACCTCATTTCTATATCAAACGGTGTCTGTTCGGATGTCCTAAACCCTGCCATAGAACCGATGTGTCATGTAAGATTGTTGTTTGGATAAAACTGGAAGATTTTGCACAATAAATACCGTTGAAATCCAGCTTTTGGGGCTGTGCGAAACAGCCTGTTTTGCCGGGCTGATTTTGGCTCTGCACACTTTTGCACATTTTCTGCACATCGCAAGGATGGATAACAGGTGCAAAGACGTGCAAGCAATGCAAAGAATGCAACAGAATAACAACGGTAAAATAACGGCAATTCGATTAAAACTACGATTTAACGTTGAATGATGAAATGGACAAAATGTGCCATTCGGTTCCTACGAATCAGTAGGCCGGGGGTTCGAGTCCCTTCCATCGCACCAAGCCATGAAAATCCGAACCTTTTCTCGATAGGAGAAGGGTTCGGATTTTTTGTTTTCTTCGGAAATGAGAATTCCGGCTCGTTTCAGACCGCGGTGTGTCCAAAACCTTATCAGAAGAAAAACCGTGTAACGAAAGTCACAACTGTAAAGGTGCCGTAAGGCGGAAAGGACACAAACATGAAGTACGATGAAAGAACCTGCAAATTCAACATGGACACCGGCTGCGTGGAGCTGCTGCTCCGGGATGGGAGAATGATCTCCATTGACTGCACTGGGGTCGAGGATGAATTGGACGTGACCATGGCGCAGAGGTCAGAACTGGATTATCTCATCTACAATGACCCGCTGGGCTACGCGGATTTGATTCTGAATGGCGATCCGAAGGAATATTTGAAAAATGTAACTGGGAGCCACAGGCTGGAAATCTAAATGAATGCTGGACAATACCATTTTTGAGCTGGTGTTGTCCAGCATTTTTTTGGAGACCATCCCAATAGTTGCGTAAACCTCCGGAGAGGTGTAAAATTGAACCGACCCATAAAAATTAGACAATAGACAAAAAGCCTCCCCGTGTAGGATAATAGAACTACACGAGGAGGTTTTGCTATGTCCGGAAAATATGTAAATCGTTATGCCTCGCACGCCTCCCGGAGAGCAGGCAGCAACTCATCCAGCCGCCCGTCCAGTCCAAAGGACTTCTCTTTGATATTGTCCGCAATGTAGACCTCGCCCAGATTGATGGTCACATAAGTGGCGTTTGGCTCGCTGGCCACCAGGCGCATCATCGGAGCCTTGATCAGCTGATTGCGCCAGCCAATGCCCAGCTCCAGAACTACCAGTTTCTTCCCGTGGTAGGTTTTCAGAAAGTTTTGGAACCGTGCCTGGGCAGCGGTATCCGGAATCATTCTCTGACCCGCGCCCATATGGATGTCCATGGGACCTCCGCACTTGGGACAACGCGGCACCAACTCTGTAGGCACATGGCCGCCCTGTTCGGCAGCGGATAATTTTTCGGCCACCTCTAAACTTGAATAGAGGGTGTCGTGGCAGGGGCGGGCACACTGCATCGTAAACCAGTTGCCCTCGATCTCATAGATTTTCGTCGGATTGAAACCACACAGTTCAAAGTGACCTTCTCCGTTTGATGTGACGACAAAGTAATCTTTCTCTCCCACAATGGCCTTCAAATCGTTCATCACCGGCGTAGGCTGGTACTGTCCGCAGTAATGATGGATGAGCCGAGCCCAGAAGGCCCACTTTTCCTCCTCGCTGGGCCATCCGGCCATCATGCCCTGCAAAATACAACGTAAGCCGTATTTTTGTTTGAAATCCCCAAACAGTCTTTCAAAAGCCGCATTGTCCGCAAACAAATGCAGTCCTTCGGTGATGGACAGGCCGTTACTGGCTCCGATCAAGATAGCGTCCGCTTCTCTGAATTTTTCCGCAATAGGATTCCGATCAATCATATTCGTTCGCCCCTTTCTATTTTATGTTTGCTGCGATGGATCGCGCCTGCCGGAGAGCAGCCAGAGTTTCCGCCAAATCTCCTTGCAGATACAGGCTGCGTCCCCGCAGATGCTCCGGACTATGAGATGCCTCTCGATTAAGACATGCATAAAAGACGTTTTCGTTTTTGGCAGTAAGTTCCCAGAAGGGTAGTTTGATGATACTGGGCGTCATCTCACCCACGCCAAGTTCCAACAGCAGGACTTTTTTGTCGGACTGATCCATTATCCAATGTCGCAGGAAGCTATGGTAGCGGTGCAGACTATCCTGCCAGAAGGTTCCCTCCAGAAAGGTATCATCTCGTACCCAGGGCACTAGCACCCGCCCGCAATCCGGGCAACGAGGAACAGCTTCCTCCGGCAGGCGAACACCTGCCAAGCAACCAGTCAGCTCCTTCACCAGCTCGCGGTTTTCCCAAATATTATCCCGGCAAGGCTGACTGCATTGGCAGTAGCTAAAGTCTCCCTGAAAGGCGCAGATTTGTTTCTGGGGAAATACCCGAAAAAACTGCTGATCTACATTGGTGGTCAGCACAAAAGCAGGTTTATCCGCAACAAGCGCCTGTAGGTCCAAATAGGGCTGCCCGGTAGGGGCTTCCCACAGGAAGCGCATATATTGGCTGTAATACCCCCACTGTTCCCCATAGTTGGAAAAGCAATGGTAGAATCCAGCCAGCGGAGAGGTAAAGCCATACTGTTCGCGAAAGGGAGCCAATGCCTCCGAAAGTGCCGGGGACCAATGGTAGTGGTCGTATCCAGCCGCGCTTGACAGGCCGGAGCCGCCTCCGATCACAACAGCATCTGCTTGATCAATACGCTCGGCAAGTTCCTGAAGCGTCGCTTGGTTTGCAACCCTCATCGATCGTTATCTCCGCTGTCCATGGTATCCCGTGCATCCCGTAGCACTTGAGCAATGTCGGCCACAATGGTCATGCCCTTGTCCTCCAACTGCTTGGGCAGGAAGTCATACTTGTTGTTGACAGCAATATATCGAGCATGTGGAAAGCTGAGGGTCATGTTCCAGAAAGGTTCTTGGATAAACATGGGAGTCATTCGGCCAACGCCCAGCTCCAGGAACAGAATTTTGCTGTCTTTGTGTTCCAGCACATAGCGAGAAATTTTTTCGTACTGTTCTTCGTATTTCTTTCCTTGCAGAAAATTCCCATATCCTCGCACCCAAGGGAATGCCTCACCGCCACAGTGGGGGCACCGGGGAATGAGATCCGTAGGAATCTTCGTGCCATCCCCCATAGCGGCTACCATATCAGCCACCGGCTTTACCGCATCCCAAGTGTCATCGGTACAGCAGGCGGCACACTGGAAGAAACGGTGATCCCCCTGGATCTCTGCCACCTTCTCCTCCGGGTAGAGTTTGACAAACTGGGTATCCTGGTTCGTGGTGAGGATGAAGAAGTCCTTGCCTTTCAGCAAAGCGTCTAAATCCAAATAGGAATGACGCACAGGTGCGGTCTGGGTGGTGTGAAGGAAGGTGGCGAGATACCCCCAATACTCTTCCCTTGTCTTCCAGGGGTGCATCATCCCTGCAAAAGCACCTTTGAAGTGGTACTTTTCAGCAAAAGGCCGGAAGTATTTGCGGTAGGAGTCGTTGTCCTCGTAGTAAAAATCTCCACCACCGGCAGCGGACAGGCCGGAGGCTCCGCCCACTACCACACAGTCAGCTTCCTTTACCTCCTGTACCAAACGATGGATCTGTTCGCTATATGGCAGCGGCTTTTTGTCAGTCAGCTGATAAGGCGTACTGCCGGAAGCATAGATAGGATAGTGCCTGGAATAATTCATCTGGGTCTGCATGACCAGATCATCATAGAAGTTCATTGTCACCATTCCTTTCGAGCGGGTGTTATTTTTATTCTTACTTCAAATCATTTTAGCATCCTCTTGCGTTGTTGTCAATATGCTGTTATAATAAAAATAACATCAAGGCAAAAAAGGAGATCAGGCCATGAAATATTCTACCCGCCTTAGCGATGCTGTTCATATACTGGCTTTTATCGCTCTGTACCCAGACTGCGACCTGACCAGTAACAAGCTGGCAGAGAGCATTCAGACGAATCCTGCCTATGTGCGCCAGCTCATGTCCGCCCTGCGGAAGGGTGGACTCCTGGTCAGCGTGAAGGGACATCCCCGACCTGCTCTGGCCCGTGAGCCGGAGAAAATCACTCTGCTGGATGCCTATCGGGCAGTAGAGGGCGACAAGCCCCTGCTCCATCAGGACATCCACACCAACCCCGCTTGTGGCGTGGGTGTAAATATCCAACTGGTGCTGCGGGATTTTTACTTGGACATTCAAAAAACAGCGGAACAAAGAATGCAAGAGATCACGCTGAAAGATGTGCTGGAACAGTACAAAGCCAGGATACCTCTATGATGAGAGCTACCAAAGCCAGCAAGGTATCGGCTGGCGGACCTATCTCTACATCGCTGACGCAGCAGCAGCGATCGTCCTTATCGGACTGGAGATCATGGTGCTGCGGGGCTACCAAAAACGCAAAGCAAGCGCTGCTTCCGAAAAGCGCAGCGAATCATAGTCAAAACCACCGGCAAACGCTGATGGCCTATGGGCGGCGGTGCAGGAGCATCGCCGCCCATTTTATATGAGGAGACGCTATGAAACACCCTGAAATTCTCGCAAAGCTTTCCCTTGAACAAAATGTGCCCTGCTCTCGGGTAGAGATCAACTCGATATAAGGAACAAGCCCACAGGTCTGCCGTATTTTATATGCGGTCTATCCTGTGGGCTTGTTTGCTATTATCGACTCATGATTGAATTTGAAATTTCAAGCACGACCGTATCATGTTTATAGGTGGTAACAACCATCGGCAGGCCTGCAGCCTTCAAAACTTATGCAGACGTTTGATTTTCGTATCGTTTAAGCCAGAGGAAAAAGCCTATATTGAGCAGAATGCCCACTACGGTGGAGGTGGGTGCGGACAGACCGATCATAGTCAGGCTGGCATTAGGCTGGATGCTCATAATATATGCCATGGGAAGACGCACCAGCAGAGTCTGCACCAGCCCCTGTACCATGACCCAGAGCGTTTTGTCGTTGCCATTGAAGTAGCCTACCATGCTGAACAGGATGGCAGTGGCGATGGTCTCGGGCGCAAAGCCCATGAGGTAGGCGTAGCTGTTGGCAATAACAGCGGCATCTGCCGTAAACAGACCGGAGAGAACGTCACCCTTGCACCACACCAGTGCAAATACGGCGCAACCGAACACCAGACCGATGCCAATGCCGGTGAACATGGACTGCTCGGCGCGTCTTTTATTGCCGGCACCCACGTTCTGGGACACAAAGGATGCCATGGACTGCATCAGAGAACTGGGGATCAGCATGGCAAAATTAACGATCTTGCACGCCACACCGTAGCCGGAAGATGCCTCCAGCCCCAACCGGTTGACGAAAGCGCAGAGCGCCAGAAAGGAAAGCTGGGTCAAAAACTCCTGCAAAGCCAGCGGCAGACCGATGCCCAGAAATTTTTTGCACTGGGGGTTCAGCTTGAAATCAGAGCGATGGATTTTGAAGGGCAGCTCCTTCTTCAGCAGCATTGCGATTGCACAGATTACGCTGACGGCTTGTGCTGCTACCGTAGCAATGGCGGCACCGGCAGCATCCAGATGAAAATCAGCCACCAGCACCAGATCGCCAATAACATTCACAATGCACGCCACCAGTACAAAGATCAGCGGAGAGCGGCTGTCGCCCAGACCGCGGAAAAGAGCCGAGAGCATATTATAGGCTACAATAAAGAAGATGCCGCTGCCGCAAATGCGCACATAGCTGGCGGTCAGGTCTAGGGCTTCGGCAGGAGCCTGCATCAGACTGGAAATAAGCCGTGCAAAAAACACCAGCACCACGAACAGTGCAGCTGCCAGAAGGGTGAACACAATAGCTGCCCCGCCAATGACTTGCCCGATGTACTGCGGTCGTTTTTCGCCCAGATAGCGGGCAATGAGCACTGTGACGCCCATGGCAAGCTGGGTGACAACAAAGGTGACGAGATTGAGTACCTGGCTACCAGTAGAAACCGCAGACAAGCCTGAAGTGGAGCCAAAGCGCCCCACTACCAGAAGGTCTACTGCGCCGTAAGCGGCCTGCAGCACCAGCGCACCCAGAATGGGCAGCATGAAAAAAGCGAGCTTTGGCAAAATGCGGCCTTGGGTAAAATCGGTCTTATCGTTTTTCAAGAGAATCTTTCCTTTCGTGCATAATAGCATAGAATTTTTCCAGCGTTTGGATGGTGCACGCTGCATCCTCCTCGGAAATGCTGTCCAGATACGGGAGCAGTTGCGAGAAGTAGTCCGTATTGTACTTCTGGGAAAGCGCTTGCCCGCTCTCGGTGAGAAACAGATAGGTCACGCGGCCATCTTCAGCGGATACCTGTTTTCTCAGATACCCTTTGTGCTCCATCTCTTTTACGGTACGGGTCACACCGGGGCGGGGCAGGTTCAGTGTATCGCTGAGATCAGAGATCTTCGGCTGGATGCCACGGGTCTGCAATTTCTGAATAACATCCAGACACTGGATATAAGAGGATGTCACACCCTCCGGCAGGGCAGGCAGCATCTCCCGTGCCCGCTTTGCCAGATAGCAGGCATCCAGCAACTGCTTGATCAGTTCGATGGTCATAATGAAATTCCTCTCCAAACGATTATCAAAGATAATTAACATTGATAATTATATAGAACTGCCCGGGAATGTCAAGTCTTTTTGAAAAATCGGAGATGTCGGCAGCTTTGAGGCAGCTGCTTCCGGCATACCATTCTTGAGAGTGTTTGAGCGAATACAGTCTGAACCATGGATTAGAAGATCAAATACAAAACAAAAACAGGGTGCGCCCCTGCGGACGCACCCTGCCATCGCAATTCACGATTTGATTCGTTGGCAACAACCGTGAATTGCATATCGCAAACAGGTTGTTGAGATTTGCTCTGCTTGTAAAACTTGCGATTAAAGCCACGGACGATAGCGATATGTACAACAGGGAGTTCCCCAGTGGGAACTTCCTGTTTTTCGTTGTTTGCATGATGAGCCTGCTCCGCCTGCCATAGGAAAACTCGGTATGTGAATCAGTACAAAACGCATCTTCTGTCTGCGGTAAATCCTTCTGCTGCCAGCAGCAACAGGATACTGTATTTTTGGCCATTATTGCAATTTTCAAAAACAGCACCTATCAAAACAGCATAGCTGCGATATACAGTTTGCGGATGTTGCTTGTGCAGTAAAAACGCAAACTGTTATAGAAGAACTGCTGAGCAGCGCGGTTTTAGCCTGCCAGCTTGCGGTAGGCGTTCAGCACCTGATAAGCCGGGATGCTGCTGCCGGGGGCAAATTTGCCGTTCAGGCGGCGCTTCATTAGGCCTTGCTCCATGCACCACTGGGCTGCCTTGGCGGTATCCGGGTCTGCCACGTCTGCAAAGGCCGGGGCCTCGGCAGGCTCTGGACGGCCTGCGGTGTTCCACAGCAGCAGGGCCGTCTGGGCGCGGTTTTCGGGCATGGCTGCGCCTTCCGGCAGCAGGGCCTGCAGCTGGCGCTCTGCCACGTAGTTGTAGATGCCGTAGCCCACAACGCCAGCCGCCGCTGCACCAGCCGCCATAATGATGACCGCACCGCCGCCACCGTCACCGCCGGAAGGAGGTGTCGTTGTACCGGTGCTATCACCGCCGGAAGGAGGTGTTCCCGGTGTCCAAATCCACCCAGCTCGTCTTTTTAAACGGCTCCCAGTACGCCCGGTTTGCGGCGGATACCAGGGCACAGCTTTCCACCCTTGCCACATGGGACGGCTTTTTTGCCATGGCCGCTGCCTACCGGCAATGGTCGCAGGGCAAGCCCTTTTGCGCGCTGGACTATCCGCTGCGTCTGGTGGAGCTGAACGCGCTGGAACAGGGCAGCGGCGCGCTGTACAAGGACAGCTGGTACGACCTGACCAACGAGACCTTCCGCGCTTCGTGGATGGAATTTGCCCGGGCACTGGTGCAGGGCGATATTCTGGTTTCGGATCTGTACTCCAACACGCAGGTGATGACCGGCGAAACGCTGGCGGGTCTTGGCAGCTCTGCAGCCATCCTTTACTACAACGATGTCGTGACCTACCCGGACAACACCACCGAGCCCACCGATCTGCTGCTGGCACCCCTGCCGCACGCCGCCGGTACCGCCACGCCTTTGATGCCGCAGGCCGGTGTGGGTCTGTGCGCCTTTAAGACCACCGACCAGAAGGCCGAGGCCGCCGCTGTGTTCCTGCGCTGGCTCACCAAGCAGCAGCGCAATCTGGAATTTGCCGCCGATACCGGGTATATGCCGGTGTCTAGCGCCGCCTTTGACGCCATTGCGGACTATCCATTCGAGCAGCAGAGCTATCAGCGGCTGTACGACGTTTACAACGCGATGCGCATCCAGAAACCCCGGTGTCCGAGCCGGGCATCGTGGGGTACCATGCCAAGACCAAAACCTTCTATGACAGCCAGCGCCAGCGCCAGAAGGACTACCCGCAGCGCCTTGCCGGCGGCGAAACGCTGGAGGCTCTGACCGCAGAGACATGGCAGCTGCTGTGCGACAATGCCTGAACCCGCAGCGCAGCCGGAAAAGGGGGACTTTGATGCACTTTTTTGCCAGACACCGTGAGAATATCCGCCAGAGCGCTATGAGCGCCCGGCTGCTGTGGCCCTGCCTGCTGCTGGTGGTGCTGCTGGTGCTGACCTTACGAAAAACTGGGTGTAAGCTCCCTCAAGCAGTTGCAGCAGTTCGCGGCGATCCTGAATTCCGGTGGCAACAGCGTCCCGGACGACGGCGCCCCCGGGAAGGGCTGCTGAACCGGCTGCTCCAGCGTTCAATGATGTATAAATAGGAGGTGCCTGCCATGACCGACCTTCGGGATTGGTTAAAGGCGTACAACATCAAAAATTCTATGGGCGGGGAGATGGCATATAACACGATTCAGCGGATGCTGAGCAGCCGCTGGCTTTTCATCTTGCCGGGGCTTGAACATAGCCGCTAACAATGTTAATGCGTCCTAACATCGTCGAAAAATATTGAAAAACCCCGAAAGCGTGCTAAAATATAAAGATAAAGAGCCCGCCCTGCTCGAGGGTACGGGCGCTCAGATAGGAAACACAGAAACGAGGGGTAAATATGTTTGATACAAAAAAGCTTGCACTGTTTTTGGGCGGTGTGGTGTTCGGCTCTGCCGGTTTCAAGGTGCTGTCCAGCAAGGACGCCAAAAAGGTCTACACCCAGACCACCGCTGCGGTGCTGCGGATGAAGGACTGCACCATGCAGACCGTGAATAAGGTGCAGGAGGAGGCCGGTGACATCCTTGCCGATGCAAAGGCCATCAACGAGAGCCGCGCCGCCGAGGCTGCACAGGAGGTCATCGAGGATACGGCTGCAGAACAGGCCGAAGAGCAGACCGCACAGTGATATAGCGCAGCAGAGCCGCCGCTTTGGGCGGCTCTTTTTGCACAGAGGGGTAAGAAAAGCAATGAAATGTACGATCCTACATGAAGGGAAGGGACGGATGCGGGTGCACGTCTGCGCTGTGCGCATGACCCTGCACCGGGCAGATGTGTTGGAAGCCTACCTGAACGGGCAGGACAACATCCAGAAAGCCACCGTCTACGAGCGCACCGGAGATGTGGTGCTGACCTACCGGGGCAGTCGGAAGGACGCCGCCGCCCTGCTGGCAGCCTACCGTTTTGACAACGAAGAATTGGAGGTGCTGGTCACCTCTCACGACAGCCGGAAGATCAATCAGGAATATCAGGAAAAGATGGTCGGTCTTGTGGCGGGGCGGGCGTTCCGCAAGGTGTTCCTGCCCGCGCCCATCGCGGCGGCATATACGGTGTGGCGCTCCATCGCCTTTGTCTGGAAGGGCATCCGCTGCCTGCTGCACCGCAAGCTGGAGGTAGAGGTGCTGGATGCGCTCAGCATCACCGCCTCCCTCCTGCGGGGCGATTACAGCACCGCAGGGTCGGTGATGTTCCTGCTGACGGTGGGCAGTCTGCTGGAGGAGTGGACGCGGAAAAAGAGCTTGGACGACCTGGCTCGCAGCATGGCACTGAACGTGGATAAGGTCTGGGTGCGCACCCCGCAGGGCGAGGTGCTGGTGCCGTTGACCCGCGTCCACGCCGGGGACGAAGTAGTGGTGCGCTCCGGCAACATGATCCCGCTGGACGGCATGGTGCTGGAAGGCGAAGCCATGGTGAACCAAGCTGCCCTGACCGGCGAGTCCATGCCGGTGCGCAAGACCACAGGGGCTACCGTCTACGCCGGCACGGTGGTGGAAGAGGGCGAATGCGTCCTTGTAGCCAAGGCAGAGGGCGGCGCCAACCGCTACGATAAGATCGTGGCGATGATCGAGGAATCGGAAAAGCTCAAGTCCGGTACCGAGAACCGGGCTTTGCAGCTGGCCGACCGTCTGGTGCCGTGGTGCCTTGCCGGTACAGTGGCTACCTACGCCTTTACCCACAATGTCACCCGCGCCATCTCCATTTTGATGGTGGACTTTTCCTGTGCGCTGAAGCTTTCCATGCCGCTGGCGGTGCTTTCTGCCATGCGGGAGTGCGGGGAATACCACATCACCGTAAAGGGCGGCAAGTATCTGGAAGCGCTGGCAAAGGCGGACACCATCGTGTTCGATAAGACCGGCACCCTCACCCGTGCCACCCCGCAGGTGGTGCAGGTAGTACCTTTCTCCGGCTGTGAGGAGCAGGAGGTATTGCAGCTTGCCGCCTGTCTGGAAGAGCATTTCCCCCATTCCATGGCAAACGCCGTTGTCCGTGCTGCCAGAGAGCGGGGTATCTCCCACGAGGAGATGCACTCCGAGGTGGAGTACATCGTGGCGCACGGCATTGCCAGCCGGGTGGGCGGCACGCGGGTGGTCATCGGCAGCGCTCACTTTATTTTCGAGGACGAGGGCTGCACCATCCCGGCAGGGGAACAGGCAAAGTTCGATGCACTGGACCCCCAGTACTCCCACCTATATCTGGCCGCATCCGGGGTGCTGGTGGGGGTCATCTGTATTGCAGACCCCCTGCGCCCGGAGGCGGCACAGGTGCTGCATAAGCTCCGGAAGCTGGGCATTGCCCAGACGGTCATGATGACCGGCGACAGCGACCGCACTGCCCGCGCCATTGCGGCGCAGGTGGGGGTGGACCGCTGCTTTGCGGAGGTGCTGCCGGAGGATAAAGCCGCCTTTGTCCGTGACGCCAAGGCCGAAGGGCACACCGTTGTGATGATCGGTGACGGCATCAACGATTCTCCCGCCTTGTCGGCGGCAGATATCGGCATCGCCATTCATTCCGGTGCCGCCATCGCCCGGGAAATTGCCGATGTGACCATCCGTGCAGACAGTCTGGAAGAACTGGTGACCTTAAAAGCCATTGCCAACGCCCTGCAAAAGCGGGTGGGCAGCAATTACCGCTTTGTCCTCAGCTTCAACTCCGCGCTCATCCTTCTGGGCGCACTGGGCATCCTGCCCCCTGCCACCAGCGCGATGCTGCATAACCTTTCCACCCTTGGCATCAGCCTGCGCAGCATGACAGACCTGCTGGAGCAGAAGAACGAAGGATAAAAAACCGAAAATCTCGCATAAAACAAGAAAGCATCTGCAACATTCGCTTCTGAATTTCAGAACACAGCGAATTCGTTGCAGATGCTTTTACTTTTAGAGGGCGAGCCCGGTAAAGTGTGCAAATACAGTTTCCGGCCGCGCCCCTTCCCGTGAAAATGGAACGCCGGAGCGTCCGCAGACGCTCCGGCGTACCGAAATTATAAATAGCTTTTCCGCTGAAAATGCCCAGAGCATAGCGGAGGGCATTCAAAATCGTCTTAGCCAAAAGGGAGGCGCTGCACGATATTGTGCGGCGGCCTCCCTTTTTTGTTTCAGATAAACCGGCAGAAGCCCAGCCAGCAGCCCAGAAGGAAGAAGAGCAGCGCCTTACCCAGCACCGGTAGCCACTGGTGCTTGCAAAGAGCCAGATCCCACCGGTGGATGTTCTGCTTAGGGCAGGTGCCCACGCAGGCTTCGCAGGCGATGCACTCCCCGCTGTGCAGGCTGGTTTCCTCCAGCTTCAGGCACACCGGGCACTGCTGTTTACAGGCATTGCAGCCCGGGATGCAGCCGTCGCTCTGCCGGTGCAGCCGCGCAAAGGGCAGCACCGGCAGCAGGGCGAACACCGCACCCATGGGGCAGAGGAACTGACAGAAGAACCGGGGCTGCACTGCCATGCCCAGCAAGATGAGCGCAAGCAGCCCAATGCCCACGCCGAAGCCCTCCGGCGGCAGACGCAGTGCCGTCAGGCGGGAAAATATCTCCCACGGGCTTGTGCCGGTCAGCAGCTTTTCCTGCCGGGTCACATACAGCGCTACCAGCCCTGCCAGCAGCAGATATTTGACCTTCTGCCCCCAAAGCACCGCCTGCTCCGGCAGACGGAGCTGCTTTTTGCGGTGAAACAGCTTTTTCTGGAGTAGCCCGGACAGCGCCCAGACGGCATCGCCCAAGCTGCCAAAGGCGCAGGCGTACCCGCAGAAAAATCGGTCGAACAGCAACGTGAAGCCGCACAGCCCCAGCAGGGAAAGCGTAAAGCTGTCCGCCGAGAGCACCTCGCCCGCACCGATGTGCAGAAAGATTTGTTTTACCCCGGAAAAACCGGCCACGAATGCGCCCGGCATGGTCACAAAGAAGAACAGCTGTACCCCGGCACGCAGCCATGTACGGCGCTTTTTGTCCCGCTGACGCTGCTGCGCCGCCGTCAAAGGCTTTGCCTGTGTTTTTTCCATCATCCTGCCGCCTTTCCCAGTGCGTCCTCTACTGCACCGATAAGTCCTTCTGCCGTGAGGGTAGCCCCAGAAACGGTATCCACCTCGGCAGACTGCACTGCCAGCATCTCGTCCAGCAAAGGCAGCGCCTGCTTATAGTAGGGCTTATCTTCACCGGAAGCATCCAGCACCGATATATCGGTCATTTTTCCGTTCTGAATGGTTACCGACACCCGGATGACATCGCCAAAGCCAAAGGCGCTGCCCTCGTAGGTGCCGTCCCGGTAGCCGCTTTGGGTCTGCTCTGCCTGCGCTGCGCTCTGCGCCTGCAAAACGGAAGCGTTGTAGACTTCCACCTCGGCAATTTCCTGCTTGCGCTGGCTTACCGCCGCAGCCCGGACCAGCGCTACCTGCTGGTATTGCCACAGGATGCCAAGAATCAGCAGCAGGTTCACCGCCCGGAGGAAAAAGTTTTTGTATTTCATTCTGCTGCTCCTTCCGTTTCAGGTTCGGTCTCTTCCGGCGGAAGCGCCGTCTCGGATGTCGGCAGCACTTCCTCAGAAGATACCGGTTCAGAATCGTCCGGTGCATCTGCCGGGAAAAGCTGCTGCCACACTTCCTTGAGCCACGCGGAAACAGCGCTCTTTTCCTCCGGCTGCACCACCTCCACGGTGGGCACGGTGACCGGCGTTTCCTCGGGTTCTGCCGCTTCGGACGGCGCGGCTTCTTCTGTTGCTTCCACCACTTCTTCCGATGTTGCCTGCTCCGGGTCGGCTTCCTCTGCCGGGGCGACAGCGGCCTTTGCCAGCGCCAGCTTGACGGCGTTCAGGATGCCGGTGGAGGAGTAGGTCGCACCGGAAACAGCATCCACATTGGGGCTTTGCCCCTCCAGAATGGCGGGAATGACCCGCTTTGCCCGGGAGAGATATTCCTCCTCGTCCTCGGCGCTCA
>OHHY01000484.1_pt1 | contig 19427 bp, 15 predicted proteins | sample 1568101 | NCBI WGS metagenome assembly OHHY01 (sample SAMEA3879605, study PRJEB24766) | human gut metagenome | biome: human-associated habitat; feature: feces | place: USA | collected 1985/1987
ATCCGGACCGTTGTTCAGCTCTATCATGGAATACAGCACCCTTCTCTGTACCGGTTTCAGACCGTCTCTGACGTCCGGAAGAGCACGGGAGGCAATAACACTCATGGCATAATCTATATAAGATTTTTCCATGGTCTTCTGCAGATCCACCTCATGGATTTTATCAAAAATATTGTCTTCCATTTTCTATTCTCCTAGATATCCAGATTTTCTACAAAGCGTGCGTTTTCTTCGATAAATTCCCGTCTTGGCTCAACTTTGTCACCCATAAGAGTGGTAAATGTCAGGTCAATTTCAGAAGTTGCAGACTCATCCATAGTTACGCGGAGAAGAATTCGTTTCTCCGGATCCATGGTTGTCTCCCAGAGCTGTTCTGCGTCCATTTCTCCAAGACCTTTGTATCGCTGGATCTTATTATTGTTATCACGTCCAATCTGCCCAAGGATGCTGTTCAGTTCTGCATCATCATAAGCATACCAGACTTTTTTGTTCTTTTCGACTTTGTACAGTGGCGGCTGAGCCAGATATACATATCCCTGCTTGATCAGTTCCGGCATAAATCTGTAAAGGAATGTCAGAAGCAGCGTCGCAATATGCGCGCCATCAACATCGGCATCGGTCATGATGATGATCTTGTGATAACGCAGCTTGCTGATATCAAAGTCCTCGTGGATTCCGGTACCAAAGGCTGTGATCATCGCCTTGATCTCGGCGTTGCTGTAGATTCGGTCCAGACGGGCTTTCTCTACGTTGAGGATCTTACCACGGAGAGGAAGGATTGCCTGTGTGGCACGGTTACGTGCTGTCTTGGCGGAACCACCCGCGGAATCACCCTCTACGATGTAGATCTCACAGTTTTCAGGGTTCTTGTCAGAACAGTCAGCCAGCTTGCCCGGAAGAGACATTCCGTCAAGTGCAGATTTTCTTCTTGTAAGATCTCTTGCCTTACGTGCTGCTTCTCGTGCTCTCTGCGCAAGTACTGATTTCTCAACTGTTGCCTTCGCAACCGTCGGATTCTGCTCCAGAAAGATCTCCAGCTGTTTGCTGACTACAAAATCAACAGCTCCACGAGCCTCACTGTTACCAAGCTTCTGCTTCGTCTGTCCTTCGAACTGTGGCTCCTCGATCTTAACACTTACGATTGCTGTCAGACCTTCTCGAATGTCATCACCACTTAAATTCGGTTCACTGTCTTTAAGCAGCTTATTCTTTCTTGCATAATCGTTGAATGTCTTTGTCAGTGCATTACGGAAACCAACGATATGTGTACCACCTTCCGGTGTATTGATATTATTTACAAAGCCATAGCTGTTCTCTGTGTAGGAATCATTGTGCTGCATGGCAACCTCAACCATGACACCATCTTTTTCACCTTCACAGTAAATGACCTCTGGATACAGTGCTTCTTTACTTCTGTTGAGATAAGTAACAAATTCCCTGATACCACCTTCATAGTGGAAGATTTTTTCTTTTTCCTGGTCTGCTCTGGTATCTCTCAAAACGATACGCAGACCTTTTGTCAGGAACGCCATCTCACGAAGACGCTGTTTCAGAATATCGTAATCATAAACAGTTTCTTCAAAGATTTCTTTATCCGGCAGGAATGTTACCTTTGTTCCTGTCTCTTCAGAATCACAGACACCAATCTCTTTCAGAGGATACATAGTATGTCCTCTTTCATAACGCTGCTGATATTTCTTACCTTCACGGCAGATCGTAACTTCCAGCCACTCAGACAGTGCATTTACTACAGAGGCACCTACACCGTGAAGTCCACCAGATACCTTGTATCCTCCACCGCCAAATTTACCACCCGCATGAAGAATGGTAAATACAACTTCTACTGCCGGTATTCCTGCTTTGTGATTGATTCCTACCGGAATACCTCGTCCGTTATCAACTACGGTAATGGAATTATCCGGATTGATCGTTACCTGGATTTCAGTACAAAATCCTGCTAACGCTTCATCTACCGCATTATCCACGATTTCATATACAAGATGATGCAGACCCCGGCTGGATGTACTTCCGATATACATACCAGGTCTTTTACGGACAGCTTCCAGTCCTTCCAGAATCTGAATCTGATCCGCGCCGTACTCTGTATTCTCTCCGCCCATTTGCTTCCTCCTGTCATTCTATATTCATTATAATGGAAACCGACATATCGACATTTTTCGCAGTCACCGGTTTCCAGATAGGCATAATAATACAAGATTATTATAGCACAAAACAGCCCTCATTCCAACAAAATCCCTTTAAATAAGAAGAAAAAAACGAGAGCCCGGTTTACACCAGACTCCCGTCAAACGTCTTACACTTTATTTCTGTTTTCTCTTTTTGTAAACAACTACTCCACCTGCGATCACGATCACAGATACCAGAAGAACCAGACCCCAGAATACCGGATTCATCGGGTCACCAGTCTTAACCGGACGACTTGTTGCACTTCCGCCATGGCTGGATGCATCACTTCCACCGTTAGATGTACCAGAACCACCATTGCTTCCGCCAGGTGTTACAGCAGCATCCTTCTTGGTATTGGTAATCTCGATGCTTCCATGATACTGATCAGACTCATTCAGCTTAACACTGCCTTCACCACTTACTACATATGCGAAAGAATCTTTATCGAGTACATTACCATCCTTATCGGTTTCCTTAACTGCATAAGTAACAGTATCTTTTATATCTTCTGAGAATGGAACCGTAACAGTAACTTTATCATTCTGCTTCAGTTCAACGGTGCTTACCGCCTTACCAGAATCATCAAATACAGTTGCATAGAACTTGTCGTCTACAGTCTTTTTCACACCGTCCACTACAACGTTCTTTGTAATCTCGATCTTTCCATTTACAAAGAAGCCTTCCGGAAGAGTTGAAAAAATGTTATTTACATAAGCTGCAATATCTGTAGCAACCGTATTGTCATCCACTACAACACTGTTGTCTTCCTTGTCTGCTGCATTCGTAACATTGTAATGGAAGCTGTTTTCTTTATCAATCTGCACCTCATCATTCAGCTTGATCGCCTTGTTATTCTCATCAAGCTCGAATACATAATAGGTACCTCTAAGAACATTACTGTAAGAAGCTTTGCCTGACTGTGCATTCTGGATATGGATCGTTCTGATGTAATCATCACCATATGGGATCGTACCATCCTTATCAAGGAAAAGACCAACCTTGTAAGTTGCATCGTCAGCAGTTATTTCATCCAGTTCAAACGTATTCGGATTAATACGATAAAGTCTCTTCTCAACTATAATACCTGCAGTGTTGCTCTTCTCTGCCTTTGGATAAGCCTGTACATCGTAGATCCAGCCTTCCTCTGTGCTTGCAAAAGGAACTGTTAAGAGCATTGGAGTAACCTTAACGGAACTCTCCGCTGCACCGATTACCAGGTACATTCCCTCTTCCATATCGCTGTAAACAACCTTGCCCTGCTCATCCGAAACAGCCTCAACCGGCTTTACTGAAGAAGCAGCTGCAACCTCGGCAAGCTTTTCGGCTGCTGAATACCATTCACTTGCATTCTTGAAGGAATCAAAATCGTATCCTGCAGATGACATGGAGCTGGTCAGTACAAAATGCACATTTCCATCAAATGAAACATCCGCAACCCTGTAAAGCTCTAACTTGACACCTGTCAGCGGTGTTGTCTTGCCATCCTCATCCGTCTGCTGTACCGTCAGATTAAGGCTTCCCTTTTTTCCGGCTTCGTAAGAACCTGCCTGAACCGTTCCTGCCAGGCAGCCTGTCAACATGACAAACATTCCCAGGAAAGCCAAAAGCTTATTCCACATTTTAAATTTCTTTTTCTTCTGTTTCACCACGATCGGCCTCCTTGTTATTTTCTGTGATCACTATTCGTCTTTGCGGCTACTCTCTTCTGTTTTTCGGTTTTTGCGCCGAATAACTATATAAACAATGATGATCATTATGACCATAGCTACAAGACCAATGATCATAATCTTCACCGGATCAACCTTTGCGATCTGCTGGATTGGTGTCTCCTCAGCTTTCTCCTCCGGTTCAACATACTCCGTTCGGATTCCCCTGATAAGAAGCCTGTGAGTGTTGACTCCATAAGGAGTACAGGTTACCAGCGTCACATGATCCTCTCCCTCGATGATATCCAACTCACTAGATTCCTCCGGAAGAACCGTTTTAATCTGATCTACTTTGTATGCAAGAGTCTTTCCCAGAACATGGATCAGAAAAATATCTCCATTCTTCATCTGGTCAAGATCCGTAAAAATCTTTGCACTCGGAAGTCCCCTGTGTCCAGCCAGCACCGCATGTGTGCTCGCTCCACCTATCGGAAGACTTGTTCCCTCAACATGCCCGACACCCTTTTCCAGAACCTCGGTACTGAGACCATGGTAGATAGCAAGCGTCAGATTCAGCTTGGGGATCTCGATACTTCCCATCAGCCCGTCACCATTTGGATCAAGGACCTCATCGTAAGGATGACTGAGAACATAATCCTCTTCGTTAAAAGCATCTACGATCGTATTGACCTTATGCTCCGCGTTGTATTCCTCAGCCTCCTGCCAGAGCTTTTCGTACTGGTCATCCGACAGATCACTGACGGATTCATTGTACTTGGTTACAAGCTGCGCATTTCGGTACTCATTCCAGTAATTACTGATCGTTGGGTAAGTAAAGATACCCGCACCGACGATAAAAAGTAATATGATAAATATGTTGATAACTATAGAACCTTTTTTCTTCTTTTCTTTTGCCATAATCTATTTTTTACCGCCTTTATTTGCTCGCCTCTTCAGCTTTGTTTCCTTTAAGTATAACACAAAAACAAAGAGTGCGGTAACGGATAGACCAACAAATACCCAAAGAAGATAATTTGTGTGAAGACTACTTCCACTGAGCACTGTCTTCTCTTCTTTGACTTCCTCTTCTACATAAGGTACTCTGTGACCACGAACCAGAAGTCGTTCTGTATTTACTCCATAAGGAGTACAGGTTAAAAGAGTTACTAAGTCCTGCCCATCTTCTACTGCAAGAGCAGAAGTGTCTTCCGGCTTAACAACCGAAATCTTGTCTACTTCATAACATAAGGTTTCATCTAACACATGGAGCAGAAAATGATCTCCTACTTTCATCTGATCCAGATCTGTAAAAAGTGATGCACTCGGAAGTCCACGGTGTGCAGAAATAACAGCATGTGTGTTTGCTCCTCCAACCGGAAGAGAACTTCCCTCCAGATGACCTGCACCCTTGTTCAAAACATCTTCTTCCGTTGTGTGATAGATCGGGATTTTGATATTGATCTTAGGAATCTCTACACTTCCCATCATCTCATCACCAGCGATGTTCAGCGTATTCATATAAACCGGGTCTACTCCACTTGACTCTGCAAGTGCAAAAGAGTCAGGAAGAACACATGGAAGTAAGGCTTCGTTATAGTCTTCTGCTTTTTTACGCTCTGCATCATAGTCAATTCCTTCTGCTGCTTCCTTATCAGAAACCACCTGTTCATAACCACTGATCAACTGTTTCTGTCTGTAGTTATTCCATTGATTGGCTACAAAGGGATACAGCAGCAAGGACAAACCAGCTAAAAATATGATGCCAATTACTAAATTGCCTGCTTTTTTTTTCATCCGAGCTCTCCTTGCTGTTGTATTATTTTTTTATGAATCCGGGGCAGATGCCCCGGATTCGATATTTGGTTATAAACAATCACGAATGATTATTTGTTTGTTCTTTTGCGGCTTGCAAAGAATAAGCCAGCTGCTGTAACCATGATCAGGCATCCAGCGATTGTGAAGATTGTAGTACCGATACCACCTGTGGATGGAAGAGCGGAGAGTTTGGTATCTTTCAATGAAGTTGGTACAGTTACATTTTTATCTTTGCTTTCTTTAATAGTTGCACTAGCACCATCTACATTGATAGAATATCCTTCTGGTGCTTTTGTTTCTTCAAACCAATATGTACCTTCATCAAGACCTTTTACAGTCAATGTTCCGTTTACTGCAACTAAGGTATCTGTTGAAGTAGCTTCGTTATCTGCTAATGCTAATTTGTAAATGCCATCTCCTAACTTGATAAAGCGTAATGCTGAAACTCCAGAATTTTCTTCCTTTACTTTATCTTTTGTAGCTTTGTATAACTTGAATTCTGCACCTTTAAGAATCGTTTTTCCGTCTTCTGCGTATTTAGTAAGTGTAATTGTTCCAGTATAACCTTTAACTTCAGTCTTACCCATCTCAGTTTCATTTCTGGATGTATTAGCTGTATTAGTATATCCTTCTTCAGATGTTACAATTGCCTTATACTGTACTTCAACTTTTTTACCTGCATTTGTATTGCTTGTTCCAATAGTATTTTTGGTAAATTCAATTGTATACTTACCATCATCTGCTTTATTAGTAGTATAATCTTCATTAGCTTTTAATGAAGTATCACCAATCTTAACGGATGTAATCTCTTGAATATCCAGACCAGTTGGTGTATCAATGATTTTAAAAGTGTTATCTTCAGAATCAGCAACAGTAAAACTTGGAAATGTAGTTGTAATTGTAAATGTTACTTCTTCTCCACGTTTTACAAAACCATCTGCTGCTTCTTTTTTCACATCATAACCTGAGGATTTAGCTACAAGTGTCACATTTTTTGCCTGCATATAAGTTGCAACATCGTTGTATGTTTCTGCAACCATAGGAGAATATGTGATTTTATTACCACTTGCTGTAACAACATAAGCACCTACAGGAACTTCTGAAAACTCTACTTGTGTTTCACCTACAACATGTTTCTGCTGAAATGGTGCTATAGTTTCAGGTACTGCTTTTGCTAACCCTTCAGCATTTGTGATTTCATATTTTTTTCCATCAGTACTTAATCCAATATAATCTTTAGCCCAGTCAGCTACAATCCATTCGTTCTTATCAACATTTAATGTAATTGCTGCATATAAGTTAACTGTTTCTTCTTCCTGTGAAGATAAACCTGTTACTGTAATTTTACTAGAATAAGAAGTAACTGGTTCTGTAACTTCTGCTGCAAATGTTGGAATACTCATTGCGAGTACCATGGCCAGTGTTAATAACACTGCAAAGATTTTTCTCATCTTCTTCATAATCTTGTCTCCTTTTCATTATCGGGCTTTGCCCATTTTTTTTATTGTTCCCTTATGCGGGATAATTACGTTTTTTTGTGGCAAGGAGCCACTGAAAAAATCAATCGTTACAATTATTTTCCCAGCACCTCCCTGCATTTGTTTTTATATAAGATCCATGCGGCTGCAGACATAAGTACCATGCCGCCGATCATATACCAGTAAATTCCGCTGCCACCGGTTGATGGGAGTGAGTAGAGCTTAATGTTTTCGATAACAAATGCTCCATCATCGCTTTTTTCAACAGGAACTCCATTTAATGTTACTTCAACTGACTGATTATCCCTTACTAGAACCTGCCATACATTGGCAGAAAGTGAATATCCCTCTGGTGCTTTTGTTTCTTTCAGAACATATTTTCCAGGAACTAATCCATTCACTGTTGCTCTTCCATTCGAATCAGTCTTGATATTGCCAGTTACCCGGTTACTTTCCTCATATGTGTAGTTATCATTTGCTGTATAAAGTGCAAATTCTGCATTTTTCAGAAGATTTTTTTCATTATTTTTTTCAACTTTTATCAGATTCAATTTTGTAACAATCTTTGTATTTGTAATTGTCTGAGTAATCTTTGTTCCATCTTCTGATACTTCTTTTTTATAAGACACTTTATATTTTGTATCGGTATTATTTGCTTTTGCCACAATAATCTTATCTGCTTCTACTTTGACATATCCGTTATTATTGATTGTAAATTCTGCATTTTCATTTCCTGTTACCGGTCTAAGCTCATAAACCAAATCAGATGAACTCACATTTCCAAAAACATATCTGTATTGATTATCTTCATTCAGTTCAACACATTTTAATGGTGTTCCATCCGCTTTATAAAGTCCTGCATATATAGAACTGTGCTTTATATTTTTATCTGACCATTCTTTATTAACTGTCAGATCTACTTTTAATGTGTTTGTTATTATTACATGAGCATCCTTTTTCAAAGCAATCTTTCCGTCAGAATCTGTTACTGTACCATCATCACATAAACCCTTTTTAACTTCTTTTATCGGCTTCTCATATCTTGAATTATCTAGTTCAATTTCGTTTACCTTGAACTCGGTTCCTGAAAGAATTTGATCAATTACAATCGTCTCATCCGGTGCTACGTCACGTATTATTCCCTGAGGATTACCCTCTCTACTTACACTCGTGCCATCTTTATGTATGACTTCATATCCTCCATCATAAGGGATAAACTGCCTATTCTGTCCTGTAAGATATACTTGAAAGCTGAATTTATCTGTAGTAGATAACCCATTCATCTTCTTGGTAATCCTTAGTTTTCTCAAATTATTTACATTACAGGTATTTTTAAATTCTACCCTTGCTGCATTACCAGCAGTTTTCACTCCACTTCGTGCCAAGTAAGTTTTAGTTTGCTCTGGTACCTTACCTTCGGATGTTCCAACTAGATTTCCATTCAAATCGTGATATGTTACTTTCCAGTCTGTAATGTCAACCTTATCAAATTGATCCGAAAGAATACCAACTTCTTCCGCATAGAACCGGAGTCCTGAATCAATCCCCTCGAATACCGCTGATTCTCCTGCCTTTAAAGTAAATATATTATGTTTTCCCACATATCTTACTTCATCTGTAAGAGAATCATTTTTCTTAACTCTGTATGGTGTTCCTTCTGGAATTGCATTATACTGAACCGGCTCCTGATTTCTGTCTTCTTCATCTTCAAGATATGCTTTGAACTGAAAATCAGTACTTGTATACTTTTCTTTATCTGAATTTGCAAGACTTTTTACTATTTCAATAGAATTCGTTGGTCTTGGTGGAAGATTAAATTTAATTGAACAGTTTGAATCACCTCGTCCACGCTCCATATAGAAGAGTTTCAATGAATGACTGGTATAATCTGCAAATGTATCACTATCACTATTAAATACACTCCTTAATGTTGGATTTGACTGGTTATTTACGTATACTTCACCATTTGCAAAATTGATACTTCCTGTTGCCCTCTCATGGACACCTCCAAGATCAAGCACCAATTTGTTATCTATAAATACCCAGACATCATCATCACCAGAGAAACTAAATACCATATCCTGTCCATTAATTTTACCATTTTTCGGTTGTAAGAACTCAAAAGATATCATCATACCAAAAGCAAATTTATTCTGAGATGCACCATCATCCCAAGAAGAATATGGCATGAATGAAGCAACGTGACGATTTCCCTCACCTTTGTCTTTACTTCTCTCATATACTATAAAATTCTTTTCCGTATTCCTACTACTATCAATATCATAATATGCATAATTCTTATCGCTATCATAGCTATATGTTCCTGTCCTTGAATCATATGAAAACAGATGATTCAATCCTGTAACATATGTATGTGGTATAACCTTATCCCAGGTACCATCAAAAAGGCCGTTTAATGATGTACCATTTTTTAATACCGGATATCCATCCTTAAGATATCCTTCTACTAAATTCTGTTTTACCGCTTCACTTCCTGTATAATCTGCGCTACCAAATTGAAAAGAACCGTGATAATTCTGGTTTTCAGAATAATTTGCCATACTGATATTGATAAGATTTCTAGTATCAGCTGTCTTTATTGTTTTTGGAACCTCTCCTTTAGCATCTGCTGTATAAATAAATTTCACAGGATTACTTCCAACATCCATCCAGTTTTCACCATCTTCACTATACTGTATTGGTGAATTACTTGAACTTGATTCCCGTCTTAGGGCTTTGACTTCAACTGATTCTTCTCCGATTCCTACAACTGTACGTTCATATGTATAGTTATTTCCGCTCCATCTCTTGTCACTGTCTTTTACACTTGTCGGAATTATATCATTTGCACTTGTTGTATATAAGATATCTATATTTGTCAAATTTACTGTTGATTGTCCTGATGCATATAACGTTATTCCGTTTTCTGAATAAAGGTTTGCCTTTTTTGTTAGTTCTGCATTTGAATAAACAAATATAACAGTCTGACCAATTTCCAGGTTTCTATAAGTTGTATCTCCTTTATACTGATACTTCATAACTCCACTATATTCATCTCTTGATGTTGTTGCAATGTATGCGCCTATAAAGCGATATGTTGTTCCACTTTCATAAAGTTGATACATTTCTTTATTTATTCCACTTGATGTAATAGTGCTCATGTATAGAACCGGGTTAGTATCTTCTGTTTCCAGAACCAGACTATTTGTTGCATTTACTGAATTCTTCAAATCAGTATATGTACTACCATTCTGTCCATTCTGTCTTACCAAATGTATTATTTTGTTAAAGTTAAATTCTTCTATATTTCCGCTTTTTCTTTTCCATGTGATTGTAAATACTGAAAAACTCTCTGTATTGAATTCTGCTTTTTGAATTTCACCATCTGTAGTAGTTTCAACGTTTGCCTGTCCCTGTTCTGTCATATTAACAACGTCTTGAACTTTACCATTCTGATCTTCAACAAAATGCATGACATCAATATTTGTATTTTTTTCTTCATTAACTTCTTCATCAACAGATACGACACTGATTTCTGATACGGTTGCCGGTACGGATGGTTCTGTGTAGTGCATGGAAACTTTTACGGAACCATCAACTGGTTCTATTTTATTTCCTTCACTGTCCTGGAAGTAAATATCGTATGCCAGGAAACCTGCGATTTCGTATCCATCTTCCTCAGCTTTTTCATTAAGCTTTGTTTCTGTTTCTGCGTACTGGTCAGGGTCTGTTTCCTGTACGATAGGAGTTACAACAAACTCTGCATTTCCTGGAAGAACATCTTTTGCAGCTGTTGCAGTTACAACCACATTGCCGATTGTCTGAGAGTAGGTTACTTCGTCTTCGACCTGAACGTCTGCTTCTTCTTCATTTGCATCTTCGTTTTCTGTACCCTGCTCTTCAGTCTCAACAACTTCCGCCATATCGCTTCTTACATAAGCTTGTGCTTCTTCGTAGGAAACTTTGTACCAGGTGAATTCGTCTTCACCGGTTACTGTTTCAATAAGTGGAAGCTGAGTGTCTGTATCTACTGTTGCGATCACTTCTGCTTCTGTGGAAGGAGTTACGCGAAGATTAACTTCGTCTGCGATGACACGGATCATTTTGATCTGTTCCTGATCCGGTGCTTCTTCCGGATTCTGTTCTTCCTCAGAGTTTTCTACATTATTCTCTGTGTTGGTGTCTTCTCCGTTCTCTTCGGTATTTTCGGTGTTGGTGTCTGTATTAACTTCTTCGTTGTTTACTTCACCGTTTTCTTCTTTGTTCTCATTGTTTTCATTATCATCTGCTACCGGTGTGCTGCTCCATACAAATGTGTATGCTGCGGTAGCTGCTGACTGGAAAGCTGCTTTTGTGAGCTGTCTGCTTTCGTTTGTTTCAACTGTAAGCTTGTCCTCTTCGGCTTTGAGCTCTGTCAGTTCCAGTTCGGAAGTTTCTTTGTTGGTTCTAATCATGGCTGCTGTCACTGTGGATGCGGCCGGGTCTGTCAGTTCCGGTGAAGAAGCTTCTTTATAAGTAAAGCTGTAAGTAACTTTGTCGGACGGTTCAACCGGGTTGCCATCTGCATCTGTAAAAGATACGTTGTAAGCAAGGAAGCCGTCGAGGTTTTTGCCCTGGCTCTGAAGCTGCTCTGTAATCTTGGCTGCCAGTTTGTTGTACTGGTCTGTCAGCTCAGCATCTTCGGTGTTGTTCTCGACTGCTTTGACGATCATCTGTGTTCCGTTTGGAAGGACACCTGCAGGAGCTTCGGCCTTGACCTCGATTGTTTCGTTTTTAAGATTTACGATACAGCTTACAGGCTGTGCTGCTTCTTCAGCTGGAGCGCTGCTCTCGGATGTTCCATCTGTGAACATGTTCTCGCCTGATGAGAAGTCGGCATCGCTGGAACCGAAATCATCGGATTCGCTGTATGTTTCGGCCGAACCCTCTTCCGATTCCGATTCAAAATTCACATCTGTGTCGAGATCGTCTCCTGTATCTTCGGATGTATCAGCTGCTGCGGAATCCTCCTCAACTTCGACCATGTCTACCATGTCATCGAAGGAGCTTGCCTGAGATACATAGTCTGTATTTATTAATACAGTGGAGCAGAACAGCACGATTGCAAACATCATACTGAGCACCCGACATGTCAGGCTTCTGTTCTGATTCCGTTTCCTTTTTTTGAATTTTTTATTATTTTCTCTTTTCATATTAACATCCCCTATTATATGCATGATGATAATAAAAAAATTATCGTTAACTGCTTCACGTACAACTTATTTAAGATTTAACGACATTATAACAGGTGAACTGTTTCGTCACCTATTTCGTCAGCCGCTTTCAGCAACATTTTTAGTACTATTTTGACAATTTTCGATTATTTTGAGTAAATCGAGCTCGCTGTTGAAATCTTCTCGCTCGTTGTTTTTCATATGATAGACACTTCCCTGCCATGTAGCGTTCTGACGGTATCTGACATATACAGCCAGGGTGTCTATGCTTCCTCTCTGTTCAAGGATCTGTTCGCGGTTGCTGACCTCTGTAAAAGAGATTCTTTTTTCATTTGCTGGTTTCTGCTGTTTGTCTTCGTATGTCCGCAGCTCTGTTGATGACTGAGGAAAGTTCAGCTCGTTCATGAATCGCTCCATATAGCGGAAGAGTTCATGAATACTTCGGAAGAATATAGGATCTTTACTGTAATAACAGTAAAATCTTCCGGACCTTTCTACTCCGTCTATGTTGTCTATGCAGACATTCACGATATTGGAAGCAGAAACGTTGAGCTTTTCTTTCATCATTCATCCACCTCCAGTGCTCCATCAATCAATCTAATCAGTTCAAGTGCACTCCTGAAACTTTTCTTTTTATTGGCTTCCGCCCAGGTCACTTCGCCCTGCCATGTGGCGTTATCACAGTGACTCACATGTATTACAAATGTCCCTGTATGTTTTTTTTTGCCTTTTTCCATCTGTTCTGTATCCTCCGTCAAGATCCGACCACGGTATTTTTGTTTTTAACCACACGATAACACGCACTTATTTCAGAGTATTTTTATTATAGCATCGGGGTTATTTCTTCAACTATTTCGTGATTCTGCTTTTTGAACATTTTTTCATATTTTTTCGACAATGTTTCTGATAATTTGCGAGGGGGGCTGAGATTTGGGGGGACGGGGGATCTCCGGGCTGAATAGTTTTACTTCTATATTAATTATTAATGTTGTTTGTTTTAGTCGTTGCAGACCTCACCGAGTGAAGCAACGTAGTAGTCGATTGATACGTTCTTGCGGCGGGTGAGTCTTTTGTTGAATTCTTTGTTGATTCGTTTTGATACGAGTGTGCAGTTTTCCTGGGTTATCCCTATCAGCATTACGAGATACTGCTGGATGTTGTATCGGGTGTAAAAATCGCCTTTACGGACTGCTTTCTGAATGGACTCGCGGAGAAGTTCTGAATAGTATTTCTGATTTTCGTCGTCTGTCTCGATATTTATAAAGTTCAGGGTGCAGAGCATCAGGAATACGGACATGCCGGTTCGTTCCATCATGCGGCCGAACACGTGGTAAACGTCCACAAAGCTTGGATAGGTGCAGTAGTAAGCGCCTTCGATGGATTCTTTTTCGCGGAGGCGGTACTTGATGTCTTCGATTGCGCCTGCTGCCTGTGAGGTTCGCTCTCCCATGAGTTTGAATCGCTCGAGCATTCCGGCGGATGGTGACAGGCCGAGTTCTTCGAACATCAGCTTGGTTGTTCTTTTGTAGACATCGAGGCCGTCTTTGTAGCGGGACATTCCGATGAGGCTGTCGATTTCCCATATCTGCCAGTCGTAGAATGGATAGATTTCGGCTGCGCTGTGTGCAACACGGTAGAGTTCTTCGAATTTTTCTTCGGTTTTCAGGTAGTGGCACAGTTCTTCGACACAGTCGAAATACATATCTCGACATGCGATGTTTTCGACTGCCGCCCAGTCCTCGCCCATCATATCCGGGAGGAATTCTCCGGTATAGAGTTTCCATTTTGGTCTTTTGGGATTTTTCGTGACGTGCTGATTCGATCGTCTGCTTGAAGTCGCATACGTCTACTGAAGTTTCGATATCCGGGTCCCAGGTACACATTCCACCATTTATATTGATGTAACTGCTTTCCGGAAGCCCCGCTGCGGTGAGCTGCTTTCGGAGCCTGAATATTGTGTTGTTGAGGCTGCCGTTTTTATTTTCGACATCGCTTCGGCCATACAGGGCATCGATGAGTGCTGCTTTGGAGATTCCTCCATCCTGTGTGTGTAGAAGTAATAACTGAAACAGCTGTGTGGTCTTTGATACATTGTTACGGTCCAGGACCAGTTCTTTTCCTTTATATTCCAGTGTAAATCCACCTAACATTCGAACTTTCAGTATATTTTTCATACTTTTCTCCTTCAACAGATATTGTGCTCTGTTTCTTGTCTTTTCATTTTGATTAGACTTATCCTTATTTAGCATATCACTCAATATGTTAAAGTTCTACCACCAAAATACACAAAAAAAGACTGTTATTATTATTCAATCCTCTAATAACAACAGTCTTTTAAGCTCTATCTAGCAGATAATTCCTTTGCTATCTCATCTATTTTTTCCTGAGTATAACCGGTATACTCTTTTATCTTGTCCATAGTTTCATGATTCATAAGCATTTTCTCAATCAGCTCTCTTCGTCCAAATTCAATTCCCTCCTGTTTTGCTTCCTCCCGTAATTCATCAATTGCAAGACACATACTTGTTTCCTCCTTTTCTTCATTGAATTTCAGTTTTGAGTTAGTAAGTGTATTCAGCATGACTACCGTTTCTGTCTTCATGTTCTGAAATCCGTCATCGGTTTGGATCAGGTCAACCAGTTTTTCTTTTTCCTTCGAATATTTGATATACAACAGTACTTCCCGCAGATCTGTGTGAAAACGGTTGATTTCTCTGTTACGACCGAACGGCCGAAGATAATAAGATACAGTTTCCTGTAAAGAACAAAAAGAAATGTGATGCTTTGTTATATTTTAGCACAATATGCTCCGCAAGTCCACGAGAACATTTTGCTCTTTTTTCGACATAAAAAACAATCCCACCGCAATTGTTGTAGGATTCTTAATATCAACTTGGTGATAGGCATCTGCAAATTCATATCCAGCAAGTTGTGGATGCTTCCAACCCCGACCAGGCATCTGCAGCTCCAATACTAGCAAATTGCAGATGCTTCCGATCCTGACCAGGCATCTGCAAATCCAATTCCAGCAAGTTGCAGATGCTTCCAACCCCGACCAGGCATCTGCAAATCCAATTCCAGCAAGTTGCAGATGCTTCCGACCCTGACCAGGCATCTACAAATCCAATTCCAGCAAGTTGCAGATGCTTCCGACCCCAGGATATGTATCTGCAAATTCATATCCAACAAATTGCAGATGATTCCAACCCTGATCAGGCATCTGCAGCTCCAATTTCAGCAAGTTGCAGATGCTTCCAACCCTGGCCAGGCATCTGCAAATCCAATTCCAGCAAGTTGCAGATGATTCCGACCCTGACCAGGCATCTGTAGCTCCCAAAACAACAAATCAAAGATGCCCACCGGTGAATTTTCTTCTAAAATTCGCTGGTGGGCATCTTTATTGCATCTCTATTTCATCAAATAGCTATATATGTCTCTTTTTGATACACCGCGGTCTTTCGCGACCTGTTTCATGGCATCTTTTCTGGACATTCCCTGTTTTTCATAGATTTCCATATGCTCTTCTATGGAAATCTCTTCCCACGAGGCCACTGCTTCTTCTTTCAGTTCCTGACGGCTTTTGCCCTCGATGACCAGCACACATTCTCCGAGCGGTTTTTCTTTCTCATAATGTGCGATCAGATCATCAATTGTGGAATGGAAGGCTGTCTCATGCTTCTTGGTCAGTTCTCTGCAAAGTGTCATTCTGCGGTTTCCAAGGGTTTCCCTCAGATCTCGCAGTGTCCTTACAAGTTTATGCGGAGCCTCATACAAAATGATCGTCCGGGTCTCATTGACAAGCTCTTCCAGAACTTCTTTGCGCTCTTTTTTGTCCATCGGAAGAAATGCTTCAAAAGCAAACCGTCTGGTAGGAAGTCCTGATAATGTAAGCGCGGTAATGCATGCTGCCGGACCCGGAAGGGATGTTACTTCGATTCCGGCCTCATAACACATCGCAGCCAGTTCTTCACCCGGATCCGAAATTCCCGGTGTCCCGGCATCCGTGATCAGTGCGATATTCATACCGTTCTGCATCTTCTCAATCAGCGTATATGCCTTTTCAATCTTGTTATATTCGTGATAACTGGTCATCGGTGTTTTGATTTCAAAATGATTCAGCAGTTTAATACTGTTTCGGGTATCTTCTGCCGCGATCAGATCCACTTCCTTCAATGTGCGGAGTACTCGAAGTGTAATATCTTCCAGATTTCCGATTGGGGTTGCACAAAGATATAATTTTCCACTCATCCGGGAATCCCCTTTCTCTCAGATTATTTGATTCTTTTATACTCTTCCGTATATTTCAAGAATATCACTGGTATAAACACCTGGTTTCTCATAGACGATCAATGGTCGCTCCACCGTTATTCTGGAATTTCCACCTTTTCGTGCTTCGATCAGAACCATATTAGGTTCACGATCTATGTACGGGTACACCAGCTGCATTCTCTTGGGTTCCAGTTTATATTTCATGAGAACCTGAAAGATTTCTGCCAGACGGAAAGGTCTGTGGACCATATAAAAACGTCCTCTGTCTTTCAGCACTGCTGCTGTCTGGCTCACTACATCTTCCAGTGTACAGAGAATCTCATGTCTTGCAATTGCTTTTGCCATGTATGGGTTCTGCAGGCCATGCTGTCCGATCATATAGGGCGGATTGCAGGTGACAACATGAAAAGAAGCTGCCCCGAAAATACTGACAGCTTCCTTTATGTCTCCGCATACGATATCAATATCAGCTTCCAGATGATTGTACGATACGCTTCGTCTCGCCATATCTGCACATTCTTCCTGGATCTCAAGTCCTGTCAGATGTGAACCCTTGTCTTTGGCTTTCAGCAGAAAAGGAATGATTCCCGTTCCGGTTCCCATATCCAGAACCTTTTCATTCTGTCGGATATCTGCAAATCCAGATAACAGAACTGCATCCATTCCGAAGCAGAACTTTTCCGGATTCTGTATCACATACAGACCATTCTGAAGATCATCAACCCGTTCTCCCGGATATACCAGATCATTCTGCGGATTTTTTTCCATGGGATTTAGAATCTCCTTCTTTTTACTCAATGTCCCTTGTTTCTTTGTCAGTGTTCTTTGCTTTTTTCTTGCGTGACCGGAATTTCAGTTCTCCTACCGGATATTCCTGAATCTCCTTTTCATCATTGACTTCCACGATTACTTTGACTCTCTGTCTGAGAACATTTACACTGTGTACAATTCCCTGTAATCCATCCGGAAGAGTAACCGTATCTCCGGTTCCTGGAAGGCTCTTATTCAGTGCTTCGTAGGTTTCCTGCTCATTCTTGAGACAACACATCAATCTGCCGCAGACACCGGAAATCTTGGTCTGGTTCAGTGACAGATTCTGCTCTTTTGCCATCTTGATAGACACAGGTGCAAACTCGGAAAGATAGGTGTGACAGCAAAGCTGTCTGCCGCAGATGCCGATTCCCCCAAGAATCTTAGTCTCATCTCTTACTCCGATCTGGCGAAGTTCGATTCTTGTCTTAAAGATAGCTGCCAGGTCCTTGACCAGCTGACGGAAATCAATTCTTCCATCTGCCGTAAAATAAAACAGCACTTTGTTATTGTCAAATGTATACTCCGCATCAATCAGTTTCATTTCCAGACCATGTTCGCGGATTTTTTTCTGGCAGATTTTAAATGCATCTTTTTCTTTCAGGCGGTTCTGTTTCTCCCTGTCCTCATCTGCCTGTGTGGCAACGCGAAGGACTTCTTTCAGCGGATGGACCACCTCATCCTCACTCACTTCTTTCGGTCCGAGTACAACTCGTCCGAACTCCACACCGCGGGCAGTCTCTACGATCACATGATCACCGATCTTCATTTTATAGTTTTTCGGATCAAAATAATAAATCTTTCCGACATTTCTGAATCTTATACCAACAATTTTTGTCATTCTATCTCTCCCTGATCGTCAGGAACAGAAGTTCAAGTGCAAGTTCAAAATTAACGTTTGCACGAAGCCTTACTTTTGTTTTTTCCAGTGCTTCCAGAATCTTTTCCAGGTTCTCATAGGAACGCTGGCTCGCCTGTTCCTTTATATAATTGATTTCTTGTTTAAATACCAGGTTGTCAACCTCCTGAGTTGCCTTAAACATAAGAACATCCCTGAACCAGAACTGGAAAATATCCAGATAATCACTGATATTCTGCTTTTCATCAGAAAGTGCCTTGATCTCATCGGACAGTTCATATACTTCCATCGTATTTACATACTTGAGAATCTTCAGGGCTTTCTCCGTCATTCTGGAAAACTCTTCTGATGTAGCAGCTTCTTTGGCTCTGCCAATACTTCCCTGTGCAAAGGAAGCATCTATCTCTGCCTGATAATCCGGCACATGAAGCCGTTCCATCAGGTATTTCTTAACAAGGCTGTCATCAACCACCTTCAGATCCAGACGCACACATCTGGACTGGATCGTCGGCAGAAGTGCATCCACATTGCTGGTCAGCAGCATGATCACTGCATATTCCGGTGGTTCTTCTATTGTTTTGAGAAGAGCATTCTGTGCCTGTACCGTCATCATCTCCGCATCAGGAATAATGTAAATCTTGTGCGAACTGCTGTATGGCTTAATCGCAACATCGTGAATCACCTGTTCCCGGATCTCATCAATAGAGATTGTACCAGGTTTCTCATGATTGACCATAATGATGTCCGGATGATTCTTGCCCAATGCCTTCTTACAGGAGTCACATTTCTGACATGGCTCTGTTCCACCGGCTTCACACTGCAGTGTCATCGCATATGTGGTTGCAAGAAGCTTCTTGCCGGATCCGGGTCTGCCTGTAAAAATATATGAATGGGAAACTTTTCCCGTCTTCATGGCATTTTGGAGATGCCGGATAATTTCCTCGTGTCCGATAATATTATTGAAACTGACCATTCAGAATCACCTCTCTTGTTTATAGTTTCATATACGAATCTTTGTTCGCTATAGAGTCATTATACCATACTTTATTAGCCATTCAAAACTATTTTTAACTATGACATGGAATTTATATATTTTATAATATTTTTGACACATAATTCTAAATTATCATTGGTAAATCTTAATTTAATT
>OHHY01000495.1_pt1 | contig 19151 bp, 19 predicted proteins | sample 1568101 | NCBI WGS metagenome assembly OHHY01 (sample SAMEA3879605, study PRJEB24766) | human gut metagenome | biome: human-associated habitat; feature: feces | place: USA | collected 1985/1987
CAGCATAAGTGCCATTACCGTAAGTATTGCCGTTAATCTCTTCTTCATAAGAATACCTCTTTAGCAAAAAGAGCCGTTACATAAATCTATGCAACGGCTCCCAAGTGTTTATGGTTTATTTTGCGTAATCTATAGCTCTGCTTTCTCTTATCAGATGTACCTTTATCTGACCGGGATATTCCATCTCGTTCTCGATACGCTGAGAAATTTCTCTTGCAAGAACTATCATCTTATCATCGTCAACCTGTTCGGGCTTTATCATGATTCTTACTTCACGGCCTGCCTGAATAGCGAATGACTTTTCAACACCGTTGTAAGAGCTGCATATCTCTTCGAGCTTCTGCAGACGCTTGATGTAGTTTTCGTAGTTTTCGCTTCTTGCGGCGGGACGTGCGGCGCTTATTGCGTCGGCTGCCTGTACAAGAGCGGCAATAACAGAGTGTATCTCAACATCGCCGTGGTGAGCCTCGATAGCGTGGATGACCTCGGGGCTTTCCTTATACTTACGGCAGACATCGACACCTATCTGAACGTGTGAGCCTTCAATCTCGTGGTTAAGAGCCTTGCCTATATCGTGCAGAAGACCGGCACGTCTTGCAAGAGTTGCGTCAACGCCAAGCTCGCTTGCCATAATGCCTGCGAGGTGAGCGACCTCTATTGAGTGGTTAAGTACGTTCTGACGGTAAGAGGTACGGTAGTAAAGGCGGCCGATAAGCCTTATAAGCTCGTGGTGCAGGCCGTTTACGTTGGTTTCCATAACGGCACGCTCGCCCTCCTGCTTGATTTTAAGCTCGACCTCACGTCTTGCCTTTTCTACTGTTTCTTCAATTCTCGTGGGATGGATACGTCCGTCCTGAATGAGCTTTTCAAGCGCTATTCTTGCTATCTCACGTCTTACATGGTCATGGCAGGAAAGCGTTATAGCCTCGGGGGTATCATCAATGATAAGGTCAACGCCGGTGGCCGTCTCAAGGGCGCGGATGTTGCGGCCCTCGCGGCCGATGATGCGGCCCTTCATCTCGTCGCTGGGCAGCGGGACGACGCTGACGGTGGTCTCGCTGCAGTGGTCAGCAGCACAGCGGCTGATGGCCTGGCCGATGAGGTTGCGGGCGATGCCGTCGCAGTTCTCCTTCAGATCGGTCTCGTAGGCGGCGACGCGGATGGCCTTCTCGTGGGTCAGCTCCTCGTCCACCTTGTGCAGCAGCACTTCGCGGGCGTCCTCCTGGCTCAGGCCGGCCAGCGTTTCCAGACGCTCCATCTCCTTGGCGCGCAGGGCATCGACCTCGGCCAGATGGGCCTCGGCCTCCTCGTGCTTCTTTTTCAGCTCTTCCTCGCGCTTTTCCAGAGCCTCGGTCTTGCGGTCGAGGGCAGTTTCCTTCTGGTCGATGCGGTTCTCCTGGCGGCTGATCTCCGCACGGCGCTGCTTGATCTCTTTATCGGCCTCTGCCTTCTGGGCATCGACCTCGGCTTTCAGGCGGAAAGCCTCATCCTTTGCTTCCAGAATGGCTTCCTTGCGCTTCTGGTCGGCGGTCTTGATCGCTTCGTTCACCAGCCGGGTCGCCTCGGCCTCGGCGCTGCCGATCTGGGCCTCTGCGGTCTTTTTACGGTTGTTGTAACCAATAAAATAGCCCGCAGCTGCGGCAGCGACAGCAACGATCAATGCCACGATCACTCCGATCACGGTCATTGTTCTTCACTCTCCTTAACAGTCAAATTTTGCTTTAACAGGCAGGAGACGCTGTGCGGCCGAACGCGGGCCAGACATCAATCAAATTTTCAACGCAAAAGAGGCCAACAAGAACAGACGCAGAGAAAAATCTTCCTGTGCGGTAGGTCTGGTGCAGCTTTTCGATTTACAAGATGTGCTTATAAAAACGGGCAGATGAAGCCCCATTGAAATATCTGGTCGCGGAATGTTCCGCCTGCAGCGTCTTAGATTCCATACTACTTCTTATATTACGAAACATTTTGCACAATGTCAAGGAGAAGTAAGGCCGAAAGCGGAAATTATTTTTTTATTTATTCGAGATACATCCGGCGCAGGCGCATCAGGCGGGCCGGAGTGAGGCCGTATTCGGCTTCCAGATAGGCGTCGGCACTGCCATAGCGCTCCCGGATGATGCCCAGCACGAAGGGAACAGACTCCGGGTGGACGCCGAACACGCCGAGGTAGAAGTCCTTCCGGGCAGGGTCAGCAGCGATCTCCTCAGCGTGCTCGGCCCAGACGGCTTCCAGCTCCGGCCTGCGCCAGATGTTCGTCTTCTCAAAATCTTCGGCGATGGTCTTGTCCGACGCGCCCAGCGCCAGCAGGATGAGCATGGCGGCCACGCCGGTGCGGTCCTTGCCCGCCGAGCAGTGGAAGAGCACCGGCGTCTCACCGGCTTCCAGCGCACGGAACAGCTCCTTGTACGCCTTGTTGCCGAAGAGCATCCGCTCGTACATGGCGTCCGCCATCCGACGGCCCTCGTCGGGCATTCCCTTCAGCAGGTTCTCCCGGTCTTCGGGCGAAAAGTCCACCTCTTTGCCGTTCTCAAGACAGAGGCCGCAGATGCGTACCAGCCGCGCGCCGTCCGGCACGTAGTCGGGCGTCTCGGCAGCTTCGGCCTCGCTGCGCAGATCGAGGATGAGGCGCAGGCCCAGACTGTCCAGCAGCTTCCGGTCAGCCTCGCTGGTGAGTTTCCACGTCGGGATGCCCCGGTAAATTTGGCCCCACTTGATGTGCTTGCCCTCATCGGCCTCGTAGCCGCCCAGCTCGCGGAAGTTGTGTCCGCCCTCAAAGGGCAGCTGAGTGCCGGGGGCAGGATGTACCACGGCGGGCTTTGCCGCCGCGCTGGACAGGACAGGCAGGTTATAGAAGGGCTTCGCCGACCGTCCGCGCCGGGGCGGCAGGCTGGCCGCACCGCCCAGCACCTCCATCAGGTAGCTGCGCAGCAGGTCGATATAAGCCGAAGCATGGTCGCGCCGCTGCAAAAGTGAGACGCAGAGGGGCGGCAGGTCTTCCAGCAGAACGTCCCGCACCCGGTCCAGCTCCCGCCGCGCGCCCGGCTCGTACCGGGTCAGGCAGGTGCAGAGCTGCTCCTGCACGAGGTAGTACGCCTGATAAAAGCTGGGGCCTATCTCAGCGTTGGGCGCAAAGCCCGCCCGGGCGCAGGCCTCCCACAGCGGGGCGAACAGGTCCTGCCGCAGGCTGGGCAGAAGGACCCGCTGGTTCCGCAGCTCGGCCAGCGGCACACTCTCCTTCTCCCAGAAGGGGTGGCCCCGCGGCACCAGCAGGCAGGCCGGGTCGGCCCGCAGGGTTGTGCGGGCCAGCACCGGTGCGGCACAGCCCAGGTCCATCACAAGGCCCGCATCCAGCTCGCCCTGCTCCACGCCCTCGGCCACGGCGTCGTTGTCCAGCAGGCGGAACCGCATCTCGATGTGGGGGTACTGCTGGCGGAACTTGTCCAGCTGGGTCTCAAGGCCGGGCAGATAGTCCGGCACCAGCGAGACGCTGATGCCGATGCGCACCGGCTGGGCCGACTGTATCTCGGCGTGGAGCGCCGCCTGCATCTGCTGGAACTGCTCCACCACCGGCGCGGCATGGCGCTGCAGGCTCACGCCCCGGTCGGTGAGGCTGAGCCTGTGGTGGGCGCTGAGGAAGAGCGGCCCGCACAATTCGGCCTCGAGGGCCGAGATGCTCTGACGCAGGGCCTGTCGGGATAAAAACAGGCGCTGGGCCGCGCGGGTGTAGTTCATCTCCTCGCAGAGGACCAGAAAATAATGCAGCTGGCGGATGTCCATCGTTTCCTCCTGAATCTTAGAGTGGTATGGGTAAAGAATACCGCCTTTTGGCCGGATTGTAAAGCCGCTGGAAGTAAAATCCCGCTTTTTCCCCGCTATTGACACCGGGCTTTCCCGCGTGTAAGATAAAGGAAAGGAGGCTCTGCCCATGAAACATAACACTCCGGCGCAGGAGGTCAAAAGCCTCGGGACGCTGTTTTTCACCTTTTTCAAAATCGGTCTGTTCACCTTCGGCGGCGGCTACGCCATGATCGCCCTGCTGGAAGAAGAATTCATCCAGCGCCGCAAATGGCTGGACAAGGACGAATTCCTCGACATGACCGCCATTGCGGAATCCACCCCCGGACCGGTGGCCATCAACAGCGCCACCTACCTCGGCTACAAGCTGGCCAAAGTTCCCGGCGCGGCCACGGCCACCGTGGCTGTCTGCCTGCCGTCCTTCCTCATCATCTACGCCATCTCGCTGTTTTTCGAGCAGTTCACCCAGCTCACCGTTATCGCCAACGCCTTCAAGGGCATTCAGGTCTGCGTCATCTACCTCATCTTCTCGGCAGGCGTGCGGATGCTCAAATCGCTGGACAAGTCGCTCTTTGCCATCGGCGTTTTCGCCGCCGTCATGCTGGTGATGGTGGGCCTCTCGCTGGCCGGTGTCAGCGTCTCGTCCATCCTGCTCATCCTTCTCAGCGGTGCGGCAGGTGTGGCTGCATGGCTCATCGGCCGCAGAAAGGAAGGGAAGTAAGATGTTTCTGAAATTATTCCTCACCTTTCTGGAGATCGGTGCCGTCTCCTTCGGCGGCGGCTACGGCATGATCTCCCTCATCCGGGAGAAAGTCCTGCTCAACGGCTGGCTCTCTGAGGCCGAGTTTCTGAGCTTCATCGCGGTGTCGGAGTCCACACCCGGCCCGCTGGCCGTCAACATGGCCACCTTCATCGGTGCATCGCAGGGCGGGGTGCTGGGGGCGCTCTGCGCCACGCTGGGCGTCGTTCTGCCGTCCTTTTTCATCATCCTGCTCATCGCAGCCCTCATTCACGACCTGCTCAAGTACGCCGGGGTCGAGGCTTTCCTCTCCGGCGTCCGGCCCTGCGTCGTGGCCCTCATCCTCTCCACGGCCCTCACCATGGGACTGAGCACCCTGCTGGGCATCTCCACCGCCGCTGAAACGCCCTCGCCCGCATGGCGGGGCATTGGCATCCTTGCACTTCTGGCCGGGGTGCGGCTCATCTGGCAGAAAGCCAGAGGCAAAGCCCCTTCGCCCATCGGGATGATCCTGCTCTCGGCGGTGCTGGGCGCAGTTTTATACCAATAAAAAAGAACGGCATCTGAGCTTTTCTCCGATGCCGTTCTCTATTTTGCTCTTCTGAAATCCGATTCACAGACCCGGCCATTCTGGGCCAGAACGCGGCGCAGGACCTGCATCACGCCGGAGCTGGTGTTGGGCGGCGCGAGGAATGGCACCTCCTCCCGGAGAGCGAGCGAGCCGTTCTCCATGAGGAAGCCGTACTTTGCCGCCTTCAGCATCTCCGCGTCGTTGAAGGTATCGCCGAAGGCCATCATGCCCTCGGGCGGGACACCCAGACGCTCCCCCAGCCGAAGCAGGGCCGCACCCTTGTGGATGCCGGGGTTCATGATGTCCACCCAGTCTGCACCGGCCACCGCCACCGAGAAGCGCCCGCCCCAGACCGGGCCATAAAGCGCGTCGTAGCCCTTCTGGGCATCTCCCTCGGGGAAGTAGATGGTGAATTTATCCACCCGGGCGGTCACGTCCTCCAGATGAGGGACATATTCCACCTTGGTGTAGAATCTCTTGAAGACCCTGTCGTATGGCCGGAACTGCTCCTCCACATAGGCCGTTTCCAGCCCGCAGAGGACGGCGGCGTGGCCCGCGCTCCGGGCCTGCCCGGCCAGCGTGTGCCAGTCGGCAACGTCCATCTCGGAGAGATACAGGCTCTCGCCCTTCCAGCAGATGGCACCGCCGTTGTCACCCACAAAGATGATGTCGTCCCGCAGGGGCGCGAACATCTCCTCTAAGGTATAGATGGGCCGTCCGCTGGCGGCAGCGAACCGGATGCCCTGCTCCGCCAGTGCGCGGACAGTCTCCGCGAAGTCTGGCGGAAGCCGGCTCTGGCCGTCCAGCAGGGTGGCGTCAAGGTCGGAGGCAATGAGGCGGATGGTATCCATTCTCGTCTCCTCAGCCCACATAGCTGATGTTCACGTCGATCTGTCCGCCGTAGCCGGGGATGCGGGCGGTGCAGGTACCCTGCCACAGATCGCAGGCGATGGGGCTTCCGGCCACATTATAATGTGCGTTCCAGATGCTGTAGCTCTTCAGCCGGTTCAGGTCGATGCGCTTGCGGAACCACAGGGTGGAGGCGTAGACGCCCGGCTGATAGCCCTGGGCCTTGACTTCCTCGCAGAAGGCGATGGCACACTTGGTGCGGTCCTCGACGCCCAGACCGTCGGCACGGCCATTCTTGCCGCCGGAAGCTTCGGTGTCAAAGTAGATGGGGTAGTCGAGCTTGCGGCCGTTCAGGACATAGGCGCAGCCCTGCGCTTCTTCCCGGGCCTCGTTCTCGTTGACTGCCTGACTGAAGAAGTAGACGCCCACCTTGAGGCCCGCGTTCCGGGCGTTGGTGAAGTGCTGCTCGAACATGGGGTCCAGCACCAGTGCGCCGCTGCCGTAGCCGCGGTAGCCGATGCGGATGATGACGAACTTGACGCCCGCTGTCTTGACCTGCTCCCAGTCGATGTTCGACTGATATTTGGAGACGTCGATGCCGAAGGTGGCGTCCTGCTGGACACCGTTGGCGTCGAAGTAATAGAGCTTGTTGTCGATGGACTGGATGCCCGTGACCGGCTGGTTGGTGTACTGGTCATAATAGTAGGTCTTGCCGCCCACGGTGCGCCAGCCGGAATAGACCGGAGCCGGGGTGCTGCTGTCATCGTCTCTTTTCCCGAACAGGAGGTTCCACAGCCAGCTCAGCAGACCGTTCTCGTCGGTAAGACAGGCAGTATCAATGTTGCTCGCATCCAGCGTACCCGCATCCAGTGCCGCGCGGATCTCTTCCGGCGTCAGCAGGATGGTGCCTTCCTCGGTCTTCACCGGCAGGGTGCTCTGCTCTTCGGAGTTCGTCTCCGGCTCAGCGGGCTGAGACACTGCATCCTGCTCCACCGGGGCGCTCAGGGGGTCTTCGGCGGCCAGTGCCTCGGTCTCCTGCTGTAAGCGGGGGAAGCCGTTCTCCTGTTCCAGCTCGTCGATGCCGCCCATCATGGGGGCAGAAGGAGCTGTTTCCGGGGCTGCAGGCTCTGCGGCAGTCTCCTCTGCGGGTGCAGCCGGAGCCGCCGATGCGGCGGGCTCTTCTTTCACGCTCTGGCTGGGAGCAGACGGCTGCGCGGCAGACGCAGCAGTGCTCTCCGCCTCAGAGGATGCAGAGTCGTTTTTCGGAGTTTCCGTATTATTTTTCTTCGTTTCCTTTTTGGTGCTGTGGGCCGCATCGGTCTCACCCTCCCACAGCAGAGCCGACGGCTCCACCGTCAGACCCGCAGGCTGGGACACCAGCAGGGCTGTGGTGCCAAAACCGCCCACCGCGATGGCAAGCGCCATCACCGCCGAGGCCACCATCTGGCCCGCCGCACGGCGCGTCTTCTTTTTTGGTGTTCCTGTATCTTTCTGTCTCATTCCGCTTGCTCTGCCTCCAAGCTGTATTCTAACGCGGCCTCTCGCCGCCAGAAGTGCTTCAAATGCCATTTATACGTCTATAGTATACACCCAACCCCAAGCTCCCGTCAATGTCCTTCGGTGTCTCGTGCAGGGCGTTTCGTGGAAGTTTTCCACCATAGCCGACACTCCATGTGGAAAACGAACCAGGCCGCCGTATTATTGCACCCAAAAGAAAAAAAGATGAGTTTCGAACGGGATTTTTGCGTTTTCCTCTTGCTGTCTTGACATGTGTATGGTATCATGATGGTCATGCAGCTTTTGCTGCACTTTGAACGTGTTAAGACGGAAAGGCAGATTCTTTATGTCAAATGTAAAAGATTTCTTAAAACGCAAGGACATCGTCATCACCCCCCAGCGCTACCTCATCGAGGCGCTGGGCGCGATGGCACAGGGCCTGTTCGCCAGCCTGCTCATCGGCACCATCATCAAGACGCTGGGCCAGCAGACCGGGCTTGAGACGCTGGTGGACCTGGGCGGCTATGCCACGGCCATGAGCGGCCCGGCCATGGCCGTGGCCATCGGCTGGGCGCTCCACTGCCCGCCGCTGGTACTGTTCAGCCTCGTGACGGTGGGCTACTCCTCCAACGCTCTCGGCGGCGCAGGCGGCCCTCTGGCCGTCCTCATCATCGCCATTGTGGCCGCTGAGCTGGGCAAAGCCGTCAGCAAGGAGACCCGCGTTGACATCCTCGTCACCCCGCTGGTGACCATCTTTGCCGGCGTCGGCCTCTCGATGCTCATCGCCGCCCCCATCGGCGCAGCCGCAAGCCAGGTGGGCACCCTCATCATGTGGGCCACCGAACAGGCCCCCTTCCTCATGGGCATCCTCGTCTCGGTCATCGTAGGCGTCGCCCTGACCCTGCCCATTTCCTCTGCCGCCATCTGCGCAGCCCTCGGCCTGACGGGCCTCGCCGGCGGCGCTGCCGTGGCAGGCTGCTGCGCCCAGATGATCGGCTTTGCCGTCATGAGCTATAAAGAAAACGGCGTCGGCGGCCTCATCAGTCAGGGCCTCGGCACCAGTATGCTCCAGATGGGCAACATCGTAAAGAATCCCCGCATCTGGATCGCCCCCACGCTGGCCAGCGCCATCACCGGCCCTCTGGCCACCTGCGTCTTCCACATGGAGATGAACGGTGCCGCCGTCTCTTCCGGCATGGGCACCTGCGGCCTCGTGGGCCAGATCGGCGTCTACACCGGCTGGGTCAGCGACATTGCCGCCGGCACCAAGGCCGCCATCACCCCGATGGACTGGGCTGCCCTCGTCCTCATCTGCTTCGTCCTGCCCGCCGTGCTCAGCGTCCTCTTCTGCGAGATCGAGCGCAAGCTTGGCTGGATCAGGGACGGCGACCTGAAACTGAACTGATCCCGTAAAAATCGCCTCTGTGCAAAAATGTCGTCAAAACATTTCTGCACAGAGGCTTTTTTATCTTATTTTATTGCATTCCGCACTTTTTCTCTGCTATAATACTGTTACACAATTCAAGACCGGAGGGTTCATCATGACCGCAAAACGCGAAAAGGCATTCCGCAACGCCATTGCATCCACACGGATGGAGGGCCTCTCTTTTTCCAAAAAATCGGAGCAGGACTGTCTGCGCTATCTGGACGGTCATCTTGACGCCGCCACCCTCGTCCGTGAGGTTCTGCGGCAGCCACAGGACACTGCGGCCCAGAGGTAACGCTTATGCCCTACACGATCGACCCATCTTCTGCCGACTGCTATCCCTGTACTTCCGTCCTTATCAATAAATTCGACCTCCACAGTCAGCAGGAGCTTGACCGTGTGGAAGCCGTGCTCGTCACCGCGAAAGCAGCACAGTGGGAAGAATCTCCCTTGTGCTCTACCTTCGACTTTGAGCATTACAAGGCCATCCACCGCCATCTTTTCTGCGACCTCTACGAATGGGCCGGTGTACCCCGCAGCATCAACATCTCCAAAAAGGGTACGCAGTTCTGCCCCGCAGATGAGATCCCACGCGTCAGCTCTGCTATTTTCCGGCGGCTGGCCGAGCAGAATTTCTTCCAAAGCCTTTCCTTCGACGATTTTGTAGACGCCTTCGTTGATTTTTACATCCGCACCAACGAGCTTCACCCGTTCCGCGAGGGCAACGGGCGGACACAGCGCGTCTTTCTGGCGCAGCTCGCACAGCACGCCGGGTATCAGTTGGATTTTTCCTGCATCGACCCCGACGAGCTGATGGTCGCCACCATCTGGTCGGCGCAGGGCGTGGATACTATGCTGCGCCAGCTTTTCCGTGAAATGCTTTCGCCTTTGGCAGATTAACCCACGATTCTTTCCCCATCCAGCACCGCCTGCCGGAGGACATCCCCCTCATACACCAGCTTGAGGGAGAACCACGGATGTTCCTCGTTGAGCAGCTTGAAGAAAATTTTATCGCCCTCCCAGATGGGCAGCTGCTCCACTTTCTCCTTCGGCACCCATTCCAGCACACCTTCCCGGCAGGCATCGCCCTGTATCATCTCGCCCGTCCACCCGTCGGCGGTGTAGAGATGGATGAACTCGGTCATATTGCCCCAGATGAAGGTCAGCAGTCCCCGGCTGCGCCAGTGGGTCAGCGTCAGGCCCGTCTCTTCTTTCACCTCCCGGAGAAGGCAGTCCTCCGGGCTCTCGAACCGCTCGAATTTTCCGCCGACGCCCACCCATTTGTCGTGGTTGTAGTCGTCCTCCTTCTTCACACGGTGGAGCATCAGGTAGGCGTCGTCCCGCTCCAGATAGCACAGCGTCGTGCTGAAGATCGGGTATTCCGGATTCATAAAGGCCCCAAGATTCATCATACTTTCCCTTTCTTTTAACAGCAAAGCGCCCCGCAGATGACCCCTGCGGGGCGCTGTTTTTATGCGTTTATGCCTTGCGGCCTGCGCGGCCCTTGCCCGCATTGTTCAGCTTGCGGACGAGGTCGTTCTGGTGCTTGCGCTGGGAGGGCGTCGGCTCCGGATCATGGGCCTCTTCGGCCTTGGCCCGGGTCTGCTGGACGGTGGGGTCCACACGCTCGAGGTTCCACTCCTGATTGCCTCCCGAGACGAAGTTCCAGATCTGCGCCTGCGCACCGTTGGAGGTGTTCATGCCCACAAGGTCGATGTACTTGTCGGCCAGCACGTTGCGGATGCGGGTCCGGCCATTGCGGGTAGCCTCGAGCGCCCAGCACTGGCTCAGTCCGCTGGTGCGGCCCCACTGATGGAGCCAGGTGCCTTCCACCACGCCGCCGAGGGCGAGGTCCATCATTTTGCCGGTAAAACGGTTCTGGATGCGCCAGCGTCCTTCGCCTGCATCCACGAATTTCCACTGCTGCCACGGATGACCTGCGTAGTCCCACAGACGGATCGCAGCGCCGTTCTCCGTGTTGAAGTTCTTTACTTCCAGCACCTTTCCATTGGGGGCCTTGATGAGGTAAAATTCATTTTCTGATAATACGACCTGCGATGCCTTTGCCATAACTGCGTTCTCCTTTCAGCGTAGACTTTTGATGCTCCTATTATAGCGCATTTTGGTTTGGGCAGCAAGAATAGTTTTTCATAATTTTTGTGGATTTCTTTATGCATTCTGCTCGTTTTGATGAGATTTCCTCACGTTGCCCTCCTGCCCGGATTCCACCGCCGGAGCACACTTGTATACATCTCAAAAACGACCCCGCAGCTGTCGTTTTCCACCCTGTTTTTGCTCCAAGAACAGCACCCCCCGTTTTCGGCCCGTTTCAGCTCCAAAACGGGCCGAACTGTCCCTGCTGCAAGGCCAGTTCAGTGCAGTGACTTCAGTTTTATAAATCAAAGCTCACTTCGGTGCTTTACTTTAATGATAGATATTGCATTTCAGAAAGAGCTTTAATTTGTTTCACGTTTTCTGCTATTGACTTTATTTCAAAACCGGTGTATAGTAAGCTTGCAGGGAGCGGGAAGCGCCCCCGTAACAACGAGCTTCAGGCTCCGCACACTGCGGGCCTGTGAGAAAAATATAGGAGGTTTGACTATGTATTACTACATTCTGGGCTGCGGTATCGCTTGTTTGGTCCTGTTCGGCATCTACAGCATGGAGACGGTATGCGTCAAGCCGGCTGAGATGGTTGGCAAGGTCCTGCTGTGGCCTGTCACCCTGATGGAAGCAGTTGTCCGTTACAGCTCCACTCATCACAACTTCAAGGCTGCGCTGTAAAACGCATCACGTCTGAGGACGTCGAAAAAGCCATCAAGGCTGCCGTACTCTTTGCGGGTACGGCAGCCTTTTTGCTTTACACCCGGGGGCCGGATGTGGTACACTGTATCTTGTAAAGCGATTTCCCGCCGAACCTTATCGTGCGCAGTTCCGCGCTATTTTTCAGGAGGACTATGAAACCCGATTACAAGCTGGTCGCCAAGGCCAAATATATCCACATGACCGCCGACCTTGCCAGCGAGGTCTGGCACGAGGTCTACAAACGCTATTTTCCCGCAAAGCAGCTGGACGCCCTCGTGGACAGCCTGCAGAGCGCCGACTCTATTGAAGAGGACATCGACAACGATGTGAACTACTTCCTCGTCTTCCTCGGCAGCAGCCTCATCGGCTACTTTGCATGGAAGATGGAGAACACTTCGCTCCATCTGCTCCACCTCTACCTCAAGCCCGAATACCGCGGCAAGGCCATCGGCCGGGACATCGTGGCGTCCTGCGAGCGTCTGGCCCGGGGCGAGGGCCGGGGCCGCGTCTGGTGCGGCGTCAACGCCAAGGCCCTGCCGGTGCAGCAGTTCTTCAAGGCCCGGGGCTACCGCTCCCTCGGCCCCGCCGAGAGTGAGGGCGGCATCGAGCGCAACGAGCTGATCTTTGAGCGGATGTTGTAAATTTCCTGCAAAGACCATTGCATTTTCTTCTCATTTGTACTACACTAAAGTAGTGTATTGAAGTACCCGTCTGCGGGTCCAACATCATTGAATGACCGGGGAGGAACTGTATATGGCAAAGGACCATCCGACCGGAAAATCCGGCCTGTATGCCGCTTTTCTGGAGCTTGAGACGCCCGAGGAGTGCTACCGCTTCTTGCAGGATGTATGCAGCTACGCAGAGCTGAGCGCGATGGAGCAGCGCTACAACATCGCCGAAAAGCTCATGCGCAAGCAGAGCTACACCAGCATCATGGGCAACATCGGCGCATCCAGCGCCATCATCAGCCGCGTGAGCCGTGTGCTGGGCCGGGATGACAGCGTCCTGCGCCGCATTCTGGAAAAGAACGGCGTCTCCGCTGACACCGAAGACTGAATTTCTACTGACCGCTGGCGCACTGCGGGCCGGGGATGCCCCGCCTGCGGTGCGCTTTTTCTTTGATTTATAAAAGGAGTATCTGATTATGAGCAAAGCTGTTCTGTTTTTTGCCGACGGCACCGAGGAGTGCGAGGCCCTGCTGGTGGCCGACCTTCTCCGCCGCGCCAGGGTCGAGGTCATCATTGCGTCCGCCATGGGCCGCCGTGCCCTCGTCAGCAGCCACGGCATCCACCTGAACGCCGACGCGCTGGCCGAGGATGTGGATTACAGCGACGTAGACATGGTCATCCTGCCCGGCGGCATCCCGGGTACGCCCAACCTCGCCGAGAACAAGACCGTCACCGACACCTGCGTTTCTTTTGCCAGGGCAGGCAAGAAGGTCGCCGCCATCTGCGCCGCGCCCAGCGTCCTCGCCAGCCTCGGCCTGCTGGAAGGCAGGAACGCCACCGCCCACGCCGGATTTCAGGACAAGCTGGCCGGTGCCATCGTCCACGATGAGGAAGTCGTCGTAGACGGCAGCATCACCACCAGCTACGGCCTCGGCGGCGCGATCCCGTTTGCCCTCGAGCTGGTGCGCCAGCTGGCCGGCCCCGCCGAAGCCGACCGCATCCAGAAGGCTATCGCGTATCGGCATTAAAAATCACTTGCTATTGACAAAATTGCATTTGCTGCATATAATAAAGCTAGAAACAAACAACTTGAGTGTTTGTCTGAAGCAATGAAATGCCGTGCCTGTCAAGAGGTGACTGCATGGAGCTTCTCACAGGGGGTTGCACAGATTCCACAACTTGACTGAGGCAGCATCCTGCTGTTGAAAGAAAATGTGCTGCGGGAGTTCTTTGCCGAACTTCCGCATTTTTTATTGCACGATTTCCAAAGGATGTGAAGGAATGGATCTTCTGCAGCTGTGTGCCCAGAAATACGCAGAGCTTTGCTATTATACATATGATTGCACCATTGCCCGGAAGAACACCGCCATCGACCTTCATTTCACCTTTTCGCCTTACGAGTTCCGGCATCTGGCCGGTCTGCATCGGCTAGAGCACGACCGCCTTCGCAGCAACTCCGAGCGTGTATTCAAAGACATTCTCTCCTGCAAGCTCACACTGGCCGACCTGCGACAGGCACATAATTGGAGCACCGAGAGCGAAAAAATCCTCTCTCGGCTGGAAGCTCTTTCTCAGCTCGATACTCTGATGGATGAGTTTTTACTGCTTTACGGCTTTTCGGGCGAGAAGCTGGCCGCGCAGACACCGCCTCTGCGCACAAAGATCGACGCCGACTATCTTATCAAATACCAGCTTCCTTCTGGTATCACCTTTTTCTTTTCGGTCAAGCAGAAGGACGGCTACTGCGGGCGCTCACTTTTTATCAACAACGAACTGGATTACAGCCGCGGACAGACAAAATTCACCTTGCTTGAGAAGACAAAGACAAATCTTCGAACAGGCGAACAAATTCTGCTCTACCGCCGCAGTACCTATCAAAAATAAAGGAGGAATCCATCTATGCGTTTCATCACCTGCCGCCTGCCCGACGGCGTGGAAGACCCGGCCATCCTCTCTGCCGATGGCCGTCAGGTCTGGCCCCTGAGCTGGCTGGGCCTTTCTTACGAGACATTGTCCGACGCCATCCCGTTCCTGACCCCGCAGGTGCGGGCCGGGCTTTCGCTGGCCATCGCAGGCATCCCGGCGCTGCCCATCGAGGCCGTCACGCCGGAAAGCCCCATCCCGTCTCCGGCGCAGGATGTCATCTGTCTGGGCATCAACTACATGGCCCACTCCGACGAAGCCGAGAAATACTCCGCCGACGCTTTTGCTACCAAACATCAGGACGCCATCTACTTTTCCAAGCGGGTCACCCGGGCCGTGCCGGACGGCGGCTTCATCGAGGCCCATACCGACCTCGTGAAAAAACTGGACTACGAGTGTGAACTGGCCGTCGTTCTGGGAAAGGACGCGAAGGACGTTCCCGCAGGGCAGACGAAAGACTACGTCTTCGGCTACACCATCCTGAACGATGTCTCCGCACGGGATGTCCAGACCGCCCACAAGCAGTGGTATTTCGGCAAGAGCCTCGATGGCTTCACTCCCATCGGCCCCTGCATCGTCACGGCAGACGAGTTCGACACCTACCCGCCCAAGCTGCCCATCCGGTGCTTCGTCAACGGCGAAAAGCGGCAGGACTCCAACACCGGCCTGCAGATCTTCGACATTGACCATGTCATTGCCGAGCTTTCGCAGGGCATGACCCTCAAGGCCGGTACCATCATCGCCACCGGTACCCCGGCGGGCGTCGGCATGGGCATGGAGCCGCCCTGCTTCCTCAAACCGGGCGACGAAGTTCGCTGCGAGATCGAGGGCATCGGCACCCTGACGAACACAGTCCGCTGAGCAAATCTTATTCCGTTTTGTATTATTTCGCTCGATTTCTACTCATTCGATGTATTTTCGCACAAGACGGCTCTTTGTTCACGAATAATTCATATTAAATTCATATTCCGTTCATGCATCTTCGGTATATGTATGGCATCAAAGGCGCGGTGCGCGCCGAAAACCCCTGACAGCACACTCCATATCGCCGCTCTCCCGAGCGGCTGAGGAAAGGAATCGGAAGAATATGAAAATTGGTTTTTGGGAACTCGTGGTCATCGTGGTCATCGCGTTCGTCTTCATCGGCCCCGACCAGCTGCCCGTCTACGCAAAGAAGCTGGGCAAGATGCTGCGCGAGCTGAAGAAGTACACCGGCGCTGCCTCCGAGGAGATCCAGAAGAATGTCGTGGAGCCTCTGAACGAGATTCAGGCCCCCCTCAAGGAAGCCGTTGCCCCCCTGACCGACATCAAGAAGGACATCGACAACAGCGTGAAGGACGTCACCAAGAGCTTCACCGGCATCGGCAAGACCAGCAAGGAAGAGGCCGCCAAGGCCGAGCAGCCTGAGGAAGTCACCGAGCTGGAAGAAGTCGAGGAGCTGCCCGAGGAGACCCCTGCCGAGGCGCCCGCAGCCGAAGCTCCCAAGGCAGAGCAGACCCCTGCTGCTGAGCCTGTGAAGGCCGAGGAAAAGACCGACGCCCCCGCAGAGGCAGCACCCGTGGCCGAAGAAGCCGCCCCCGCTGCCGAAGCCGCACCTGCCGAAGAGGCAAATTAATCCCCCACCGATGCACCCGCGCCCGCGGTTGCCTTATACATTGTAATCAGCCCGCCTCGCGGCGCGGCAAAGTAAAAAGGAGATCATTATTATGCGTATTGGTACTAACGAGCTGCTTATCATCTTGGTCGTCGTCCTGCTCATCTTTGGACCCAAGAACCTGCCGAAGCTGGGCAAGATGTTCGGCAAGACCATGAACAACTTCAAGAAGGGCATGGAGGAGTCCGAAGACGAGGACGCGACCACTGCCAAGGCCGAGACCAAGACTGAGAAGAAGGACGACGAGGAGTAATCTGTGGCTACGAACGTAAAGCGCAAAAAGAAAGCCGAAGTCATGCCTGACGACGGCAACATGACGCTGACGGGCCACCTGAAAGAGCTGCGCAACCGGCTGATCGTCTGCGCCGTGGTGTTCGTGGCGGCAGTCGTGGTCACGCTGGCTTACGCCGACCGCCTCATCGACCTGCTGACCGCCATGGGCCAGGGTTTCTACACCTTCGTGTCCATCGCCCCGCAGGAAAAGCTGATGCAGTATTTCCGCGTCTCCCTGCTGGCGGCTGTGGTCGTCACAGTGCCTGTGGCGCTGTATCAGATGTACGCCTTTGCAAAGCCCGGCCTGAAAAAGAGCGAGACGTTCTTCCTCAAGCTGGTCATCCTGCTGGGTCTGGCCCTCTTTGTGGTGGGCGTGATGTTCGCCTACAAGCTCATGATGCCCTTCATGCTCCGGTTCCTCAGCACCGGCATCGAGGGTGCCGACTACATCCAGACCACTACCAGTATCGAGAGCTATGTCAGCCTCTGCCTGACCATGTTCATCATCTTTGGCTGTGTGTTTGAGATGCCTCTGGTCACCATCATCCTCTCCAAGATGGGCATCGCCAACCCCGAGATCTTGAAAAAGGCCCGGGGCGTTGCCATCGTGCTCATCTTCTTCATCGCAGCTGTCGTCACCCCGCCGGACATCGTGTCCCAGTGCATGGTAGCTATCCCCATGGTGCTGCTCTACTTTGTCAGCATCTTCCTGAGCGGCATCTTCTACAAGCCCCGCTCTGAGAGCGAAGACGAAGAGGACGAGGAAGAGGAAGACGAGGACTAAGGCTTTTCCATCCGTCACGAAAGCGCACTCTGCTGCTTGCAGGGTGCGCTTTTTTTGCGGCCTGTTTTATGCCATTCTGCCAAAAAGACGGCGTTATTTCCGTCTGATTGCATAAAAACCGGCCCGCCCCCTGCTCTTTTGGCCCGGAGTATGTTATACTGATGTCAAATGATAACCGGCGGGCGACCGCCGCAGAAAAAGGGGTAAATGAGTCATGAAAGAATACGCATTCGGCATCGACCTCGGCGGCACCACGGCCAAGGTCGGCCTGTTCACCACCTCGGGCGCTCTGCTGGAAAAGTGGGAAGTCCCCACCGACCCCTCCAACGCCGGTGAGCACATCCTCGAGAATCTGGCCGACGCCATCCACGCCAAGATGGCCGAGAAGGAGATCACTTCCGAGCAGGTGGAAGGCGTCGGCATCGGCGTCCCCGGCCCCGTGCTGGACAGCCGCGTCGTCCCCATCATCTGCGCCAACCTTGGCGGCTGGGGCGAGCGGAACGTCTCGGCCCAGCTGTCCGGCCTGCTGGACGGCATGAAGGTGCTGGTGGGCAACGACGCCAACGTGGCTGCTCTGGGTGAGATCTGGATGGGTACCGCCAAGGGCTGCCGCAGCGCAGTCATGGTCACGCTGGGCACCGGCGTCGGCGGCGGCGTCATCGTCAACGGCAAGGTCATCGACGGCGCACACGGTGCCGGCGGCGAGATCGGCCACATCACCGTCAACCGTCACGAGACGGCCACCTGCGGCTGCGGCAAGCACGGCTGCCTCGAGCAGTATTCCAGCGCCACCGGCGTCGTCCGCTGCATGAAGAAGCTGCTGGACGAGAACCCCGACGCAGACTGCGTCCTGCGCGGCAAGGATTTTGAGGCCAAGGACGTCTTTGATGCCGCCCGCAGCGGCGACGCCCTCGCTGCCCGCGAGGTGGACGAGATGACCGACACCCTCGGCATGGCTCTGGCCACCATTGCCAGCACCACCGACCCCGAGATGTTCCTCGTCGGCGGCGGCGTGGCCCGCGCAGGTGACGTCCTCTTCGACCCGCTGGTGGAGCACTTCAAGACCTACGCCTTCAAGTCCTGCCGCGAGACGCCCATCAAGGCTGCAAGCCTCGGCAACGACGCCGGTATTTACGGCGCCGTGCGGCTCATTGTCGGAGAATAAGAGAGAGTATAACAAAAGAGGCACTGCCGCTGGCAGTGCCTCTTTTGTTATATTTGTTCTTTTTACAACGTATCTTCCCCGGGCAGCTGATTCCACAGGCGGTAGTAGACGCCCTTTTTCGCCAGCAGCTCGTCGTGAGTGCCAGACTCCTCGACACCCTCTGCGCCCAGCACAAGGATACGGTCGTAGTCCTTGATGGTGGTCAGTCGGTGGGCAATGGTCAGGGTCGTGCGGCCATGGGCCAGCTTTTCGAGGCTCTGGCCCACAAGGATCTCGCTCTCGTTGTCGAGGGCGCTGGTGGCTTCGTCCAGAATGAGGATGGGCGGGTTCTTCAGGAAGACCCGCGCGATCGCAATGCGCTGCTTCTGACCGCCCGAGAGCTTGACGCCCCGCTCACCCACATAGGTATCAAAACCGTCCTTCAAGGCGCTGATAAAGCGCTCTGCGCCCGCCAGACGGGCCGCTTCGATAATTTCCTCCCGGGTCGCGCCGGGCTTACCGTAGGCGATGTTATCCGCCACCGAACCGCTGAACAGGTAGACGTCCTGCTGGACGATGCCGATGTCCTCCCGCAGGCTCTTGAGGGTGACGTGCTGGATGTCCTGCCCGTCGATGTAGATGTGGCCGCTGGTCACATCGTAGAAGCGGGGGATGAGGTTGCAGAGCGTCGTCTTGCCGCCGCCGGACGGGCCGACCAGCGCCAGACGCTCACCGGCCTTGATGTCAAGGCTGACATGGTGGAGCACCTTGTTGTGGTCGTCGGGGTACTCGAAGCTGACGTCCTCGAAGCGGATGGCACCCGGGCCGGGCTGCAGGGGCTTTGCGTCCTCGGCATCCTTGATGGTCACGGGGGTGTCCATGATCTCCGCAAAGCGCTCGATGCCGGTCATGCCGCGCTGGAACTGCTCGGCGAACTCGACGATGCGGCGGATGGTGGCGATGAGGGTGGTGACGTAGAGCATATAAGCCACCAGGTCACCGGCGGTTATCTTGCCGTAC
>OHHY01000497.1_pt1 | contig 19125 bp, 12 predicted proteins | sample 1568101 | NCBI WGS metagenome assembly OHHY01 (sample SAMEA3879605, study PRJEB24766) | human gut metagenome | biome: human-associated habitat; feature: feces | place: USA | collected 1985/1987
CCCCATTTCCTAAACAGTATACCATACTGTCTAACAAATGGGGTGCAGTTCACATTCTCAAAGCGGAAGTCTTTTTCTGTTTGTTGCTCCATCATGCTGTCACCGCCCATCAGAGCCGTCATCTCACGGATCGTCAGGTTGTTTCTGACGGTATCCCAAAAGCCGCTGCACGAAGGGCCGGAGCGAGTGGATGAACGCTTCATCCGAAAGCTCTGTCTGATGTTCCAGCTTCCAGACACAGAGATGATGGAAAAATTTTCAAAAAAGTTGCAGATTTTGCAGGAAAAATTTCTTGTAGTCCGTTTTGTTAGGTGGTATCATTATAACGGTTTGCGCCGCTAACCCGGGGCAGCATCTCGCAGACAGGATGTTTTTGGCGGACGCTGTGGGGGAAAGCGCAGAACGAATGAAAACAGGCAGAAAGAACTTTTCTTTTTCATGAAACACAGGAGGTCAGGCTTTTCATGCTAGGTTTCAACAAGAAGACACAGGACGCTTCTCCGCAGGAGAATACCGGCGGAGAAAATAAGGTGTTCCACTTTATCAAGACCCACAAAAAGCGCTGCATCGCGGTGGTCGCAGCCGCAGCGGTGCTGGTGGCGGTCATCGTGCCGCGCAGGAGCCGCAGTGCGTCGGCAGACCTTGCCTACACGCAGGAGAAGCTGGGACGCCGCGACATCGTGAACGTCTACGACGGCAGCGGCACCATCAACGCCGCCGATTCCTACACCGTCAAGTCCCTCGTCACCGGCACGGTGCTCACCGCCGACTTTGAGCTGGGCGACAGCATCGAGAAGGGCGATATTCTTTACACCATCGACATTTCGGATGTGGAAAACAACCTCGCGAGCGCACAGCTCTCGGTGGAGCAGGCACAGCGCAATTACGATGACGCTGCGGATATGCAGAATGTCCGCACCAGGATCAGCGGCGAGGTCAGCTCCTTTGCAGTCGCCGCAGGCGACGCCGTGCAGGCTGGTCAGACTGTGGCCACCATCCGCGACACCTCCGTGATGCTGCTGGCCGTGGATTTCCCTGCCGCAGAGGCCCAGAGCTTTGTCGCCGGTCAGGCCGCACAGGTCATGCCGGACACCACTTTTGAGACGCTGAACGGCACTATCCGCTCCGTTTCCGGCGCAAACCCTGCCGGCGACGCCAGCCTGATGACCTGCACCGTCACCATCGCTGTTCCCAACGCGGGCAGCCTGACCACCGCACAGGCCGCTGTGGCACAGGTGAACGGCGTCAGCTCCCTCAACTCCGCACACTTTACTTACCAGCGCGAGGAGACTGTCGCGGCAGCTGCCTCCGGCACCGTGTCTGAACTCTGCGTCAAGGAGGGCAGCACCGTCCGTCAGGGTGACGTCATCCTCCGCATTACCGGCAAGGATCTGGACAAGCAGACCAAAAACGCCGCTGACAGCCTGCGCTCTGCCGAGCTGCAGATGTCTTCTGCCGAGAAGACCATCAGCCACTATACCATCGACGCCCCGATCAGCGGCACCATCGTGGATAAGAAGGTCAAGGCCGGCGACAAGCTCAGCGCCAACGACACCGCCATGCAGAACCTCTGCACCATCTACGATATGAGCCATCTGGAAATGAAGCTCAACGTGGACGAGCTGAAGATCCGCTCCCTCAAGGTCGGCCAGGAGGTGGACATCACCGCCGACGCCGTCCCGGGTGAGACTTACAAGGGCGTCATCAGCAGCATCCTCGTGGCAGGCACTACCGCCAACGGCTCCACCAGCTACCCCGTCACCGTCCGCATCGACGACATGGGCGAGCTGCTGCCCGGAATGAACGCCACTGCGAAGATCACCACCGCCAGCGTCAAGAATGTTCTGGCCCTGCCCAACGCCGCCCTCGTCCGGGGCAGCTATGTGCTGGTGACCAAGGATTCGCCCAGCGCTGCCAATGCGGAGACTTCCATGACCGCTCCCGACGGCTTCGTCTACGTCAAGGTGACCACCGGCATCAGCGATGACGATTACATCGAAGTGAAGAGCGGCCTGCAGGAGGGCGATACCATCGCTTACGACAACTCCAGCGTCAGCGCGACCGACTTCTACAGCAACACGATGGCCTCCGCCGAAGGAGATGACGAATGAGCACGCTGATAGAATTTGATGGGGTCTGCAAGTATTACCAGATGGGCGACACCCTCGTAAAGGCCGCCGACCACGTCTCTTTTAAAATCAACAAGGGCGAGTTCGTGGCCATCGTCGGCCAGTCCGGTTCTGGTAAATCCACTTGTATGAACATCATCGGCTGTCTGGACGTGCCTACCGAAGGCACTTATCTGCTGGACGGCAGGGATGTCGGCAAGATGAGCCGCCGTGAGCTGGCAAGCATCCGGAACGAGAAGCTGGGCTTCATCTTCCAGCAGTACAACCTGCTGCCGAAGCTGACGCTTCTGGAGAACGTGGAAGTTCCCCTTGTGTATGCGGGCATCCCCGCCGCACAGCGCCACGCGACGGCAAAGGCTGCCCTTGAGCGGGTGGGTCTGGGCAATAAGCTCAAAAACCTGCCCAACCAGCTTTCCGGCGGTCAGCAGCAGCGTGTGTCCATTGCCCGTGCGCTGGCCCGCGGCCCGGCGGTCATCCTGGCCGACGAGCCGACCGGTGCATTGGACTCCCACACCAGCCGCGAAGTTCTGGGAATGCTCCAGGAACTGCACAAGCAGGGCAATACCGTCGTCCTCATCACCCACGACAACTCCATTGCTGTGCAGGCCGAGCGCATCATCCGCCTCGAAGATGGCCGCGTCGTCTACGATGGCGACGCCCACGCACCCGAGGCAGTCGTTCAGCCGAACTTCATGATGGCAGAGCCGAAAGCCGGAGAGGAGGGGACGCAGGCATGATAAAGGAGACCTTCAAACAGGCCGTCCAGAACGTCTTGAGCAACAAAGTCCGCACCTTCCTCACCATGCTGGGCATCATCATCGGCGTCATGGCCGTCATCGTCATCGTCGGCCTCGGCAACGGCATGACCCACATGATGCAGGACTTCTACTCCGACATGGGCAGCGATATTCTGGCCGTCAACATCATGACCGCCAGCACCCGCTCGGTGGAAGTGAACGATGTGTACAGGATCATCAATGAAAAGCCCGAGTATTATAAGGGTCTTTCGCCGATTGCCAGCGCCGGCAGCGACACGCTGCGGGTGGCGGGCGAGAAGTACCGCCGCACCTACATCAGCGGCGTCAACGAAGATTACACGACCATCAACAACTACAAGGTGGCCAAGGGCCGGGGCATCCAGTACACCGATTTGATAGACAACAAGAATATCTGTGTCATCGGCGACTATGTGGACCGCAGGATCTTCGGCGGCAACGGTCTCGGCAGCACCCTCAAGGTAGGCGCCAGCGAGTACCGCATCGTGGGCGTGCTGGAGGGCCGCTCCAGACCCGCCGCCCAGTACGAGGGCGGCAACGACGACATTGTTCTTATCCCCTATACCACCCTGATGAGCGTCAACAACACCAGCAGTGTCAGCCAGTACTATGTGGTCCTGCAGGACGCGGACCACTCGGATGAGGCACAGGAGTATATGCAAAAAAGCATCAAGAAGCTGGTCAGCAAGGACGACTATGTCTACGTCCAGAGCCTGAGTGCGGCAATGGCGCAGATGTCCTCCATGATCAACGTCATGGTGGGCGTCCTGACGGCCATTGCGGGCATCTCGCTGCTGGTCGGCGGCATCGGCATCATGAACATCATGCTGGTGTCCGTCACCGAGCGCACCCGTGAGATCGGTATCCGCAAGGCACTGGGCGCACAGGAGAGCACCATCCTGACCCAGTTCGTCGTGGAGGCCGGCGTCACGTCGGCGCTGGGCGGCTGCCTCGGCATCGTGCTGGGCTACGTCGTGTCGGCCATTATCAACCAGATCCTTCCGTATATCCTGACGGATATTACCCTGAACGTCACCCCCTCGGCGGGCGCAGCAGCCATCGCCGTGGGCATCTCCTGCGGCATCGGTATCCTGTTCGGCTTCCTGCCGGCCCGCCGTGCCGCCAGCCTGAACCCCATCGAAGCGCTCAGATATGATTAAGGAGTTTACCATGAAAAAACGATTCCTCGCATTCCTGCTGGCTGTCTGCGTGGCTGTTTCCATGCTGGTGCTGCCCGCCTCTGCGGTCGGCTCCAACGCGGCAGTCCAGACGGCGACGGCACTGGGCGGTCTGACCGCCGGGCAGGCCGGTTCTCTGGGTGCGCCCCTCACTCGTGGGCAGGCGGCCCGCCTCCTCACCGCATTCTCTGCTTACCGCGATACCACCACGGCACAGGGCCGCACCGGCCGCCTCTACAGCGATGTAGACAGCGACTCTCCCTATGCGGTCTACATCCGCACCGCTGTCCAGAACGGCTGGATGACCGGCTACTCCGACGGCAGCTTCCGCCCGGATAACACTGTCACGCTGGAAGAAGCCTGCACCATGGCGCTGCGCCTGCTGGGCTATGATGTGGCAAAGCTGGGCGGTACCTTCCCCACAGCTCAGCTCAGCAAGGCCAGCGCACTGGGCCTGCGCAATGAGATCAATGCCCGTCAGGGCGAGACTCTGACCCTTGAGCAGGGTACCATGCTCTTCTACAACGCCCTCACCGCCATGAACGGCAGCGGTCAGGTCTACGCTTCCACCCTGGGCTTTGCCGTGAGCAACGGCCAGGTGGACATCTCTTCGGTCCTGCTGGACAACGTCAAGGGGCCCTTCGTGGCAGATGCCTCCACCGTCCTGCCCTTCGCCCCGGCGGCCATCTACCGCAACGACGAAGTCACCACCTCTGCGGCCCTCTCTCCCTATGATGTCTACTATTATAACGAGAGCGCCCGCACCGTCTGGCTCTACAACAAGCGCGCCGCAGGCCGCGTGACGGCTGTCTCGCCCTCGGCCAGCGCTCCGACCTCTGTGACCGTGGCCGGCGTCACCTACACCATCGCCTCGCCCTCTGTGGCCTACCAGCTGTCCTCCCTGTCCGGCGGCGGCGTGGGCCAGGTGGTCACTCTGCTGCTGGGCATGAACGATGCAGCCGTCTCCGTCCTCACCGGCGACGCGGCAGACGCTGTGTTCTACGGCGTGGTCCAGTCCTCATCCCGCACCCTTGTGGAGACGAACAGCGCTGAGGTGCAGCAGGCTGTCTCGGTCATGTGTACCGACGGCACCGCCCGCACCGTCAATGTGAACAATAAGCTCAATTTCCCGGCCGGCAAGCTGGTGGAGATCAGCGTGGACGGTGACGGCGAACGCGTCCAGTCCATCTCGCCCCGCTCGACCAGCGGCACCGTCAACGCCGACGGCACCGCGCTGGGCGACACCCCATTTGCAGACAACGTGCAGATCATTGATACGACGTCGGAGGGTGTGGCTGGGGCAGTTCGCCCCAGCCGCCTATCGGGGGTAACTCTGAGCGAAAGCGACGTCCGCTACTACACCACCAATTCTGCGGGCCAGATCGACCGGGTCATCCTCGACGATGTGACCGGTGACCTGTGGGAGTACGCTGCGCTGGATTCTGTCCGCCGCCTGACGGACGAAGCCGCCAAGAAGATCGACAAAAAGATCAGCGACAAGGCACAGGACGCCGCAAGAGAGGCCGCAGGCCTCCCCGCTGGGACCACCACGACCACCACTAAGGCAGACAAGACCGATGAGGAGACCTTCCAGGATGTGAAGAACATCCTTTTCCCCAGCACCAGCGATGTGCTCTACGGTCTCATCGACGGCAGCGTCGTCAGCTCTACCTGGAACACCCTTACCGGCAAGACGGACCAGCTGTTCAGCTATGTGCTCCGCCGCACCGGCGACAGCGTGGGCGGTACGCTGGGCGACTTCCTCAACTATCTGGGCGAGGGCGCGACCTACGTCTGCTACTCCGGCGGCAAGCAGGTGGCCTACAGCACCGCCACCAAGTACCCCATTATCGCAGGCGGCATTGCCATCGGCCGTTCTGCCGACGGCAAGGCCATCAACCGGATGCTCCAGCTCTCGCCGGTAGTCATCGATAAGCTGGGCGCAGCTTCGGTCATGAGCGGCGACAAGCGCTATGAGACCGCCGACGATATGCAGGTGTATCTGTGGTCGAACGGCCAGTATTTCGCCACCTCGCTGCCCAAGATCAACACTGAGGATTATAAGCTCATCGGCTGGTACGACAACTTCGGCTGCTCCGGCGGCAGGAAGATCCGTATCCTTGTGGCCGTCAAGACGAACTGAGCCTGAAATTTTCCAATCACAGAACAGCAGCCTCGCGGCAGATGAAGCGGGGCTGCTGTTTTATATTGTGCTGCAAATTTGCTGTTGAATTTTACAGCACATCTGTTATACTAGACTTGAAAGGAGCTGATCTTATGCCGAACATCAAACCTATTTCCGATTTGAGAAACTATACCGAGGTGCTGCGGGATGTCGAGGAAGGGGCACCGGTCTTTCTGACCAAGAATGGCCGCGGCCGGTACGCTATCGTGGATATGCACGATTATGAAAAGGCACAGGCTACCATCCGGCTCATGAACGAAATTGCCAAGGGCCGCCGTTCAGGGGAGACGGAAGGTTGGCTGACGCTGGAGGCCGTAGAGAAAAATCTCGGAATTGCCGATGAATAAAGTGATAGTAGCACCGAAAGCACAAGGTGATCTTTTAGAGATTCGGGATTATATTTCGGATGAGTTGCAAAATACAGCTGCGGCTAAAAAGGCAGTGGCTAAAATTACAAAGAAAATTCGGATATTGCAGGAACATGCATTGATTGGAGCGCCGTTAGCTTCTGTCTCCGACGCAAACAGTGACGAGAGGTTTCTGGTCAGCGGAAGCTATCTGATCTTTTACCATGTGAATGGCAGTGATGTGTTCATCGACCGTGTGCTTTACGGACGCAGAGACTATCTGAGGGTGCTGTTTGGAGACAGCATCAAGGAGGAAACCGAATAAGCTGTCGGGAGGCCCCGCTTTGCGGGGCCTCTTTTCGTTCTCCTATTTGCCACACGCCCTATTTCGTGTTACAATAAAAACCAGAGAAATTGCGGAAAAAGGAGGTGCGGCAATGATACGCATTGCTCTGGTCGAGGACGAGGCAGCGGTGCGGGCGCAGCTTCAGGGCTATGTGCAGCGGCACACCCGGCAGTACGGCACCGAGTTCGCGGTGACGGAGTTCGCCGACGGCATGGAGCTGCTGGATGATTACCGCCCGGTGTACGACATCCTGTTTCTGGACGTGGAGATGAAGCATCTGGACGGCATGGAGACGGCCCGGCGGGTGCGGGAGCTGGACAAGGACGTCATCATCGTTTTTATCACGAATATGGCGCAGTATGCCATCGGCGGGTACGCCGTGGGCGCGATGGACTATGTGCTCAAGCCGGTGCCTTATTTTGCGTTTTCGCAGCAGCTGCGCAAGGCCGAAGAGCAGCTGCGCCGCCGCGCACGGCATTATCTGGCCCTTCCGGTGGAGGGCGGGATGCGGCGTCTGGATTCGTCCCTCATCTATTATCTGGAAAGCGAGGGACACCGCGTCCATTTTTATACCGAAGAGGGCGATTTCGTGGCGGCAGGCACCCTGAAAGCCTTTGAGGAAAAGCTGGCCGAGCGGCCCTTTGCCCGCTGCAACAGCGGCTACCTTGTCAATCTGGCACAGGTGAAGAGCGTGCAGCAGGGGATGGTGCAGGTGGGACCCTACGAATTGCAGGTCAGCCGTCCCCGGCGGAAAGCCTTCCTCGCGGCGCTGGCCGACCACATCGGGGGTGAGGGTGCATGACGGTACTGCCCAGCATCCCGCGCCTGTATACGGCGCTGGCCGAGTGTCTGGCTGTGGGCATCTACGCCCTGCCGCTGGGCCTCCGCTTCGGCAAAACGGCCACCATCGCTGCCAGTGCGGCATGGGCGCTGGCCCTGAGTGCTTTTTTGCAGGCCACGGGCAGCGTTCCGCTGGCGTGGTGGATCCCCTGCATGGCGGCAGCTGTGGGGATACAGTATTTATACCTCTGGGTCACCCGCACCATCTCCCTGCTGGAAGCGGGCTATGTCTGCGCCCGGGCCTTCGTTCTGGCAGAGCTGGCGGCCAGCGCTGAGTGGCAGCTGCACTGCTTCCTCTGGCCTCAGCGCAGCGGGGCCGACGGCCTGTCACTGCTGCTTCTGGTGGTGGTCTATGGCGGCGTTTTCGGCTGCATCTGGGTGCTGGAGCATAAGCACAAAAGTCCCAAGGGCCATATCGTCATCAGCGGAAAAGCGGCCCTCGTGGCCGTCGTCATGGCGGCGATGGTCTTCGCGGTGAGCAATCTGCTCTTTCTCGGCGACCGCGAGGTGGACATGAGCGTCTACTACATCCGCACGCTGGTGGACATCTGCGGCGTGCTCATCCTGACAATCCAGCACGAGCAGCTGCGGGAGGCGGCGCTCCACAGCGAGCTTGCCGCCATGGACGAGGTGCTCCACCGCCAGTACGAGCAGTACAAGCGGAGCAAAGAGGGCATCCGGCTCATCAACAGCCGCTATCATGAGCTGAAAATTCAAATCGCGGACATCCGCGCCGAGCGCGACCGGGCCAAGCAGGACGCGGCTCTGGCCCGGATGGAGAGCGGCCTCCGGCAGTATGAGGCCGAGAACAAGACTGGCAACCCGGTATTGGATACCCTATTGACCGCCAAAAGCATGGACTGCCAGCAGCGCGGCATCAACATGACCAGCGTGGCCGACGGCAGCCAGCTGGGCTTTCTGAGCACGCGGGAGCTGTGTACCCTCGTGGGTGCGCCGCTGGACAACGCCATCGAGAGCGTGCTGGCCGAGCCTGACCCCGAAAAGCGTCTGCTGCGGGTGGCCATCTACAACCAGAGCGGCTGCGTGATGCTCCGCTTCGAGAACTACTGCGCCCAGCCCGTGGAGATGGGCGCGGACGGTCTGCCCGTCCACAACGCCCACGGCGGCTACGACCTGCAGGGCGTGCAGGCGGCCGCCCAGCGCCACGACGGCACCATGACCCTTCATTGGGCCGACGGCTGGTTCACCCTGCGGATCTTGCTGCCGGTCCCGGAAAAGTAAAGGGACTCCTTCAGTCACCTGCGGTGACAGCTCCCTCAGGGAGGGAGCCTTTGGTAGAGAGCGAAACATTGTCCTCTTTGCCAAGGGCCACCTCTTTGAGGGGGCTGCCGCGTCAGCGGCTGGGGGAGTTTTTGCTTTTGGCATGATGCACAATAGAACCGCTCTCGAAATTGTGGATTAGCACAATAAAATTTGAAATCAAATTGAAACTTCTGCAAACTATGCCTCCAAAATGACAGATTGTGAAGATGTTTGTGAATTTTCTTTGAATCCATTTATAATAGTGGCAATGCTCCGGGAGCTGTACCCGGAAAATATGGATTCAGAATAAGGAGGAAGAAAATTATGTTGTCCATCAATATGGATGATGTAATGCAGGTAGTTTCGAACATTCAGAACTATCTGATTGCATTCGGCGTCGTCCTCGTACTCGCGCTCCTCGTGATGTTCGCGGTGCGGAAGATGCCCAAAGCGAAAAAGAAGATGATCCGTGCGCAGTCCGGCCTCGCCATTCTGCTGGCGCTGGCGATTGTCGCCAACCTCATCTGCACCGGCCCCATGTCCACCATGCTGGACCTGGTCTCCGGCGAAGGTTCCATCAGTGAGGAGACTTCCGCAGAGGCTACCGAGCTGGTCAATGAGATCACCCAGGAAGGCATCGTTCTGGCTCAGAACGACGACAACATCCTGCCTGTGGCTTCTGGCTCCAAGCTGAACGTCTTCGGCTGGGCTTCCACCAGCCCCTGCTATGGCGGCACCGGTTCCGGCGCTCTGAACGACGCTTACCCTGTCACCGACCTGCTCACCGGTCTGCATGATGCAGGCATCGAGACCAACGACGAGCTGAGCAAGTTCTACACCGATTACTGCTCCACCCGCCCCACCGTTGGTATGTCCAAGCAGGACTGGACTCTGCCCGAGCCGAATGTCAGCCTGTACACCGACGAGATGATGGCAAACGCCAAGGCATACTCTGACACCGCCATGGTGGTCATCACCCGCGTCGGCGGTGAGGGCGCAGACCTTCCCACCGACATGTCTGCTGTCGTGGACGGCAGCTGGATCCGCCGTGTGGCTGAGTATCGCGGCAGTGAAAAGGGTGCCGGCTACTACAACGGCACTTATGATGACACCCTGAACGAGGGCAATGACTGGGATAAGGGCGACCACTTCCTGCAGCTGTCCAACCGCGAGGAAGAGCTCATCGACCTCGTCACTTCCAACTTCGACAACGTCGTCGTCGTTTACAACGGCGCAAACGCTTTCGAGATGGACTGGGTCAAGGATTACCCCCAGATCAAGGGCGTCCTGCTCTGCCCCGGCACCGGTCAGTCCGGCTTTGAGGGCTTTGGCCGCGTGGTCGCCGGTGAGGTCAATCCCTCCGGCCGTACCGCTGACACCTATGCTGCTGACCTGACCGCTTCTCCGTGGTGGAACAACTTCGGCGACTTCAAGTACACCAACACTTCCGAGTTCAATTCCAACGCCAGTGGCTTTGACCCCGAGGGTACCACTCCCTCCTTCGTCAACTACGTTGAGGGCATCTACGTCGGCTACAAGTTCTATGAGACTGCCGCCGATGAGGGCCTCATCGACTATGACAAGGAAGTTGTCTATCCCTTTGGCTACGGCCTGAGCTACACCACCTTCACCCAGAAGATGAGCGACATCACCAGCGACGGCAGCAGCCTGAAGTTCTCTGTCACCGTCACCAATACCGGCTCTGCTGCCGGCAAGGATGTTGTGGAGATCTATAATGATCCTCCGTACACCAACGGCGGCATTGAGAAGGCTTCCGCAAACCTGCTGGACTTCGCCAAGACCGGCGAGCTTGCCCCCGGCGAGAGCGAGACCATCGACTTCACCATCCCGGTCGAGGATCTGGCTTCCTACGATTACAAGAACAACGGCTGCTATGTGCTGGAGGCTGGCGATTACATCATCAGCACCAACTCTGACTCCCACAATGTTCTGGATTCCAAGACCTACACTGTTGCTTCCGACATCGTTTACAACGAGTCCAACAAGCGCGAGAGCGACGCTGTTGCAGCGACCAATCAGTTCGATTTCGCAGAGGGCGAGATCACCTATCTGTCCCGTGCGGACGGTTTTGCAAACTATGCTGAGGCCACTGCCGCTCCTGCTGATTACAACATGAGCGATGAGGTCAAGGCTGTCTTCGACAACGCACACACCTACACTGAGGTCAACTACGAGAAGGACGATGACCCCAACGCAGAGGACATCACCACCGGCGCAAAGAACGGCCTCAAGCTGGCTGACCTGCGCGGCGTGGACTACAACGATTCCAAGTGGGATGACCTGCTGGATGAGATGAGCATCGACGACCTGCAGCAGACCATCGGCTTCGGCGGCTACCAGACCGCAGCCGTGGACAGCATCGGCAAGGTGCGCACCAACGACTGTGACGGCCCTGCATCCATCAACAACAACTTCACCGGCGTCGGTTCTGTCGGTTTCCCGGCTGCTACCCTCATCGGTATGACCTGGAGCAAGGATCTGGCCCACGACTTCGGCGACAGCATCGGCAAGATGGCCAATGAGATGAACACTTCCGGCTGGTATGGCCCGGCCATGAACATCCACCGCACCGCATTCTCCGGCCGTAACTTTGAGTACTACTCTGAGGACGGTGTCCTGTCCGGTGCTATGGCCGCAAACGCCATCGCAGGCGCACAGGAGCACGGCGTCTACGCTTACATGAAGCACTTTGCCCTGAACGATCAGGAAGGCAACCGTAACTGCATGGTGGCTACCTGGTCCAACGAGCAGGCTATCCGCGAGATCTACCTCAAGCCCTTCGAGATGTCTGTCAAGGATGCTGACTGCCATGCTGTCATGTCTTCCTTCAACTACATCGGCAGCCGCTGGGCTGGCGGCTGCTCTGAGCTGCTGCAGAACGTCCTGCGCGGCGAGTGGGGCTTCCTCGGCTTCGTCGAGACCGACTACTTCGGTGTCTACGGCTACATGACCGCCGATCAGGCTGTCCGCAACGGCGGCGACCTGATGCTCTGCACCACCGGCAACGATTACAACAAAGTGACCGTTCTGACCAACAGCAGCAAGCAGGCAATGCGCACCTCTGCCAAGAACATCCTCTACACCGTGGTCAACAGCCGCGCTTATGAGGCTGAGAACCTGAACCCCGGCATGGCAAAGTGGAAGGTCATCATGATCGGCGCTGACGTCGTGGCCGCGCTGCTCATCGTTGGCTTGGAGTACACCGCCATCAAGAACTACAAGAAGCGCAAGGAAGAAGAGGAAGAAGTCTAAACCGAACTCTCTCCATGCAGCACCTGAACTGAACCAACGGCAAAGGCCCGCTGCACCAGACAGCGGGCCTTTGCCCTGCTCAGGATAAAATGAGGAAAATGCGATGAAGCATACCGACATCATCCAGAAACTGAACTTAGAGCAAAAATGCGCTCTGCTCTCGGGCGAGACTGTCTTTACCACCCGGGCTCTGCCGGGCAAGGGCATCCCGGCCATCACCCTTTCGGACGGCCCCAACGGAGTCCGCAAGCAGGCCGGCGCCGCCGACCATCTGGGCCTCAACCCCAGCGTTCCGGCAACCTGCTTCCCGACCTCTTCCGCCACTGCGTGCAGCTGGGATGAGAAGCTGGGCGAAGCCGTGGGCGAGGCACTGGGCGAGGAAGCCGCCGCACAGGAAGTGGCTGTCCTGCTCGGCCCCGGCCTGAACATCCAGCGCAGCCCCCTCTGCGGCCGCGACTTCGAGTATTTCTCGGAAGACCCCATCCTCGCGGGCAGGATGGCCGCTGCCTATGTGCGCGGCATCCAGAAAAACGGCATCTCTGCCTGCCCCAAGCACTTTGCGGTCAACAGTCAGGAGCTGCGCCGCATGGCCAGCGACTCGGTGCTCGATGAGCGCACCCTGCGGGAGCTGTATCTGACCGGCTTCGAGATCGTGGTGAAAGAGGCAAAGCCCAAGACCATCATGACCTCCTACAACCTCATCAACGGCACCTACGCCAACGAGAATGCCCACCTGCTGCAGGACATTCTGCGGAAGGACTGGGGCTTCGACGGGGCTGTCGTCACCGACTGGGGCGGCTCCAATGACCACGCCCTCGGCGTGAAAAACGGCTCCACCCTCGAAATGCCCTGTCCCGGCGGCGACTCCATCCGGGAGCTGATGAAGGCCGTACGGGACGGCAAAATTTCCGAGGCCGACGTGGATGCCCGACTCGACGAGATGCTGGAACTGGTGCTTTCCACCCACGCTGCGGTGGAAAAAGCGCCCCGCACCTTCGACGCGGCCGCGCACCATAAGCTTGCCCGCCGCGCGGCCGCAGAGAGCATCGTCCTGCTCAGGAATGAGGGCGGCATCCTGCCGCTCAAGCCCAATGAGAAGCTGGCCGTCATCGGCGACTTTGCCGAGACGCCCCGCTATCAGGGCGCAGGCTCCAGCGCCGTCAACGCCCTGCAGGTGGACACCCTGCTGGACAGCATCAAGGCCGACGACAGCGGCATCACCTTCGTGGGCTATGCCTCCGGTTTCGAGCGTCAGGGTGCAGCTGACGCCGAGAAGCTGGAAGAGGCTGTGGCCCTCGCAAAGAAGGCTGACACCGTTCTGCTCTGCCTCGGCCTCGATGAGCTGCGGGAGAGCGAAGGCCTCGACCGCTCTGACATGAAGCTGGCCGAGAACCAGCAGCAGCTTCTGGCCGCTGTGGCTGCCGTCAACCCGAACGTCGTCGTTCTGCTGAGCGCCGGTGCGCCGATAGAGACGCCGTGGGCCGGCCAGTGCAGGGCGCTGGTCTACGGCGCACTGGGCGGACAGGCAGGCGCCGGCGCAGCCGCAGACATCCTCACCGGCAAGCTCTGCCCCTGCGGCAAGCTGTCCCAGACCTGGGCGCAGGCTCACGACGACACCCCCGCCAAGGCGAACTTCGGCGGCGAGGGCCGGAATGTGGAGTACCGCGAGGGCCTGTATGTGGGCTACCGGTACTATCAGACCGCCGGTGTGCCGGTGGCGTTCCCCTTCGGCTACGGCCTGAGCTACACCACCTTCGAGTACAGTGATTTGAAGGCAGACGAGAAGGGTGTGACCCTCACCGTCACCAACACCGGCAGCTATGTCGGCGCCGAGATCGTCCAGCTCTACGTCGCAAAGCAGGACGCAAAGATCTTCCGCCCGGCGCAGGAGCTGAAGGGCTTTGCAAAGGTCTTCCTCGCCCCCGGCGAGAGCAGGACGGTGAGCATCGCTCTGGACGACAAGGCGTTCCGCTACTGGAACGTCAAGACTGACCGCTGGGAAGTCGAAGGCGGAAGCTATCAGCTCCGCGTGGGTGCATCCAGCGCAGACATCCGCCTGACGGCGGAAGTCTCCGTCAAGGGGACCGACGCTCCCGACCCCTACGAGGGTCTCGACCTGCTCCACTACGTCTCCGGCCAGATCACCTATGTGACCGACGCCGAGTTCGAGGCTCTACTGGGCCACCCTGTGCCGGAGGATGTCGTCCGCATCGACCGGAACATGACGCTGGGCGAGATGGACCATGGCCGCAGTCCGCTGGGCTGGGTGGCACAGAAGGTGCTGCGCTGCCGTCTGGACAGCAGCTTTGCAAAAGGCACCCCCGACCTGAACACCGTGTTCCAGTATAATATGCCGCTGCGCGCGCTGGCCAAGATGACCAACGGCATGGTGAGCATGGGCATGGTGGATGGCCTCGTCTGGGAGCTGAAAGGCTTCTGGCTCGTGGGCATCCTTCGGGTCATCTATGAGTTCGTCAAGAATCTCATCCTGAACAGCCAGATGGAAAACCGGCTCAAAAACAGCTGAAAGGAATAAGGCCATGAATCTCTGGAATAACTTTGCCGCAAAGCATCCGGCCGCGGCCAAATGGGTGCGGGAGGGTGGACTGTTCGTCATCGTGTCCAACCTTATCACCGTATTCAAATACCTGCTTCTGCAGTTCCTTCCCAAGGCGTTTGCAAGCCTGCCGGTGGTGGACTTCGGCTGGCCGGGCATCGACATCACCCTGTTCGGCGAGACCTTCAAGTGGAATATCCTCGGCTACGACGCGGCCCACGGCGGCCTGCCCTACTTCTGCGCCTACATGGTGGCCATGGTCATCGGCGAGTGCATCAATTTCCCCATCCAGCGCAACCTCGTCTTCCGCAGCAAGGGCAGCCTTGCCAAGCAGATCGGCTGGTATCTGCTGGCCTTCTGCCTCATCACCTGCATCGTCAACTCCATCAACTGCATCTGGGTGGCTGTGGCCGGTCTGCTGGTGCCTGATTTCATCTACAACATCGGCACCACGGTGCTCAACGGCGGCATCTCGATGGTCATCTTCTTCTTCGTGAACAAGATCATCTTCCCCGAAGGCGAAGCCGCAAAATAATCTGTCATCTTCTTTATTTTCATCATTTTCTTCATCCGAGCCAACAGGCCGTCCTCCGAAGGAGGACGGCCTGTTGGCATATTGAGCGGTTTTGGACGCTGCAAAGGACGAAATTTCGGTCATAGGGTAAGAATCTGCCCAGGGGTCTTGTACTTTGATGCTTTACTGTGGTAAAATCATGCCATGCTTTTATCATAGAGGAAAAAGCACCAAAGGGGGAACGTGTATGAGTGAGATCTGTATCATCGTCACCATCGTCGTCTATCTTGCGGCCATGCTGCTGGTGGGTTTCGCCTACAGCAAGACCAACAACGACAGCGCCGACTTCTACCTCGGCGGCCGGAAGATGGGGCCGCTGGTCACGGCTATGAGCGCCGAGGCCAGCGATATGTCCAGCTGGCTGCTGATGGGTATGCCGGGTCTGGCCTATCTGACAGGCATTGCCTCGCCGGGCTGGACGGCCATCGGCCTTGCGCTGGGTACCTGGCTCAACTGGCTCATCGTGGCCCGGCGGCTCCGCCGCTATTCGGCCAACCTCGACGCCATCACGGTACCGCAGTTCTTGTCGCTTCGCTTCCATGACCAGCGCAACCTGCTGAACGCTCTGGGCGCGGTCATCATCATCGTCTTCTTTGTGCCGTATACGGCCTCGGGCTTTGCGGCCTGCGGCAAGCTGTTCCACAGCCTCTTCGGCGTAGATTATATGGCAGCAATGCTGGTGTCGGCCCTCGTCATCGTGGGCTATACCATCCTCGGCGGCTTCCGCGCCGTCACCACCACCGACCTCATCCAGTCGGTGGTCATGTCGCTGGCCCTCATCGCGGTGCTGGGCTACGGCATCGTCGTGGCCGGCGGCTGGGGCGCTGTGGTGGAGAACGCCCAGAGCCTTTCCGGCTACCTGACCATGACGGCCAGCCACGACGCTGTGACCGGCGGGGCCGCATCCTACAGCCTGCTGGACATCGTCTCCACCATGGCGTGGGGTCTCGGCTACTTCGGGATGCCCCACATCCTGCTCCGCTTCATGGCCATCGAGGACGAGAAGAAGCTGGTGCTCAGCCGCCGCATTGCCACCGTCTGGGTGGTCATCGCCATGGCGGCGTCCATCGTCATCGGCATGGTGGGCCTCGGCATGACCAGGGTCGGTGCGCTGGAATTCCTCAGCGGCTCGTCCAGTGAGACCCTCATCGTCCGCATCGCCAGCCTCATCAGCCAGCACGGTGTGCTGGCGGCAGTCCTGGCCGGACTCATCCTTGCAGGCATCCTGGCGGCTACGATGTCCACGGCAGACAGCCAGATGCTGGCCGCTGCGTCCAGCGTGTCCCAGAACATTTTGCAGGAGTTCGGCCACCTCAAACTGAGCGAGAAGCAGAGCCTCTTCGCAGCCCGCCTGACCATCATCTGCGTCAGCGTGGTGGGCGTGGTGCTGGCCCGCGACCCGGATTCCAGCGTCTTCGGCATCGTCAGCTTTGCGTGGGCCGGTTTCGGCGGCTCCTTCGGCGCTGTCGTCCTCTGCGCCCTGTTCTGGAAGCGCTGCAACTGGCAGGGCGCTCTGGCCGGTATGCTCTCCGGCGGCCTGATGGTCTTCGTCTGGAAGTACATCGTCAGCCCGCTGGGCGGCGTCTTCGGCATCTATGAGCTTCTGCCCGCCTTCCTCGTCTCGCTGGCCGTCTGCGTGGTGGTCAGCCTCGTGACCCAGGCTCCCACGGAAGATATTCTGGCCGAGTTCGACGCGGCAAAGTGACCGGTAAAAACAAGAGGAGGGCCTGTGCTGAAACCCGGCACAGGCTCTCCTTTTATGCTTGTGTGACGCTTCCGTGTTCCACCCGGTAGACCTTGTCAAACTGCTTCATGAACGCCCCCGAGATGTCGTGGGTGATGGCCACCACCATGCAGGGGAGCGCGAGCAGATTTTTCATGATCTGTCCGCTGGTGTCGGGGTCGAGGCTGGCGGTGATCTCGTCGGCGATGATGAGGTCGTACCGGCGAAGCGCCAGCCGTGCGATGCCGATGCGCTGGCGCTGCCCGCCCGAGAGATTCTTGCCGTTCTCGCTGATGAGGGTGTCGAGGCCGTCGGGCAGGGTGCTTACCCAGTCGGTGAGGCCCGCCATCCCGATGGCGTGGGAAAGCTGAGCCTCGGGGAAGTCCGCGCCGAGGCAGATGTTGCTGCGGAGGGTGTCATTGAAGAGATAGGTTGTCTGGGCAATGTAACCTACCCGCTGGTAGAGGCTCTGACGGTCGATGTCACGCAGCTGCTGGCCGTTGAAGAGGATGCTGCCGGTATAGTCTGGGTAGTACTGGAACAGCAGCTTTGCCAGTGTAGACTTGCCGCAGCCGCTTTCGCCCACGAGGACGGCTTTTTCCTGCCCGGAGACCGTCAGCCGGACGCCGCGCAGCACCGGTGCAGCGGCCCCGGGGTAGGAAAAGCCGGTGTCCTTGCACTCGATGTGCTCGAGTTTACCGATGGCCCGGCCCGCAGAGACTTTTTCCGGGCCGGACATGGCTGCTTCCAGCCGCTGACGGATGCCCTTCGAGGATCTGACCTTGGCCCAGCACTGGGCAATCTGATTACAGGGCGTGATGACGAAGTTCGCCATGCTGGCGGCGGTGGAGACGGTGCCCATCGTCAGCCGCCCGTCGAAAGCGAGAAAAAGGCCCACCAGCATGACGATGGGGAAGATGAGATTGCTGATGAGAGAGGTGTTGACCACCATGGCGTTGAGGCTCTGCTGGTAGGCTTGCTCGCTGTCGCGGGCCTGCCGGGCAGCATCTCGGTGGCGGGCGGCATAGGCGTCCTCCCGCAGAAAGCCCCGGATGACCTCGAACCCGCCCAGAAGCTCCTTGAGCTGCTGGGTGTAGCCCGCCATCTGGAGCGAAAAAGCGTCTCGGGAGGCTTTGAGCCGCTCATTCATCTTCCGGGGCAGGACCAGCGGCGGCACGGTCACAAGCAGGATGGCCGCCAGCATCACCGGGCTGATGTAAAGGTACATCCCCAGCGCACAGAGCATGATGCCGCCCCAGAACGCGATGTTGAAGAGGGACATATAATAGTCGTCGTAGAGGGTGCGCAGGTCGGTGGTCAGCAGGGAGAGATAGGCTGCGTCGCCCTCCCGCTGATATTGGGACACCGGGCGGCGCAGCACCCGCTCCATGACCTGTCCCCGTACCTGCTCCACGGCGCCGCAGGCGAGTTTTGTAAAGGAGCGGCGGCTCAGCCGTTCGAAAAACCAGCTGGTGAAGGTGATGAGGAACACCAGCCCCATATAGCCCAGCGCCTCCTGCTTGCTCTTGGAGTCGATGAGCCACTTGAGCTGGAAGTTTTTCAGCGGCGCGAAAAAGGATACCGCCGCCGTAAAGAGCGCGAAGAGCATGAGCTTCACCCAGTGGTGTCGGAAGTAGTCGTTGACCGTTGCTTTTTTCATGCGTAGTATCCTCCGCAGAGTACTATAAAACGAGATGGATTACAAGAAAGACCCCTCCGACTTCCTTTTTGCGGGAGATCGGAGGGGTCTTGATCTTATGGCCTTATGTAAGAGGTGCTGTCAGCTTACAGCTGGGGGCCGGCGGAGACCAGAGCCTTGCCGTGCTCGTTGCCCTCGTACTTTGCGAAGTTCTTGATGAAGCGGCCAGCCAGATCCTTGGCCTTCTCTTCCCACTGAGCGGCATCTGCGTAGGTGTCGCGGGGGTCGAGGATGG
>OHHY01000538.1_pt1 | contig 18189 bp, 16 predicted proteins | sample 1568101 | NCBI WGS metagenome assembly OHHY01 (sample SAMEA3879605, study PRJEB24766) | human gut metagenome | biome: human-associated habitat; feature: feces | place: USA | collected 1985/1987
ACAGATTTGCCATTAGGCTCGTGGAAGGTGTCTGGATCGTCAGGATTTCTGGCAATGTTAAATTCAGAACCATCACATGCAATAAGATAGTATTTTCCGCGAAATTTTTCTAAGGGGAATTTAGGGTTAAATTCCTTGAGAAGGTGACGGAATGCAGAAACGGAAAGTTTGGAACGTTGTTGATAAAAAGCAGAGTTCGTAGGAACTGAGGAATCATACTCAAAAAATTTGAGAAGTTCATGATTTAGACTTCCGCTTTCCATGGAAATGATCAGATGCATCATTTTCTTAAAATCAAGTTTGCGTTTGCGTAAAAAATCTTTATCTGGATTTTTTACAAAAGAAGAAAGTGAGTGGGACATCTCGTCAATAATGTCCCAAAGTGTAGTTTTGACAATTTCAGGAAATGTCATAGGTAAACCTCCTTGAATCAGAATGAAATATAGTTCTAATTCAAGGGCCGCTCTCGTTACCTTAAAAAATATCAGCAACGAGAGCGGCCGCACATTTTGATTGATGTGTCAACAATAATTTATAAATTTTTGTTAGAGGTTTACCTCATAGTGAACCAATAAGCTTAACTAAGTGACATTGGTTCTGAATAGTTACCGTTATTTTAATATTTAGAAAACTCAAGAATTTTCTTTGCATTATCAATTCTGTCCTGAGTGGGCGGTTCTACTCCTTCAAGCTTATAGGGTATACCCAGCTCCTTCCACTTATATTCTCCCAGTGTATGATAAGGAAGTACTTCTACCTTCATCACGGTATCCAGTGTATCAATAAATTCTCTTGTTTTCTTCAGATATTCATCCTTATCTGTGATACCGGGAACCAGAACATGACGGATCCACATCGGAATGCCCTGTTCTGAAAGATATCTCGCACAATCCAGAATATTCACATTCGTATGACCGGTAAGTTTCTTATGCTCTTCATCATCAATATGCTTGATGTCCAGCATTACCAGGTCCGTATACTTTAATAACTCATTGAACTTGGAAAAGAAAGGCTCTTCCCTGGTAAAAGGCTGTGCCGAAGTATCAAGATTCGTATTAATCCCTCTCTCATGTGCCTTTTTGAAAAGATCAATCAGGAAATCAATCTGCAGTAATGCCTCTCCACCACTGACGGTAATTCCACCTTGCTTACCCCAATAGCTGCGGAAACGTTCTGCTTTATCCAAAAGTTCATCCGCAGTCTGCAAATTATCCGTCTCCGGATTCCAGGTATCCACATTATGACAGTACTGACAGCGCATATTACATCCCTTCAGGAAGATAAGATAACGGATCCCCGGGCCATCAACTGCTCCAAAGGATTCTAATGAGTGAATTCTGCCTTTGATCATTGTAATAATCTCCATTCTCTGCCATGCAGGCAGCTGAGGGGTGAGTGTTACGAATAGTATATCCAAAAAGGGACCGGACATTACTGCCCGGCCCCATATACATCAATTATCTCAAAACCTGTAAGAATTACAGACTCTTATGGCAGGTTCTTGCGATAACATCATCCTGCTGCTCCTTGGTCAGGCTGATGAACTTAACAGCATAACCGGATACACGGATGGTGAAGTTAGCGTACTCAGGCTTCTCAGGATGAGCCTGTGCATCTAACAGCTTCTCGGTACCGAATACGTTAACGTTGAGGTGATGAGCACCACGATCGAAGTAACCATCCATTACATGTACCAGAGTTTCTTTCTGCTCGTCAAGGTTGTGACCAAGAGCGGAAGGAGCCATGGTCTGGGTATTGGAGATACCATCCAGAGCATACTCATAAGGCAGCTTAGCTACAGAGTTCAGAGAAGCCAGCAGACCACTCTTCTCAGCACCGTAGGAAGGTGATGCACCGGGAGCGAACGGTGTGTAAGCTGCTCTACCATCGGGCAGAGCACCGGTAGCCTTACCATATACAACGTTAGAGGTAATGGTCAGTACGGAAGTGGTAGGCTCAGAATTTCTGTAGGTGTGGTTCTTCTTGATCTTCTCCATGAAGGTCTTCAGCAGCCATACAGCGAATTCATCAGCTCTGGGATCATCGTTACCGTACTTAGGGAAGTCGCCTTCAATCTTGAAGTCTACAGCACAACCCTGATCATCACGGATAACCTTAACCTTAGCATACTTGATAGCGGACAGGGAGTCAGCTACATGGGACAGACCTGCAATACCGGTTGCGAAGGTTCTTCTTACATCGGTATCGATCAGAGCCATCTCAGCTGCTTCGTAGTAGTACTTATCATGCATGTAGTGGATCAGGTTCAGGATGTTAACATACAGAGATGCACACCAGTCAAGCATGATGTCATATTTATGCATAACTTCGTCGAAATCAAGGTACTCGGAAGTGATAGGAGCGATTTCGGGACCACACTGCATATGTTTGCCGTCCTTGTCCAGATGCTTCTCATCCTTACCACCGTTGATAGCGTACAGTAAGCACTTAGCCAGGTTAGCACGAGCACCGAAGAACTGGATCTCCTTACCGGTCTGAGTAGCGGATACGCAGCAGCAGATGCTGTAGTCATCACCCCAGATAGGCTTCATAACGTCATCGTTCTCGTACTGGATGGAAGAAGTATTCACAGAAATCTTAGCTGCGTACTTCTTAAAGTTATCAGGCAGAGCGCTGGAGTACAGAACAGTCAGGTTCGGCTCGGGGCTGGGTCCCATGTTCTCCAGAGTATGCAGGAAACGATAGTCGTTCTTGGTAACCATATGACGGCCGTCCATGCCGATACCACCAACTTCCAGAGTAGCCCATACGGGGTCACCGGAGAACAGCTGGTTGTAAGAAGGAATACGAGCGAACTTAACCATACGGAACTTCATGGTCATATGGTCGATCAGCTCCTGAGCTTCTTTCTCGGTCAGGGTGCCTTCCTTTAAGTCTCTCTCAATATAGATGTCCAGGAAAGTAGAGATACGTCCAACGGACATAGCTGCACCGTTCTGGGTCTTGATAGCTGCCAGGTAACCGAAGTATAACCACTGGATAGCTTCCTTAGCGTTGGTAGCGGGGCCGGAAATATCGTAACCGTAGATCTTAGCCATTTCCTTCATTCCCTGCAGAGCCTTGATCTGATCAGCGATCTCTTCTCTCAGACGAATGATATCCTCGGTCATAACGCCGGTACCGCAGTTCTTCTTATCCTTCTTCTTCTCCTCGATCAGGAAATCAATACCGTACAGAGCAACTCTTCTGTAGTCGCCTACGATACGTCCACGACCATAGGTATCGGGAAGACCGGTAACGATATGGGTATGACGAGCAACCTTCATCTCATCGGTATAAGCATCAAATACTGCCTGGTTGTGAGTCTTGTGATACTCATTGAAGATCTTGTCATACTTTTCATTTACTTCGTAGCCATAGGTGCTTGCAGCCTGCTGAGCCATTTTGATACCACCATAAGGCATGAATGCTCTCTTTAAAGGCTTGTCTGTCTGCAGACCAACGATCTGCTCCAGATCCTTCATAGATTCATCAATATAGCCAGGGCCATAAGCGGTCAGACTGGATACGATCTCTGTTTCGCATTCCAGAACGCCGTTATGCTCACGCTCTTCCTTCTGTAACTCCTGAAGTCTGCCCCAAAGCTTATCAGTTGCTTCGGTAGGTCCCTCCAGGAAGCTCTCATCTCCATCATACGGAGTGTAGTTGGTCTGGATGAAGTTACGTACATTGACGTCTACATCCCAGTGGCCATCTCTTTTAAAGCCTCTCCATGCTTCTGCCATGAAAATTTACCTCCTTCTAGTAAAAACAATTAATATTATCAACTGAGAGTACCAGTTGCGCCGGCATCCCAAGCTGTTTCTTTACGATAAAAGTGTACTACCTGACAAGGGTAAGTGTCAACAGTTTTAGGTAATGTACGCGCTTTTGTACATCAGCTCTGACATAAAAAGACCATCCCCTGGTGAGGGCGCCATTTGTGAAGCAAATGCTTTTATGAATGTGGTTCGCGGCAGAGCTGATCCCGGGGGAGGAACAAATGCTGATGCACAAGAATATTCTTGTAATCTTTTGGGGAAAGTATTATACTAAAAAAGCCTTATACGGCAGAAAGGAGACCGATATGACCGGAGTAACAAAAGACATGACCATTGGCGAGATCTTACGTGCCAATCCTGAAGTAGCTCCCGTACTCCTCGATGCAGGAATGCATTGCCTGGGATGCCCTGCTTCACAGGGAGAGACCCTGGAAGAGGCAGCTATGGTACATGGCATTGATGTAGATGAGCTTATGAAAGTGATCGAGGAGCTGTAAGCTTTGTATGTCTGTTTTGGAAACATCACCTGACCGGGGCACACAGGTGAAACAAAGTATTTATGGAATTTCATAGCTCAGATTTCCGCGCAATCGAAATGTGTCCGCCGATTGCGCGGATTTGAGAAATCTAAAGAATTCAAGGAACTCAGATCATCGGCCTCTGGCCGTCTTTTTTTTTGCCTTTTTCCCTTAGATAAATTATCTGATCCGATATTATGAAGTATGACTGGCCCGGTAGATTCTTTCAGGGGAGGCTAATCCTGTGGTACTTTCAGTTCCCAGCCGGAATAAATCAGAGCAGGGTTGCGGATCAGTTCCCGGTTCAGGGAGATGATCTCGGCCACGGAGCAGCCGTACTTTCTGGCGATTTTCCAGAGGGTGTCGCCCTGTCTGACGATGTATATCCCACTTTTCTTATTCTCAGGCAGAACAGCATCGGGAGTGCCGCCTGTGATAGGCGCTCCGCTTTGGGGAATCTTAAGCTGCCAGCCGGCGTGAATCCGGTTCGGGTTCTTGATCCGGTCACTGTTGGCTACCATGATCCCGGTTATGGAGCAGTTGTATTTTCTGGCGATTTTCCAGAGAGTGTCACCCGCCTGTACGGTATAGGTCAAATAAGAGGTGGTGTTTTTCACGACAGGAGAGGGAACTTCACGGTCGGTCTGTTCTCCGGAGCTGCTGTCGTCAGTCTTATACTGCTCTACGATATTGCTGGTGTTGTTGCCGGGAATGATGGGAGTCGTGTTCTTCGTCCATTTTGCATAGAATGTTTTATTTCCCGTTTCGGTAGCAGAGATCTCTGTAATGGGAGAGCTGGAAAAACTGCTGTCCGCGTACCAGCCGTCAAAGCGGTATCCCTCGCGGGTGATATCATTGGCGGTCGGAAGAACTGCTCCGGTGCCGTAAGTGTAGCCGGTTACTTCTTTTCCGCTGGCAATCGTACCGCCGTCCGTCTGCAGCGTTACGGAATAGGTGGAGAGTTCCCATTTTGCCTTGAGGGTCATAGTGCATTTGACTGTATCCGTGTCAAAGTTCCATTTTGTTTCTGTACCATTGTTATCATAATACCAGCCGTCAAGACTATGCCCCTCTTTGGTGGGAACGGGATCCGGTGCGGTGAGTGCCACTCCGTCTTTACTCCAATTCACTTCCCGTGTGATGACCGGCTCTCCGTTGTTCGGTTCAAAAGTGATCACGAGCATACCGTTCAGGGTGGCTTTGCTGAAATCACCGCCTGAAATTGTTCCGTCCTTGTTCTCAACTGTGCCGGTAAATGTGCCGCCGTTAATGGTACCACTGCTCTCATTTATGACCTCACTCGTGAATGTGCCCTTCCGGATGGTACCGTTGTTGGTCACTTTGCCCTGAAACTCAGTGCTGTCGGCAGCACCCTCACTGCCGGTGATCGTGCCGGTGCCGTACCTGTTGGTATCGTTCGTCATTGTGCCGGCTATTCCGCCGCCGTCAGCATTCAGGATGCCAACGTTTGTTACATTTGTGTAGATTTTTGCGTTGCCGCTTATAGTAAGAGTAGTCTCCTGACTGGAAGTATTGTATACATGGCTTGCGTCATTCTCATTATCCGGATCACCGATTGTGCCCCCTGTCATGGTGAACTGATTATCATTCCTCACCCCGCCGCTTGAAGCATCCTGGGTGCTGATGCTGGCTTTAATCGTACCGCCTGACATAATAAAGGATCCAGAGTTGTCCACACCGCCACTGTATAATCCTGTGCATGTACGGATTGTTCCGCCGTTCATGATAAAGCGGCCGATGATATTTGAATTCCACAGGGCGCTGATGCTCACACCACCACCCCCGGATTGTGCGTTGCAGTTGCGGATCTCAGAGCCGGAACCCATGGTGAATGTGCAACCCGGGGAGACAGACACACCGCCGCCGTTTTTTGCAGCGCAGCCGATAATACTGCCGCCCGTCATGGTGAATGTGCTGTTCTTGCCGATGGCAGAATCATAGGCAAGGCGTACACCGCCGCCGAGACCAACTGCCGAGCATCCGACGATGCTGCCACCGGTCATGGTCAGTTTACCGCCGGCATTAACAAGCACACCGCCGCCATCACTGTGGGCAAAATCACCGCCACCGCCCGTAATAACCCCACCGAAGACGGTTTCCGAGCCGCTATCGTCCAGCTTCCACATGTCAATGTGCCAGGCCGGTTGTTTATAGTTCGGGTAAAAATTGTGCCGTGTGGTTATGTTGCTATCCTGAATCGTCAGATCGCCGCCCGACTCTACCTTGATTACGCTGAAGCCGCCGGTCATTTTCAGTACATTACCGTTCAAATCCAGTGTCACAGTACGGTTGACCGTCAGTGTAGAGCCGATATCGATATTCCCCTTTAGTGTGATTCTGGAAATACTGCTATCTGCCAGTGCGGAAGTCAGTTCCTGCGCTGTCGTCACCTCTGCCTCACCATTTGCGATCGGCAGTGCTGTGTACAGTCCGTTCAGAACCGCTGCAGCTTCATTTCCCGATGTACTTTCTGGGGAACCCGGACCCTCTGTGGATGTCTGGGGATTCGGCATCTGTTCGGTTTCTGCTGCCGATACCGGCGTGGAGACCAGAGAAAATACCATGGAACTGCAAAGCAGCGCCGCATAGAACCGAATTTTTTGCTTTTTCATGAATTTTTTTCCTCCCATTGTTGTGATGCGTTTCCTTTTCCCGTGCCTTGTCCGCGGTGTTCTCTTTCCCGGAGTCTGTTACACAGCACAGTGATCATGACTGCTGTGGAGAAAGAAATTACCCCAACCAGCACATAACCGCCGGCGTCTTCATGCAGCAGGATAGAACCGTACATTCCCCGGGCGGTGATCTGCGTCTGGCCGGCTGCTGTGTGCACCGTTCCCACAAGGAACGCAGACAATGCTGTGCACAGGGCAGACAGCCGGCAGATCCCGCGGCGCTTCTTCCGGCGATATTTTTCATGCACCCGTTTTTTCACCAGTTCGACCCGTTTTTCTGTATCATACATATCGTTGAAAACCTCCCTTCGGAAAGTAAAGTCATAAAATACATATGCCCTTCATCTAATTAGGTACAAAAAAGCGAAAAAACTCTCACCTGAAAATCAAATTTTTTCAAAAAAACAGGAGCTGCCGATAGCAGCTCCTCAAAAGACAGGATTCAGTTGTGACTCTGGGGCAGGCGGACAATCAGTTTTCCCACCGTCAGGATCAGCACAGGCAGAATGTATGCGATATACTGTATCGCACCGCCATAGGCGATCAGAAGATTATAAATTGCATGAAAAGTGATGGCTGCCCCGAGCAGACCGCAGGTTCCGGCAATCTTCAGCCAGGTGCGCTGCCATACATACGCCAGTCCACCGCCGACGATGGCACCACAGATCACATGCATGGCACCCGTTCCAATGCCCCGGAAAAAGATAAAGGAAAAATGTCCGGCTCCATTTTGAATCAGATAGCAGACATTCTCAAAGGTGGCAAAGGAAAGTGCAACGATGATGGCAGCATTTTTTATCGGCACCGGTTCAGGCTCAAATACAAGAAGATAAAAGAGCAGCGGCAGGAGTTTCATCACTTCCTCTACCACAGGTGCGATCTCTGCAGTGGCGGCAATCGTATCTGCTGCGTAAAGAGCGGCAAAGAAGGTATTGATGTAAGCGGAGAGCAGGCATGCCCCCATTCCTGCAAGACAGCACAAAAAGAATTTGGCCTGTCGCCTACCCATGCACAGGGCGGCAATCAACAGGGGTGAGGCCATACAGATAAATACATTTTCAATATAGGTCATGTCCGCACCGCCTTTCCTGTGGCAGGCAGCAGTCCGAAAAGGCAGAACGTCAGCAGAAGATCACACCAGCAATAGGGACTGAAGATAGAGTCGCCCGGCCAGAAGCAGCCGGAGGTCCACAGAGCGTATTCTACCGCAACATAGCAGAGGATTCCGATGTGAAAATACCGCAGGTTCCGTCCTTTTCCCGTCTGTGTCTCTGCGTAGACAAGACCGTGGATGGAACGATAGGAGACAAGGATCATCATGCCGCACCAGAGCAGGTTGGAGAGAATGTCACCAAAGGTACAGTAAAATGCGCACAACGGAACTCCGATCAGCGGAGCCAGCAGGGATTTCCGACAGGAAAAGCTTCTTTCCTCCGGGGAGGAGAGAGTATATTGTAGGAGACAGAGAAAAATAACGCTGGAGACCCAGCCGAATTCCGATACATAAAAGATCCGTGGTGTTTCGGAAAACAACAACAGATATAATGTCCAGTACAGGGAGCCCAGTGCGAAACAGCCATAAAAGCAAATCAGCAGAAAATATGACAGTGTCCGATGCCTCAGATAACGAATGCCGCTCAGACAGAAGCCCAGCAGGGTGACGAAAAATTGCAAAAGATTAATGATCAATTCCATTGGCGCGGTCCCCCCTCTGCTCTGCCTGATCTTCTTTGTCCAGCAGATGGACACGAAAACACAGGATCGTCACGCATACGCCGAGAAGAAATGAAAGCACCCCTATTATGATATATTCAGGTGCAGCACCTCCGCCGAGGATCGTTGCCGCCGTTTCATATCCGGAGGAGTTCCCCGGCACCATTTGCCCGGAAATCCCGGACATGACAAAGGAAGCCCCGAAGATCACAGCAAGGCATGCCGCTATGCAGGAAATAGCAACGATCCGCCGCTGTTTTCGTCTTTTTTGTCGTTCTTTTTCCGTAATCCTTCGTCGGACTTCTGCGATCCGTTCCTCATGACTCCGCATTTGTTATTCCCTCCCGTTCCAATAATCCCCGCAGACGCTCTTTTCCCCGGTACATTATATTAGTGATCTGCTTCACACTTTTTCCCATAACTTCAGCGACCTGCCGGTAACTCATACCCTCAAAATAGGTCAGATAAAGAGCTTCTCTGTAATCCGGATGCAGTTCACCCATGCATAAATGCAGAATCTGATTTCGTTCTTTTGTCCGGATCACCTCATCCACCAGTTTCCCACCTTCCGGCTCTTTGGTCAGATCATCAAGACAGAAGTGATGTCGCCGGATGCTTTTATGGCGCAAAGCTAAATGGCGCGCAGCTTTATACAGGTAAGCCCTGAATCCGCCATCCCGGATATGGGGCCTTTTGGCGAACAGGTAGGAAAATACTTCTATCATCAGGTCCTCCGCCTCGTGAATGTCATGCAGATAGCCGTTGATGTATAAGGTCAGTGGATTGTCGTATTTTCTTATCAATTCTTCCAGCCCTGTTTCATCGCCGCTTAAATATTGTCGGTATAATTCTTCGTCGGAAATCATATCGTGTACATCCTTTCCACTGTAACCGGCGTTTTGACCCTTTGTAATTCCGAATGTGTATGGAATTGCGTAAGCTACATTGCAACGGAGCAATTCATGTATTAAATTTTATTATATGCGAATAAGACTATATTTTCAAGTTACGCGTTTCCCAGCTTCTTTTCTACAGACTCTCGCTGGGAGAGACAGGTATAAAACAACCATAAAAATAAGAAAGTCCCCACAGAGTGGGAACTCTCCTGAATGTTACAATCTGTTGTTACATTGAAGTATTAGAAAGACGCTGTAAAGCATGTTCGGCGATCAGTGTGGAACAATGTTCCTCAAGAAAAGTAAGGCTTGCCGGTGTGGAACGCTTGGGAATACCGTATTCAGAGATGACATTGCAGACACGGTCGAAGACCTCGCGATCTTCTTCGCCCTGCGTCAGGATCAGATAATACCCGTCGGTGCCCTCTTCGTGATACAGAGTGCTGAGCCCATGATAATGGCTTCCGGCTATTACTGCCGCATTGATCACCTGTTTCAGAGATTCCATACGGAACAGGCGGGAACGTACACTGTCACTCTCCTCGGGAGCGGACGCGGAAGGAGCTTCAGGAGCGCTTGCGGTATTGTCTTCGCTCTGGATACGGCGGAACAGATCCAGAACCTCGTCTGCAGTGCTCTCATCACTGTCCTCATCACTTTCTTCCGTAACGGAAGGAGCAAAACGGGAAAAACGGGTATCCAGTTCATCCGGGTCTTCTACTTTGGTAATGATCAGCACGATGCAGTCCGCATTCAGCGGGATGGCCTCGATCATCAGAGGGATGTCTTCGGCTTCAAAGCCAAATTCAAAATTGGCCTGCTGCATCATGTCACGGAATAGGGATTTTGCCTTCTCCGTACCGTAGGCAAGCTCACTTATTTTTAATTCGCGGCTGGCGAGATCCTCGCGGGTCAGCGTGCAGCGAATCTGATTTTCATTTACTTTTTCAATTTTCATGCGACAACACTTCCTTTCTGCCTTCGCATTGGTATGGTATATAGCTTATACTTTCCCTATATTTTAGTCAATAGAAGCCTTTCACAGTTTAAAAAAATTTAATAAAAGAGCTTGTCAAACAAGGCATTACAGTATATAATCTCACCTATAGATGCCTCTGATACTCCGGTACGGAGAGGAGGCTGACGGATTTCTTATTTTCTTGTTGATTTACGAGGAACGATTCGTTCCGTTTCATCCCATTTTTATTTGTATTCACAAAACGATGGAGAGCATTTATTGTTTTGTAAAATATAGTATGGAGATGTCTTACAGGCGTATACGTGTCTGGTCATAATATTTCAACGAAATTTTTCACAATCATAATTCCAATGTTTTATTTGAACTACCTTAAAGAAGTATCGTCAGAGGCATTTATATTCATAAAGTACCGGAAAACGCAGCAGAGGGATAAGTGTTTCACGAATACTTTTGGTCCATAGCTGCTGTGGATGGCCCGGAACTGTCATTTAGGAGGTGTCAGCGCCCGTATGGCCGGAACGGTCAGAGGGGAAGGAACATACGCTGCGGGACCGCAAAATGGGATTGCCTCTCTGGCTGTGTCCTGCAGTGTGTGACTGAATGAGTATTGTTCCTTGTATTATATGCGGGAATTGTGATAGAATAAGACTGTTCTGCCGGGAGACGGACGGAACGAAAGAAGAGGCAAGAACAATGCGGGGAATCCCCTGCGGATGGGAGCACATATGAAGAAAAAAGTATTACCGGTGATCGTGGCGATCCTGCTGATCCTTGTGATCGGTGGCTGCGCACTGGGCAAAGTGCTGTTGGATAAATATTCCTACAGCAAGGAAGAAGCCGACTGGAATGAATTCTATCAGGTGTCAGAGAACGACAGGAGTGCCATTATTTTACAGAATGAGATGGTGGAGGAACAGGCACTGATCAAAGACGGTGTGTGCTATTTCGACCTGGCAACTGTTCATAAATATATGAACGAAGTATTTTATGCGGATATGACAGAGAATCTGTTGTTATATGCTACTCCGACAGAAGTGATCCGGACAACATTCGGAGAGACTGCATATACGACAACGGAAGGAACACAGGAAGCCGGTTATGTGATCAGCTTCGCGGACGGAGATAACGTATATGTGGCAGCTGACTATGTAAAACTGTTTACGAATTATTCCTATGAATGTTATGACAGACATGTACAGGTCAATACCGAATGGGGAACCAGACAGGTAGCACAGCTGAAAAAGGATACCGCAGTCCGGCTGAGAGGCGGCGTAAAGAGCCCGATCCTGACACAGGCAGTCAAGGGAGATACCCTTGAGATACTGGAACAGATGGAGACCTGGAGTAAGGTAAAGACAGCGGATGCAGTCATCGGATATGTGGAAAATAAACGCCTGGGTGAGATCACGGAGGAGACGGAAACACCGGTGACAGATTATCAGGCACCGGAGTATACATCCCTTACCGCAGACAGCAAGATCTGCCTCGGCTGGCATTCCATAGGAGGTGTCGCAGGTAATGATACCTTATACTCTATGGTGTCCGGCACGAAAGGAATGAACGTGATCGCACCTACCTGGTTCAGTATGACGGATGAAAACGGAGCGTTCCGAAGCTTTGCAACAGCGGGTTATGTAACGACCGCCCATCAGATGGGACTGCAGGTGTGGGGTGTGCTGGATAATTTTAATTATGCGAATGAAAACGGCATATCTATCAGTACATTGAATATGCTGTCATCCACCACGGCCAGACAGAACCTGGTGAAAAATGTGACGGATACGGCAGTGGGACTGGGACTTGACGGGATTAACGTGGATTTCGAACAGCTGAGCAGTGACTGCGGACCGCATTATGTGGAGTTCTTAAGAGAACTGTCCATAGAGTGCCGCAATAAGGGACTGGTACTGTCAATCGATAATTATGTACCTTTTAATTTCAATGATTACTATCGCCTGGATATTCAGGGAGAAGTTGCGGATTATGTGATCATCATGGGATATGATGAGCACTGGCACGGAAGCAAGGATCCCGGAAGTGTTGCAAGCATCAGCTATGTATCGGACGGACTGGATAGAACGCTTCAGGAAGTACCGGCGAATAAAGTAGTGAATGCACTTCCCTTCTATACGATCCTGTGGAAGACGGAAGGAACGGATGTGACAGACGAATATATCACAATGCGCAATGAAGCAGACTTCATGAGTAAAGCAGGCGTGAGTGCAGAATGGGATGAAGTGACCTGCCAGAATTATGCGGAATGGACTTCCGGTAGCGTAAACTATCAGATCTGGCTGGAGGATGCGGAATCCATCGCTGTGAAGCTGAATATGATGACTACCAAGAATATCGGTGGTGTGGCAGTATGGAGACTCGGCTACGGAACACAGGCAGCCTGGGAACTGATCAATGCCTACCTGCAATAATAAGCAATATAAAATGCCTGGCCGTTTTGGCCAGGCATTTTGTGCTCTTATAATGTAATTATGCGTTTTTCTTACGAAGTGCATATCCGGATACAACACAGAGAACTGCGGCAACCATCAGATAAATAGAAAGAGCGCTTTCACCGGTCTTAGGCACATCATCGTATGCGGAAGAGGAAGCGGCGGGCTGCGCAGTTGCAGCGGGCTGAGCGGCTGCAGCAGGCTGTGCAGCTTCAGTGGCGGCAGCGGGAGCGGTCTTGCTGTAATATTGTGCATCGGTTCTTAAGGCGCCATCCTCGGTGTACAGCTTATTGGCTGCAAAATTGTAGTAGTCATAATAAGTCTCCATGGTCTGACCGTCTTTGGCAGACAGATGATTTACCGTACCGACAACGTTGATATAGGCATGCAGATTGTTGTATTCATTGCCGTAGCCGTACATTTCCAAAGTGTCAACGTTATTATTGAAATTAACGCGTGCACCGCCGTATACATAGGCATGAGATACATCACCGTTAATTGCTGCAGTAGTACCGTCCAGAACATAGACATTGTCATAACCTTTTGCAGTGATGACAGGAGTCTTGACACTGTTCTTGATCGTCAGGTTACCCAGACGTACGGGAACATTCAGGTTCAGAGGGTTACAGTCAACATCATTCTGGACTACGATGTAATCACCGTCTTTGATTTCCTGCATCATATAGTAAAGCTCGCGGTCCTGAACTTCTTCGGACCATGAGGATGCAGGCTTGAAGCGCCATTCACCTTTGGAGGGGGAAAAGTTCAGAACATAGGTGTTGGGTTCTGCTGCTTTGACTGTGATCTTCCCGAAGGCGGGAGCGGTCAGGCACACAGCTGCAAGCGTAAGCAGTGTAACGATTTTTTTCAGTTTTTTCATAAGAAAATCCTCCTGATAGATTGTTGGTTATTCCTGTATGGGAAGGTAGTGATCGCCGGGTTCCGTTTCCTTGGCAACGACTACAAACCGGCCCTGCTCTACGTGATACACGCAGGTAGACAGTGTCAGAAAATGATCCCCGAACTGTGCGGTAACACCGGTATCATACTGGGATAACTGCTTGATATTGTTATAAAAGTCATCAAATTCTTCCTGGGTATCCGCCTGGAAAAATTTGTAGAACTTAAATACCTGATCGGTCTTCCGGTAGACCTGGGAACGAAAGACAGCAATGACTTCGTAATTGCGCTGACATTCTTCGGTGTACAGGATAATATTTTTGTGATTTTCGTAAAAATCCGGATCCTCATAATCCGTGAGATTGCCAAACATGGCACCGGATTTCATGTTGTGACCGTGAATGATGAGATTCGTGGAAAGGGGATCCAGGCAGCTGTCCGTATCTAATATGAGGCAGCCGTTTTTATTCTCGCTGCCGTCGAAAGCACGATACAGATAATAGGACTCATCTCTCGGAGTCCACATCACCGGATAATCGATCCCGGTGCCGGGAATCTGCAGCCATGCGCCCATGTCTTCGTTGGCAAGAAAGCTGTCGGCGTAAGGATTGGGAACCCTGGTGACCTCTTCCGGAGCGGGAACCGCTTCTTCCGCGGCGGATTCCGTCGTAGCAGTTGCAATGGTCTCAGGTTCCGAAGAAGGAACGGTCTCTGCCGGAGACTCAGTGGGTCTTAAAGCATCCAGGGATTCTTCCATGTGCCGGTCCTCCATGTGACCCCTCACGAAGAGAATAATTGCTGCCAGGATACAAATTCCGGCCAATATAAATAAGATTACGGAAAGTGTTTTTCTATTCGATTTCATGTGTTTATTATACGCTGAACAGGCAACAGGATGCAATAGGTTAAAACAAAAGGATTTCTTAATTTTGGAAGATTTTGCATCGGGAAGATATTTCCTGCGGAAAATGCATATAAAATCATATAGAATACAATAAGGCGGCTGAAAAAATGGAACAGAAGGCATTGAAACTGATCATGGCAGGGCTCTTAATTCTGTCGATGGCGCTGACCGGCAGGGAAGCGGCAGAATATGTTGGTGCGATGCATGCGGTAAATGCTTTGCGGGAGACGGGAATGGGGGCAGATGACTCCGGGAGACTCTGCGTGGTCGTCGATGCCGGACACGGAGGAGACGATCCGGGGAAGATCGGCATCAATGGGGCACCGGAAAAGGATATCAACCTTCAGATTGCTCAAAAACTGAAAAAATATCTGGAAGCGGAAGATGTGGAAGTGGTGCTGACCCGGGAGACGGAGGACGGATTGTATGATGCACATGCTTCCAATAAAAAGGTACAGGATATGAAACGCAGGATAGAAATCATAGAAAAAACCGATCCTGTTTTGACGGTAAGTATTCACCAGAACAGTTATCCGGAGGAATACGTACATGGGGCGCAGGTGTTTTATTATACCGGAAGTATGGGAAGCGAGACACTGGCTTCCGGCATTCAGGATCAGCTGGTACGGGGACTGGACCCGGAGAATCATCGCAAAGTCAAGGCCAACGACAGTTATTATCTTCTGAAGAAGACCAAAGGAACCATCGTGATCGTGGAGTGTGGCTTTTTGTCAAATCAAGCGGAGGCGGAAAAGCTTTGCGATGAAGAATATCAGGATCGTATTGCATGGCTGATCCATAAGGGAATTCTGCGGTACCTGAAACAGTATCTTTCCATTTTATCGTATCTATGATATACTATTTCCAAATGCATTAGAACACAGAAGGTAAAAAATATGAATACAGAGATCATCAAGATTCAACCCGGAGACGGTCCGGTCAGTGAGGAAGATGATGCAAAACTGAAAGCTGCCGGAGAGATTTTACGGCGGGGAGGTCTGGTGGCATTTCCTACGGAGACAGTATACGGTCTGGGCGGAGATGCATTGAACCCGACATCCTCAAAGCGGATCTATGCAGCGAAAGGCAGACCCTCGGATAATCCACTGATCGTACATATTTACCGGTTTGAAGACATTTACAAAATAACAGGGGATGTGCCGGAAGAAGCACGCAGGATCGCCGATGCTTTCTGGCCGGGTCCCCTTACCATGATCCTGCCGAAGTCAGATGCAGTGCCTTACGAGACCACCGGAGGACTGGATACGGTAGCCATCCGTATGCCATCACATCCGGCGGCACAGAAACTGATCGAGTACAGCGGCGGATATATTGCGGCACCCAGTGCCAATACTTCCGGGAAACCGAGTCCTACCGTGGCCAAATATGTCGTGGAAGATATGATGGGCCGGATCGATGCCATTATCGACGGTGGAGAAGTGGGAATCGGACTGGAGTCCACGATCATTGATCTGACGGTGAGTCCGCCGCAGATTCTCCGCCCCGGATATATCACCCGGGAAAAGCTCAGTGCGGTGTTGGGAACGGTGGACACAGATGCCACGATCCTGCGGGCAGACAGTGGACAGGCCCCCAAGGCGCCTGGGATGAAATACAGACATTATGCCCCCAGGGGAGAACTCACCATTGTGGAAGGTACGCCGGAACAGGTGAGAGAATATATCAACCGGGAAGCTGCAGCGGATCATGCGGCAGGAGAGAAGACCGGTATTATCGGAACGGAAGAAATGCTTTCCGGGTATACGGCAGATGTGGTAAAAAGTGTCGGCAGCCGCAGGGATGAAGACAGCATTGCCAGACATCTGTATACGATCCTGAGAGAATTCGATGATGAAGGTGTCACCAAAATCTATTCTGAGGGATTTTCCACGGATGGTTTCGGACAGGCTATTATGAACCGGCTGCTGAAGGCGGCGGGGCATAAGGTTGTAAAGCTTTAAATTTCATTTTAAATATAAGGAGAATAAGAATGATAGCAATCGCAAGTGATCATGGTGGATATGATCTGAAAGAAAGAGTTAAAAAATATTTAGAGGAGAATAATATTCCTTTTCAGGATTTTGGATGTGACAGCAAGGCAAGTTGTGATTATCCGGTATTCGGGCATGCGGCAGCAAAGGCTGTGGCAGCCGGTACCTGCGAAAAGGGCATTGTGATCTGCACTACTGGTATTGGTATCAGTATTTCAGCTAATAAAGTAAAAGGTATCCGTTGTGCATTGTGTTCGGAGCCGCTCTCTGCAAAAATGACCAGGCTGCACAATGATGCCAATATGCTGGCAATGGGAGCAGGTATCGTAGGAGAGAATCTGGCACTGGAGATCGTTGAGACCTTTTTGAACACACCCTTTTCCGGAGAAGAGAGACACAGCCGCAGAATCAGCCTGATCGAAGAAATCTGAGCTGGGGCGCAAAATACAACCAACAACACTAAAACACAGGAGGACAATCATATGTCAAAAGTAGTAGTTATGGACCATCCCTTAATTGAGCAGAAGATCGGAATCATCCGCAGAAAGGAAACAGGAACCAAGGATTTCAGACAGAACATCAGCGAGATCGCCATGCTGATCGGCTATGAAGCTACCAAGGATCTGAAGCTGGAAGAAGTAGAGATCGAGACTCCCATCTGCAAGACTACCGTAAAACAGTTAAAGGGTAAAAAGCTGGCACTGGTACCCATCCTGCGCGCAGGCCTTGGTATGGTAGATGGAATGCTGTCCCTGATCCCGGCTGCAAAGGTAGGACATATCGGATTGTACCGTGACCCTGAAACATTAGAGCCAGTAGAGTACTACTGCAAATTACCGGATGACTGCGCAAACCGTGAAGTATTTGTTGTTGACCCAATGCTTGCAACAGGTGGATCTTCCGCAGCAGCAATCCAGATGTTGAAAGACAAAGGTGTAAAAAATATCCACCTTATGGTTATCATCGCAGCTCCGGAAGGAGTGAAGAAAATGCAGGAAGCACATCCGGACGTAGATATTTATATCGGTGCGCTGGATGATCATCTGAATGAGCATGGATATATTGTTCCGGGTCTTGGCGATGCCGGAGACAGAATTTTCGGAACAAAATAATCCAGAGAAATACCCGTTTTTCTGAGAGGAATAGATATGAGTGAGAAACGCAGAGATTACATCAGCTGGGATGAATATTTTATGGGTGTGGCAATGCTTACCGGCATGCGCTCCAAGGACCCGAACACACAGGTAGGGGCGTGTATTGTAAGTGCAGATCATAAGATTTTATCGATGGGATACAACGGACTGCCAACAGGCTGTTCGGATGATGAATTCCCATGGGGACGGGAAGGTGCTCCGCTGGAGAACAA
>OHHY01000552.1_pt1 | contig 17889 bp, 18 predicted proteins | sample 1568101 | NCBI WGS metagenome assembly OHHY01 (sample SAMEA3879605, study PRJEB24766) | human gut metagenome | biome: human-associated habitat; feature: feces | place: USA | collected 1985/1987
TGGGAGAAAGGAGAATAATCCATTACCCTCAAAAGAGGATAATTGGATTATACGTGAAAGAATGATTGAGTCAGCGGCAAATGCAAAATTTAAGCGCATCCAGAAACTGATGAAGCAGGCAAGGGCAAGAAAAAAAGAAGGTGTCTTTGTCGTAGAAGGCTGGAAAATGGTGCGTGAGGCTTTGCAGAGAAATTTGGTGCAGGAATTGTACTGTGATGAAAAAGAAGAACAAGCATTAGCCAAAGAACTGGCAAAACTGCAAAAACGTCCGGCGATTGAGGTGCTTAAGACGACGTTATTTAAGCAGATGTCAGACACCGTAAATCCACAGGGTATTATGGCGGTTGTCACAATGCCATCCTATGACAGGGAGCAAATGATTTCCTCAAGTGAATGTAAACTTCTCTGCCTCGAAAACATACAAGATCCCGGTAATCTGGGAACAATGTTTCGGACAGCAGAAGGGGCCGGTATGTCGGGTGTTGTTTTATCGTCCGGCTGTGTAGATTTGTTTAATCCAAAAGTTGTGCGCTCGACGATGGGAGCAATGTTTCGTGTCCCGTTTTATATCTGCGAGTCAATGAGCGAGGAGATGAAACAACTGCAAGAACAGTCATTTCTTTTTTATGCCGCTCATTTACAGGGAAAGAAAAACTTCCGCGAGGAAACGTATGATGGACGCATCGGCATCTTAATCGGCAACGAGGCAAATGGACTGAGTGATGAAGTCACCGCCCTCGCCGATAAAAAAGTAATCATTCCGATGGAGGGCGAACTGGAGTCGTTAAATGCAGCAGTGTCGGCTGCGTTGTTGATGTATGAGGTGCAGCGGAATAAACTCTGCTGTAATTAGAGTAAATAGAAAAAGAGAGCGTAAGATTCTCATTCGGGACCGCTTGCGCTTAGGTGAACACACGTAACGGTGCATGAGGGCGGAATACGCCCTCTACGCACCGACGGTGTTCAAAGTCCCTCATGATGAATCTTCGCTCTCTTTTTCTGTTTAAAAGTACAGCGAGAGTTATTTCGCTTTTGATTGCTTATACTATTGGTAGTTGCCAACTTATTTGGGGTTCCGGTGATTTATGAAGAAAAGATTTGCGTAAAGAGGTAGTTGCCAACTTATTTAGGATTCCAGTAATTTATTCGAAAAGATTTGTATGGCGTGGGTACAAATGCGCAAGTATGAGACATGCGTAGTTTGCATGTCGATACTTCTGCGTATTTGTCTAGCGGGAGCGCCCACGCCATGTAAACTTTTCGAATAAAATACGGAAACTAAAAAAATTGGCAGCGCCCACGCCACAAACAAAATGTGTTAAAATTTTGACAAAAACCTAATTTTTTAGTATGATAAGGAGAAACAGTGAATAAAATGAAAGGAAGGATTCGAGACGATGTTGACGATTTTTTGGCTTGTACTGGTAGCCATTATGTTGGTAATTGAGATTTTTACACTGGGTCTTACGACAATTTGGTTTAGTCTTGGTGGTGTAGCAGCGGCAATTGCAGCAGGACTTAACAGCCCTTTGTGGTTACAGATTGTTTTGTTTGCCGGCGTGTCGGTTGTGGTTATGATTTTAGTTCGTCCGTTTGCTGTAAAAGTGCTTGATAAAAGTCGTGCCAAGACCAATATTGATGAACTGCCGGGGCAGAAAGCGGAAGTCATCGAAACAATTGATAATGCAAAGGGAAGTGGCACGGTACGTCTTCGTGGTGTCGAATGGATGGCACGCAGTGTAGATGACACGGTGATTGAAGAGGGAAAGGTGGTAACGATTCAATCGGTTTCCGGTGTCAAGTTACTGGTAAAAGAGTGATAAAAACAGCGCAAAAGCGCGGAATGGAGGCATGTTATGGGAAATGAAATGGAGATTAGCCTGGTACCAATTATTATTATTGCGATTGTAGTAATTATTCTTTGTGTACTGGCATCTTGTATTAAAATTGTGCCACAGGCACAGGCGTTTATTGTTGAAAGACTGGGCGGCTATCAGTGTACATGGTCGGTTGGACTGCATTTTAAGGTTCCGATTATTGACAAGGTGGCAAGAAAAGTTCTGTTAAAAGAGCAGGTGATGGATTTCCCGCCACAGCCGGTAATTACAAAGGATAATGTAACGATGCAGATTGACACCGTTGTATTTTTCCAGATTACGGATCCGAAGCTTTTCACGTACGGGGTGGAAAATCCGATTATGGCAATTGAAAATCTGACGGCGACTACACTTAGAAATATCATTGGTGATTTGGAATTAGACCAGACACTTACGTCACGTGAGACAATTAATACGCATATGCGTTCCAATCTGGATATTGCAACTGACCCGTGGGGAATCAAAGTAAACCGTGTGGAATTGAAAAACATCATTCCACCGAGAGAAATTCAGGATTCCATGGAGAAGCAGATGAAGGCTGAGCGTGAGAGACGTGAATCCATTCTTCGTGCGGAAGGTGAGAAAAAATCGACAGTTCTTGTAGCAGAAGGTAAAAAGGAGTCTGCGATTTTGGAAGCGGAAGCAGAAAAAGAAGCAGCAATCCTTCGTGCAGAAGCAAAGAAAGAAGCAATGATTCGCGAGGCAGAAGGTAAGGCTCAGGCGATTGCAGAAGTCCAGAAAGCGACAGCAGAAGGTCTGAAATACTTAAATGAAGCTGCACCGACGGAATCAGTTCTGACCTTGAAGAGTTTGGAAGCATTTGAAAAAGCAAGTGACGGCCAGGCAACCAAAATTATCATTCCATCGGAAATTCAGGGGATTGCAGGACTGGCAAAATCCGTGATTGAAACATGTAAAGAAAAATAACACAGAGAAAAGAGTGAAAAAATGAATTTACAAGGAAGAAACTTTTTGACACTAAAGGATTTTACACCGGAAGAGATTCGCTATTTTCTGGATACAGCAAAAGAGTTGAAGGAAAAGAAGAAAAATCATGTTCCGATGAAAGAATTTGAGGGACGAAATATTGCCCTGATTTTTGAAAAAACAAGTACGAGAACACGCTGCTCGTTTGAAGTCGCAGCACATGATTTGGGAATGGGTGTGACATACTTAGATCCAAGTGGTTCCCAGATTGGCAAGAAAGAAAGTATTGCGGATACGGCACGCGTGCTTGGACGTATGTTTGACGGTATTGAGTACCGTGGCTTTGGACAGGAAATTGTTGAAGAACTGGCAGAGTATGCCGGTGTGCCGGTTTGGAACGGATTGACGAATGAATATCATCCGACCCAGATGCTTGCTGATCTTCTTACCATTGAGGAGCAGTTTGGACATTTGGAAGGAATCCGTCTGACTTATATGGGAGATGCCCGTTATAACATGGGAAATTCTCTGATGATTGCGTGCAGCAAGATGGGAATGCATTTTACTGCCTGTGCACCAAAAGAATATTTTCCAAATAAAGAACTGGTCGCCTTGTGTGAAGAATATGCAAAGACGAGCGGTGGCAGCATTACTCTCACAGAAGATGTAAAAGAGGGGACCAAAGATGCAGATGTTCTTTATACCGACGTATGGGTTTCTATGGGGGAGCCGGATGAAGTCTGGAAAGAGAGAATTGAGGCATTAAGCCCTTATCAGATTAACAAAGCGGCAATGGATAATGCAAAGGACACCGCAGTGTTTATGCATTGTCTGCCGGCATTCCATGATTTGAAAACGAAGATTGGAAAAGAAATCTATGAAAAATATGGATTGACGGAAATGGAAGTAACAGATGAAGTGTTTGAAAAATATGCTGACGTGGTATTTCGCGAGGCAGAAAACCGCATGCACACAATTAAAGCGGTTATGTATGTGACACTTCCGAGGTAAAGCAACGAAAGGAGCCAATATGAGCAATAACTTAAACGCCGGATATCGAAATGAGTGGTTACATAAGATGGCATCGGTGTGTGAAGCGAGTAGCACCATTGACTCTGCTCTTTATGAAAAATATGAAGTAAAGCGCGGACTCCGTGATTTGAATGGACGTGGTGTATTGACTGGCCTCACAGAAATTTCAGAGATTCAATCAACAAAAATTTCCGATGGGGTACAAGTTCCCTGCGATGGTAAATTATTTTATCAAGGCATTGATATTGAGGAGATCGTGGATGGGTTTCTATCTGAAAAACGGTTTGGATATGAGGAAGTTGTGTATCTTCTGATTTTTGGAAAACTGCCGAATGAATCTGAACTGGAAGAACTCAAGGACATGTTAGCCAATTATCGTCAAAGCCTGCCAACCAGCTTTGTACGTGATATTATTATGAAAGCACCAAGTGTTGACCTTATGAATACACTTGGACGAAGCGTTCTTACGTTATATTCCTATGACGACAGAGCAGACGATATTACTACGGAAAATGTGCTGCGCCAGTGCTTGCAGTTAGTAGCACTGTTTCCGATGTTTGCGGTATATGGTTATCAGGCGGCATGCTATTTCCATGAAGGAACCAGTTTCTTCCTGCACCCGCCAAAAGCGGAGTATTCCACCGCAGAAAATATTCTGCATATGCTTCGTCCAAATAGTAAATTTTCAACGTTAGAGGCAAAGATTTTGGACATTGCCCTTGTGCTTCATGCGGAGCATGGCGGTGGTAATAACTCGACATTTACGGACCATGTGGTAACTTCATCCGGAACCGATACCTATGCGGCAATTTCGGCAGCACTCGGTTCGCTGAAAGGACCAAGACATGGTGGAGCGAATAAAAAAGTATCGCAGATGTTTGATGATATGAAACAGAAAGTCAAAAACTGGGAAGATGAGGATGAAGTAGAATCGTATTTGATTGCCCTTCTGAATCAGCAGGCATTTGACCGTGCCGGTTTGATTTACGGTATGGGACACGCGGTGTACTCAATTTCTGACCCACGTGCGAGAACGTTCCGCAAATTTCTCCAGAAACTTGCCGATGAAAAGGGGCTTCAGAAAGAATTTGCCCTTTACAATCTGGTCGAAAAACTGGCACCAAAAGTGATTGCGAATGAGCGTCATATTTATAAAGGTGTTAGTGCCAATATTGATTTTTACAGCGGACTTGTATATAGCATGCTGGGGATTCCGCATGAGCTCTATACTCCGATTTTCGCAATTGGACGTATCGCCGGCTGGAGCGCACACCGTTTAGAGGAACTTGTCAATGCCGGGAAAATCATTCGTCCGGCTTATAAAGCGGTGGCAAAACACAAACCATATACACCGTTAAGTGAACGGGATTAGGAGGTTTTCCATGCAGGAAGAACAGATTTTGTGCGCGTGCAGTGCCTATGAGCAGAAATATTATTTAAATCCGCGTTATGCATCGCTTCCATCTGCGATTCAGGATGAACTGCAGATTATGGCGGTGACGATGACGGAAGATGTCGGCGGTGTATTTACCATGGAATTTGATGAAGATGGCTCCCTTTATATGTCTACGACGGCAAAGGAAAATGATTTCTTCTATGATGAAATCGGAAGCCATTTGAAAATCAAACAATACCGTGTAAAATACGCAGAACTTTTAGAAAATTTAGAGACTTACTATAAAACATTTTTTATTGACGGAGTGAACGAATGAAATCATTTACTCTGAATGGGGGCTATTATGTTACTGGCGATTGATATCGGAAATACAAATTTGACATTTGGACTTTTTCAAGGAGAAAAAATTCTGCATAAGTTTCGGCTGACAACCAGTCTGCCGAGAACTTCCGATGAGTTTGGTGTTCAGATCGTGGAGCAGTTATCCCACAAAGATGTGTCCGCGGACGATGTTGAGGATGTCATTATCTGCTCTGTTGTGCCAAAGATTATGTATTCTCTGACAAGCGGTGTAAAGAAATATCTTGACTGTGATCCGATGATTGTGGGTAATGGCACAAAATCGGGTATCCGCATTGCAACGACAAATCCGATGGAAATCGGAGCAGACCGTGTGGTCGATGCGGTCGGTGCTTACTTTTTGTATGGCGGGCCGGTGTTTGTCATTGATTACGGTACGGCTACGACATATGATTTGGTGACGGAAGACGGTGCATTTGTTGCAGGTGTCACGGCACCCGGTATAAGAATCAGTGCGAAAGCACTTTGGAGCAATGCGGCAAAACTTCCGGAAATTGAAATTATAAAACCGGAGTCGATTATGGCGAAAACCACGATTACAAGTATGCAGGCAGGTCTTGTGTACGGAACGATTGGACAGGCGGAATATATCATTGATAAGTTCCGTGAGGAATCGGGTTACCAGAATATGAAAGTTGTGGCAACCGGCGGGCTTGGACGCATTATTTCAGAGGGTACCGATAAGATTGATATTTATGATTCAGAGCTGACCTTACAGGGCATGCGTCTGATTTATGAGAGGACGAAAAAGAGTGAAGATGGGAAGTAGCAAACTGAAAATCGGCAATGTAAGCTTAGATGGCAATATTGTGTTAGCACCAATGGCAGGGGTTACGGACCTGCCATTTCGTCTGCTTTGCAAAGAGCAGGGAGCGGATTTAATCTGTACGGAAATGGTGAGTGCAAAAGGTATTTTTTATAATAACAAAAATACCGAGGATTTACTTCGGATTGATGACGCCCGGTATCGCTGCAGTTATTTGGCTCAGACCCAGATATTATCAGTGAGATGGCAAAAAAAATTGAGCATCGGAATTTTGACATCTTAGATATCAATATGGGGTGTCCTGTGCCAAAGGTTGTAAATAATGGCGAGGGTTCTGCCCTCCTAAAAAACATTCCGCTTGCGGCAAAAATTATTGAGAAAACGGTAAAAGCGATTGACAAACCGGTGACGGTAAAGTTTCGCAAAGGATTTGGTGCGGACGAAGTGCAGGCAATCGAGATGGCAAAGGCGGCGGAAGCAGCAGGCGCAGCGGCTGTGGCAGTACATGGCAGAACGAGAGAACAGTATTACAGCGGAAAGGCTGACTGGGAAATAATTGCCAAAGTGAAAGATACAGTGTCAATTCCGGTCATTGGAAATGGAGATATTTTTACGCCGGAGGATGCGAAAAATATGATGGAGCAGACAAATTGTGATGGTGTGATGATTGGCCGCGGCGCACAGGGAAATCCATGGATTTTTCATCAGATTAAGACATATTTAGAAACGGGAATGGTACCGGAAAAACCACCTTTTTCCGAAGTGTGCCGGATGATTCTGCGCCATGCCAAAATGCAGATTGAGTGGAAAGGCGAAAAACGCGGTATGCGGGAAATGCGGAGCCATGCGGCGTGGTACACCGCAGGTTACCCACATTCGGCTTCTCTGCGTCGTGCGATGAACACGGTGGAGACGTATGAGCAGTTAGAGGAATTGTTTTCCATTTAACAGAAAAATCACAACTTTATGTCCGAATTATCAAAGTATGAACATAGGCTGTTCATACTTTTTCTTTAGATTAAAGGTAGAAAATGTAAAGAATACGATGAGCAGTATGACAAGTTCCATGAACGACATGATTGATACCGTTTCCATTGCGATTGCGTTTATCGCCGGCATTTCCCTTTTAGTAGGTGGAATCGGCGTTATGAATATTATGCTTGTTTCCATTACCGAGCGTACCAGAGAAATCGGTACGCGCAAGGCGCTTGGTGCAAAGAACAGCTCCATCCGCCTGCAATTTATAATAGAAGCGGTTATCCTCTGCTTGCTGGGAGGCGTCTTTGGGATTATCTTAGGATTTATTCTCGGAGCCGTCGCCGCTTCCCTCCTAGGCTATGCGGCATCTGCTCCGGTGGCTGCCATCATTGGTTCCGTTGTATTTTCCATGATTATCGGCGTGTTCTTCGGTTACTATCCGGCGAACAAGGCGGCGAGACTTGATCCAATCGAAGCACTTCGGTATGAGTAGAAAATAGAAAATCATAAAAAAGAAAGTCATATTTACCTGTACCCGCAGGTAGATGTGGCTTTTTTTTGAAGTAAAAACCGACCAAATGTGGTATTCTTTTATCTAATAGTTGTAGTACTTAATTTCAAGGCCTTGGAAGAAAGGAACATACCATGGACAAAAAACTTGTGTTACAAGCGAAAAAGCACGACAAAGAAGCTTTTGTGAAATTGGTGGAGAATTATCAGGTGAGTATGTATAAGACCGCAATTGCTATTTTGCAAAATGACGAGGATGCGGCAGATGCCATACAAGAAACGATTCTTATCTGCTGGGAAAAAATAGGTTCTTTGCGAAATGCTAAATTTTTTAAAACGTGGATGACGCGGATTTTAATTCACCGGTGTTATGCGATTTACAATGAAAATAAGCGGACGGTTACGGCAGATAATTTCCCGGATATCATGGACTGCTCGGATAAATACGGAGAAATCGAGTGGCAGGAAATGCTTGGTTTTCTAAATGAAAAGCAGCGGATTGTTGTGGAACTTTATTACGGGCAGCAGTTTAAGGTCCGGGAAATTGCGGGGGCACTGCAAATTGGGCAAAGTGCGGTAAAAAGCAGGCTGCAGTCAGCGAGAAAGACTTTGGAGCAATTTTATGAGATTGGGAAAGAAGCATCACCTGACAGCGACGGACGCTTATGAATTGGAGGGATTTATTATGGATAGATTTACAAAATGGCTTGGCAATATTCGGAGAACGGATGAGGTGCCGGATGAGGTAAAACAGACGATTTGTGATACATTGCAGAATCTGCCGGATGCACCGGAGAGAAAAATTGAAGAACGCACGTGGAAACGTCTGGCGGTGGCAGCTTGTGTTGTTATTTTGATATGCGGCAGCGTGCTTGCGGTAAATCCGTCACTTGCGGCAAATCTTCCGATTCTTGGAACCATTTTCCAAAAGGTAGAGAAGGGAGTTATTTACTCCGGTGAGTATAAGGATGCGAAAAAGATTACACAGGAAAAGGAAAACCATTTAAGTGTACAAAGCCAAGGAATCAAACTGACGGCGTCGGAAGTTTACTGCGATGGATTTTCTGTGTATGTTACGATGAAAATGCAGGCAGAGCAGATGGATTTTTCAAAGGAAGGAAATCGAATCTGTGTGAAAACGCAGTATAGTTTTGGAAAACAGATGTCAAAAGAAGATTCCGACATTTTGATGGATGGAAAATGTGTTGACAAGCATACGTTTATCGGAATGATGAAATTTGATAAAGAGGATGTCATTAAGAAAGACGGAACTCTTCGGATTCGGATTTTGACGGTTTATCTTCAGGATAAAGAGCAGTCTATCTGCGGTTCATGGAATTTTGAAATCCCGTATACGGTTTATAAAAAAGGGAGTAGAGAGATTGCAGTCAATAAAAAGCTAAACAGTCATTTGGCAGTAAAAAGTGTGTTTGTTTCCCCTTATCAGATTGTTGTGTTTACAAAGGAGAGCGGAGGCGTGCACAGCCAGATTGCATTGTTTGATCAGAACGGTGAGAAGATTTCTTTTGAAGAAATTGGTGAGAAAAAAGGTTCATGGGAGCAGAAAATTTATGCAAGGAGAGGGCGTGTGATAACGAAATTGTATGGTTATGTCACAACGGCAGATAACCTCAAATTGTATCGCGCAAAAACAAGGAAAGAAGCAAAAAACCTTTCCAAGTATCAGTTTTGTGTGGATATTTTGTAGGGGAAATTAAGAAGTAAACTTGATAGAAAGTGAGGTAGCGAATGAAGAAAATAGGTATAGCAGTCATGATACTGGCGGTAATGGGAGTGGCGGTTACCGCAGGTGTTTTTGTCACAAGGCATCCAGAGACGACAAAAGTAGAACAGAAACACGAAAAGATAAAAAAGGAAGGAAAAGCGTATGCCGGCAAATACCGGATGAACATATCGCTTGACACCAACAACAAGGTTCTTTCCGGAACGGTCCGTGCGACACTAAAAAATGCGACCGATGATGATTTGAAGAGTATTTGCGTGCGCAACTGGGCAGCCGCTATTTTGCAGGAGAAAACGAACCAGAAAAAGAAAGCGTGCAAAACCGAGATAATCTCGGCAAGAATCGGAGGACATACTTTGCAGATTGATAAAAAAGAAGATGCATCAGTTCTTTATTTATCTGATAAGAACCGGGTTTTAGCACCGGCCCGCGAGTGTGTAACTGTTGAATTTTCATTCCGCACCGAGATTCCAAAACAGAAAAACCGATTTGGCTATATCTCTTATGACGGGCATGAAATGTATCAGCTTTCGTTTTGTTTTCCCTGTATCTCTCGCTATCAAAAAGGGGCGTGGAACGAAAATCCTTATGTGGGTGACAACGATGAGACGTATGTGTATGAGGCAGCAGATTATGAAGTTACATTCCGACATCCGAAAAAATATACAATCGCAGCGACCGGCACGCAGCACTCTGTGCAGGATGGAACAACGATTACCGGCAAAAAGTTAAGAGAGTTTGCAGCGGTTTTGTCGGATGATTTTTGCCGGCTGGATGCGAAGACCGGCAGCACAACGATTTCAATTTTGGGACCAAATTATGAGAAAAATCAGAGCTATTACAAATATTCCATGCAGCTTGCGAAAGAGGCAGTCCGCATTTTTTCGGAAAAGATAGGTTCGTATCCGTTTTCACAGTTAAAAATCGTGCACTGTTTTATGAACAGCGCGATGGAATATCCGGGACTTTGTATGATTGGCATGCCGGATGTGAAGGACTTTCGCAAAATTAACAAGAATTCTTACGGGGGACTGGAAGCACATGTTCCGCATGAAATCGCCCACCAGTGGTTTTATGCTGCAATCGGCAACGACTCGTACAAGGAGCCGTGGCTTGACGAGGGCTTTTGTGAGTTCTGTGAAGACGTGTTATTCCCTTATTATGCAAATAAAAAATTACAGAAAAAACTGTGGAGCGACAAGTATTCCACCCGCAAAGACATGGACCGATGGTTCCGAAAAATCGTCATCCCCCAGTCCTCCCGCACCAAAGCAATCAACCGAAGCGTAAGCGATTATCAGGACAAGCCGGACGAATACTCAAACTCTGTTTACGAGGGCGGCAAACTATTCCTGTATGAACTGTGGAAAACAATGGGCGATAAAACATTCTTTCAAATGCTGCATAAATATTATCAGACATATCAATTTCAAATCGTAACAACAGATGACTTTTTGAAAATTGTGCGGTCGTATGGAACGGATAAGAAAGTTGAAAGAATAATAGGAAGATACATAGAAGAAAAGTAAATATGGAAAAGGTATTTGTTGAAAATCTTTTCAGTATTCCAGTAATTTAATAAAACAGCTTTGTGAACCCGTGGGTTTTGAGTACGTCGGTATGAGGCACTGGTAGTTTCAGTGTCCATACCGCTACGTACTCAACGAACGAAAGTGCCCTCGGGACATAAAGCTGTTTTATTCAATTACGGAAACTGAAAAATTCCAACAAACCCTTTCTGCATCAAAGTTGATTTTTTCCTCCAAAATGAGTATACTTACGTTATAAACATGAGAAACCATATCTCAAACCAAGGAGGATGCCAAATGAAAATCAAGAGAATTGCACACCGCGGTTTCAGTTCGGAGGCGCCGGAAAACACGCAGGCGTCATTTGCAATGGCGGTAGAAGGGGATTTTTATGGCGTGGAATGTGATATCTGGAAATCAAAAGATGGCGTTTACGTTGTCAGCCACGATGGCCATTTGCGCAGAATGTGCGGAATTGACCGCTGGATTCCCCAGATGACTTTTGAGGAAATAATCAGCTATCCGGTGACAGCGGGGAAAAAGAGAGAGGAGCATCCCTTACAGCATTTGATTTCTTTTTCGCAGTATTTGTCCATTATGGCGCGGAGTGAAACGATTCACCCAATTGTGGAATTGAAGATGGATTATACAACTGTAGAACTAAGAGAAATCGTTGATTTGGTGAAACAAAAGGGACTTCTTGAGCGAACGGTTTTTATCAGTATGCACCTTTTGGCACTATTACGTTTGAAAGATATCGGAATCCCGGCGTCAAGGCTTCAGTACGTTTATGGGGCGGTTGGCGGCAATAAGTGGACGAAAGTTTCGGATGAGCTGATTGCATGGCTTACTGAAAATGAGATTTCACTCGATTCACGTTACACGCTTGTTTCCAAAGAAGATGTGGAAAAACTTCACAAGGCGGGGCTTTTTGTCAATGTCTGGACGGTGAACAAAGAGGAAGAAATGAAGCGTCTCTTGGATGAAGTTGGTGTGGATATGGTAACGACAGAATATTATTTTGAATGATTGGAGGGTGATTATGAGTTTATTAAAACAGTTGAAATGGAATTTGATTTTGCTCGCAGTAATTTTTATTGCACTTGGTATTGTCTTGATTCTCTGGCCGGGGGCAACGATGAAAACGATTTGCTATCTGCTGGCGGCGATGCTTTTGGCAATAGGAGTGGTTTCTCTTATTAATTATCTTCGAAAAGACATCAGTGGAATTATTTACCGCTATGACCTTGTCGTGGGATTGTGTGCAATCCTTGGCGGAATCCTTGTGATTGTGAAAGTGGACAAACTGACGGATTTGATTCCGGCGGTGCTTGGTTTTCTGGTAACGATGAGCGGTATTATGAAAATGCAGAATTCGGTCGATATGCTTCGCCTCGGGCATGGTACATGGCACGTGGCGTTTGCGATGGCAATTGTAAATATTGTTGTCGGAATTGTGCTTTTGATGAATCCGTTTGAGGCAGCGCAGATTTTGATTATGTGTCTCGGAATTGCACTGGTCTACAGCGGTATCACGGACTTGTATGTGACGATTTCGATATCCAGACGATTGAGCCGGTTAAAGACGGAAATCGTTGTGGCGGAGGACGATTCGGAAGAATAAAGAAATGAAAAATGGAGGGAATTATGGCGCAGTATCATTCATTATCAAAGGAATTGCAGGAGCGGATTTTAGAAGACAGGGAGAAACATAAGAAAAATCCGTATGCATTTCCGGATGAGAAAATCGTGAGACGACGCATGGACCACGATAAGGCGAATTTGTGGCGTCCGGCATTTGTGCGGGATGTGGAGAAAATTATGCATGTGCCGTATTACAACCGTTATTCGGATAAGACGCAGGTATTTTCCTTTTACCAGAATGATGACATTTCAAGGCGTGCCCTGCATGTTCAGCTCGTGTCACGCATCGCAAGAAATATCGGCAGTGTGTTAGGACTCAATGAAAGTTTGATTGAAGCCATTTCTCTGGGACATGATATCGGTCATACGCCGTTTGGCCATGCCGGCGAGCGGATTCTGAGCAGTCTGTATCAGGAGCATACCGGCCGTTATTTTAATCATAATGTACATAGCGTCCGCGTGCTGGACGATATGGTAAACTGGAATATCAGTTTGCAGACCTTAGACGGAATTCTTTGCCACAATGGCGAATTGGAATTAAAAGAATACCGTCCATGCGAGATGTCTACCTTTGTAGAATATGATAAAAAGGTGGAAGCGTGCTATGTCGATGAGAATGCAATCGGCGAGTTGATTCCGTGCACGTTAGAGGGCTGTGTGATGCGTATCTGCGATATTATTGCCTATCTTGGCAAAGACAGACAGGACGCAATGCGCCTGAATTTGTTAAAAGAATCACCATTTACCGCCGGTGCGATTGGCACCAGCAACGGTGAAATTATCAATAATTTCAGTGTCAATATCATCGAAAACAGTTATGGCAAAGATTATTTGAAAATGGATGAGGAATATTTTGACGCTTTGCGGCAGGCGAAAAAAGAAAATTACGAAATGATTTATAACAATAAGTCGCTCAACGATTTATATGAAAATGAAATCCGCCCAATGTTTGGTGAATTGTATGAGGAACTTTTGCGTCAGGCAGAAAGCGGAGACAAATCTTCTGTTTTTTACCGACATCACATGACATATATGGAGAAAAATAATTTTTATGTCAAATCCCATGTCAGAAAGCCGTATGCCGAGCAGGAGAAAAATCAGCTTGTCGTCGATTATCTTGCCAGCATGACAGACGATTATTTCATCGCACTTTACCATTATTTATTTCCAAAAGGAAAGCACGATGTCAAATTTGTCGGGTATTTTGATTTGTAGGAGTTTTCATTGACCCCATAGGATGTTTCGTGATAAAATGTGTTAGATACTAGGGTAAAAAGTACAAAAGGCGTTCGTGTCCGCACGAAAAGGCTTTTACACAATATTATTAGAATCAAATGAAGAAGGAGGAAACTAATTTTGAATAAGGAATTAGTCATCGTATTGGACTTTGGCGGTCAGTACAACCAGTTAGTTGCGCGCAGAGTCCGTGAATGCAATGTATATTGTGAAATTTATTCGTATAAAACGGATTTAGCAAAAATAAAGGAAATGAATCCAAAGGGCATTATTTTGACCGGCGGACCAAACAGCTGCTATGAGGATGGTGCTCCTTCTTATGACAAAGCATTATTTGAAATGGGTATTCCGGTACTCGGCCTTTGCTACGGCGCTCAGTTGATGATGCACGTGCTTGGTGGAACGGTGGAGAAAGCACCGATTCGTGAGTACGGGAAAACCGACGTTCATGTAAATACCAATTCAGCATTGTTTACGGATGTCAGCGAAGACACCGTATGCTGGATGAGCCATTTTGATTATATTTCCAAGGTGGCACCGGGATTTGATATCTGTGCACATACGGCAGATTGTCCGGTGGCAGCCGCTGAAAATCCATCGGAGAAACTGTACGCCATTCAGTTCCATCCGGAAGTGCTTCACACCAAAGAGGGAACGAAAATGCTTTCCAACTTTGTTTACAATGTATGTCATTGTTCCGGTGACTGGCGCATGGATTCATTTGTTGAGCATCAGATTAAGGCAATCCGTGAGAAAGTCGGCAATGGCCGCGTGCTCTGCGCTCTTTCCGGTGGTGTTGACAGCTCGGTTGCAGCCGTGCTTCTTTCCAGAGCCATTGGCGACCAGCTCACCTGCGTTTTTGTAGACCAGGGACTTCTCCGTAAAAATGAAGGCGATGAAGTAGAAGCGGTATTCGGTCCGGACGGCGACTATGATTTGAATTTCATCCGCGTCAATGCGCAGGATCGTTTTTATGAAAAATTAGCCGGTGTCGAGGAACCGGAGAAAAAGAGAAAAATAATCGGCGAAGAATTTATTCGCGTTTTCGAACAGGAAGCAAAAAAAGTAGGAGCTGTTGATTTCCTCGTACAGGGAACTATTTACCCGGATGTTGTAGAAAGCGGCTTGGGCGGTGAATCCGCTGTCATCAAGAGCCACCACAACGTCGGCGGTCTCCCGGATTACGTTGATTTCAAAGAAATCATCGAGCCTCTCCGTGACCTTTTCAAAGATGAGGTCCGCAAGGTCGGTCTTGAACTCGGCATTCCGGAATACCTCGTATTCCGTCAGCCATTCCCGGGTCCGGGGCTTGGAATTCGTATCATCGGCGAGGTAACCGCTGAAAAAGTCCGCATCGTGCAGGACGCAGACGCGATTTATCGCGAAGAAATTGCAAAAGCCGGTCTCGACCGCGACATCAACCAGTATTTTGCCGCCCTCACAAACATGCGCAGCGTCGGCGTTATGGGCGATGAGAGAACGTACGATTATGCCGTTGCGCTTCGTGCCGTGAAGACCATTGATTTCATGACCGCAGAAAGCGCAGATATTCCGTTTGAGGTGCTGCAGACTGTAATGACGAGAATCATAAATGAGGTTAAGGGAGTCAACCGGGTATTCTATGATTTGACTAGTAAGCCGCCTGGAACGATTGAGTTTGAATAGGAAGAAAATAGCGGGAAGCCTTGTAAATAGGGGCTTCTCGTTTTGGATGTAAGCAGAATGTAAGCAAAAACTGTGAAGAGACATGAAAATAGTATTGCAGTTGATGAGGAGAAGAGAAAATGGAGGATAATATATGATAACATTTTATGAGTTAAAAGAGCTTGTATGCAGAATGTTTGGCAATAGGCAAGATGAAATTGATGATAATGATGTGGTATTTACTTTGCGGCCGATGTCACATTATGCTGAATGGAACGGAGACTTTGTTTTAAAAAATGATGAATTAAAAGATATTTATGAAACTATAAATTCTGCGCAGATGCAAGGGTTAGAGTTATATGTAAATCACCAATATGAGGTTGCAGTGGAGTTGGATACGTCAACGATTCGTATGATGGAATTTCCACAAAGTTCTGTCGATAGGGAAAATAATATTGAGTATCAGATTGGTTCATGTTCGGTTGAATATTGCGTATTTCTTCTTATGATGCTTGTTGAAAAAAGTAAACAAGAAAAAAGAAGAGTTGTTTTACCGGCAAAGTTTAGACGTGGATACCCGTATCATATAAGAAATGACGATACAAACAGGGAAATAGATTGGAAACAAATATTAATTGGTATGATGAGAGAATATTCCATAAAAATTAATTCGGGAGATTATAGCAGCCTGGACAAAATGCGAGAGAAAAAAGAAGCATTTGTATTTGAATTCATATATAAGACAGAACAGGCAATAGGGGAGTATGTGGAACTAGAAGAAATATTACCTAGATTAGAAATGAAAAGAAGAAACATTGATAGTTTGTCAGATTGTTTAGAGACAATTCCTAAGCGAGAATATATCTCTGATGTAGTTGATTATTATAGATTGGCTTTTTCGTCTGTTGATCCATATATAAAATATATCTCTTTTTATCATGTCATGGAATATTTTTATGATGAGGTATTTAAGAGAAATATAGTGACTGATTTGACAGATAAAATAACTCACCCGGATTTTTCATATAAAGATCAGGAAAAAGTATATGAGATTGCTACATTTGTAAAAAATAGAATGCACATGAATAATGAGTCCGGACAAGGCAATGAATTAGAATCTTTAAAATATGTGTTAAAAGAGTATGTACATATAGAGCAATTGAAAAGTAAAATAAATGCTATTGACAGTGAAGCGTTGTTATTCTATCAGAATAATAAAGTGACATTTTGTAAGGCTCCAACTATTCCTTGGAAGGATGTAGAAAATGTGTATAATCATATTGCAAAAAGAATTTATTATACAAGGAATTCGTTGATACATAGTAAAAGTGGAAAAAATACGGAAAGATATAAGCCTTACAAAGATGAAAAAGCGCTTCAAAAAGAAATACCATTGGTAAGAACAATTGCAGAAATGATAATAATTAATTCAAGTAAAATAGTGTAGTGCAATAATAAATAAAATGTGAAGGCTGGCTTATCTAGAAAACAAATAGATAAGTCTCCTTACATTGGAGAAAAAAGCGGGAATCCTTGTTCTTGTATACAGGTGCTTCCCGTTTTTTTTGTATCCTAATCACTTCTTTATCTCTTTCAATATTTTCACCCGTTCCGGGTCAGAATGATTTTTCTTAAGCAAGGTTATATATTCAAATAATTCCTCGCGGGTCATATCATCCAATACAAAGAAGTCTGCGATAAGTTGATCGACTTTTGGTAAATCGGAATAATCAAATTTCGTAAAAATGGCTGATGTACGATTGGATAGGTAGGCTTTTTTTGAACGTTGATCGGACATGCCAACCAATTTGCCAACTTCTGGAAGTGATTTATCCTCTTCATTATAGGGATTCTCATTGCATATGGTGGCAAGAGGGATGTCTAATGTATTGGCAAAGCGTAAAGCGGTATCATAGCGTATGGGGGTGTCCCGACGGATGATAGAATAAATTGTTGGTGCTGGAACACCAGTGTTTCTGGAAAGAGTTTTTACGCTCATCTGCTTTTCGTCTAATATTTCTTTTAACACTTTTCCGTAGCCCATGTTGTATCTTCCTTTCAAAAAATATAATTCAATTTTATCATGAAACCTATGAAAAGAAAAGTAAAAATGAAAGAAAGTTATTTATTTTTTATGCAGTTAATAGGATGAATAAAAATAATACGCATAAAAAATGAATAATGTTATTGACAAAGTACGCAATGGAGAATATAATGACATTATAGAACGCATAAATTATAAATAA
>OHHY01000559.1_pt1 | contig 17445 bp, 17 predicted proteins | sample 1568101 | NCBI WGS metagenome assembly OHHY01 (sample SAMEA3879605, study PRJEB24766) | human gut metagenome | biome: human-associated habitat; feature: feces | place: USA | collected 1985/1987
GTGGGGATCCTGGATCTGGGATGCCTGTGGAACAGAGAAGAAAAATGGTCGGGAGCAGGCAATTATTCCTACAGTGCGCCGGAACAGTTCCGACAGGGGGAGATACCCGGGGAGGAAAGCGATGTGTATGCCATGGGAAAATTGTTGGAGGTCATGCTGGGAGAGAAAAACGGGAAACACAACAAACAGGAAAAATGGCTTCGCAGAATAAGCCGGATGGCGACTCATACAGAGCGACAGAGACGTATTCCGGATATGAAAACCTTCCGTCGTCTGCTCTCCGTGATGAATGCATCCGGGAGGGTGCGCAGACAGGTATTCAAAGAGTCTGATTTTTATTATATCCGTAAGTTGTACTTCCCGTAGTTGTACGCACCGTGCTCGAACACAATCAATAAAATTTATAAAAAACTACTTGCTGTTTCCAGACGGAATGAGTATACTGTAACTAGAGGTCACAGATCACTTTCGGGACCGGACCAATTAAATTTACATAGCAAAAAGGAGAAGAGTTATGCGTTTTTTTATTGACACTGCAAAAGTAGAAGACATTAAGAAAGCAAATGACATGGGGGTTATTTGCGGAGTAACGACCAATCCCTCTCTGATCGCCAAAGAGGGCAGAGATTTTGTAGAAGTGATCAAAGAGATTGCATCCATCGTAGATGGACCCATCAGTGGTGAGGTGAAAGCAACCACAGTAGATGCGGAAGGCATGATCAAGGAAGGCAGAGAGATCGCAGCCATCCATCCCAATATGGTAGTCAAGATTCCTATGACGGTAGAAGGTCTGAAGGCATGTAAAGTATTAAGCTCCGAAGGGATAAAGACCAATGTGACACTGATCTTTTCAGCAAACCAGGCGTTGTTGGCTGCACGCGCCGGCGCAACTTATGTATCTCCTTTCCTGGGAAGACTGGATGACATCAGCACGAGAGGGGTAGACCTGATCCGTGATATCGCTGATATTTTCGCGGTAACCGACCTGGATACCCAGATCATCGCAGCAAGCGTGCGTAATCCCATTCATGTGACCGATTGCGCTCTGGCTGGTGCTGACATTGCAACCGTTCCCTACGCGGTTATAGAGCAGATGGTAAAACATCCTCTGACTGATGCCGGTATTGCCAAGTTCCAGGCAGATTACAGAGCAGTCTTCGGTGAATAATAAATAAGATGAACACAGTTAAGAAGCTGTACAGAGGGATTCTCTGTACAGCTTCTTTTTTGTTCCTGTCGATTCCGAGGATTCCGGCAGAGCTTATTTCATCTGCTCTTCCTGCTTCTTGATCATACGACGAACCATTTCGCCGCCGATGCTTCCTGCTTCCTTAGAAGTAAGGTCGCCGTTGTAACCCTCTTTCAGATTAACACCCAGCTCAGATGCAACCTCAGTCTTGAAACGGTCCATTGCAGCCTTAGCCGCGGGAACTTCTACTCTATTGGTTTTACTTGCCATTTCGTTCACCTCCGTTTGGAATTGTTTTTGTGTTTCAGATAAGCGTTGTTTGTGATCACTTATCTTGGTATTAGTATGAGCACCGGCTGTTTTTTCATGCTGGTAAGTTTTTCATTTTATGTTATAATCAAAAAGCAACAGAACAAACGGAGACTGGAAAGCGCGGCATCGGATCCACTGACCGGAATCCCACAGAAATGACTGACTCCGAAGCACGGGGCTGAGAAGAGAAAGGCGACAAAACAATGAAAAAGAAAACAGGAATCACAAAAACGCTGGCGCTGGTACTGACACTTGGACTGTTATGCAGCGGTCTTACCGGATGTGGACAGACAAGAAACAGCGGGAGCGCAGCAGAAAGTCTGATGACAGAGAGTACACAGCCTGCAGAGAGTACGGAAGCCGTAATGGAAAGTACAGAAGCTACAGCAGAAAATACGGATGCGGATGACACAGTAGTGCGTGTGGCATCCTTAAAAGGCCCGACATCTTTGGGACTTTTATTTTTAATGGACAAGGCAGAAAAAGGAGAGACTTCTAATGCCTATGAGTTTCAGATGGCTACCGGTGCGGACGAGATCCTGCCGCTAATGGTAAAAGGTGACCTGGATATCGCACTGATACCTGCCAATGTGGCAAGTATCCTCTATCATAAGACACAGGGCGGTGTGGAAGTGATCGACATCAATACACTGGGGGTATTGTACATGGTATCCGGAGAGAATGACCTTGCGGATTTTACGGATCTGAAGGGTAAGACCATTTATTTAACCGGAAAGGGAACCACACCGGACTATGTATTGCAATATCTGCTGACTGCCAATGGCATGTCTGTGGACGATGTGACACTGGAATATAAATCCGAAGCAACAGAGGTGGCATCTGTGCTGGCAGAGGATCCCACAGCCATCGGACTGTTGCCCCAGCCCTTCGTCACTGCAGCCTGCATGCAGAATGATGCACTGAAAGTGATCTTTGACTTAAACGAAGAGTGGAATAAGATACAGGGTGTAAGCGGCAGCAGCATGGTCACAGGTGTCACGGTGGTACGCAAGGAATTCCTGGAAGAGCATGAGGATGCAGTGAAATCTTTTATGGAAGAACATAAGGCAAGTGCCGAAGCCATCAATGCAGATCCCACCACCGGTGCTGCGCTGGCAGTGGAAGCACAGATCGTGGCAAAGGAGCCCATTGCACAGAAAGCAATCCCCGGATGCAACATTACTTATATGGATAAGGCAGACATGAAGCAGGCACTGTCCGGATACCTTGACGTACTGTTCCACCAGGATTCTCTGTCTATCGGCGGCGGACTTCCGGAATCTGATTTCTATTATGATGCAGAATAAGGATAAAAAATACATTAAAAAATTTATGATCCTGCTCTTCTGGCTGGGGGTATGGCAGATCACGGCAGTGTGTGTGGATAATTTCCTGCTGGTGGTGACACCCCTGCAGGCATTGCGGGCGCTTACCGTTCTCGCGGGGCAGGTGGAATTCTGGCGTAGCGCCCTTGGCTCGCTGTGGCGGATTGCCGCAGGCTTTTTGCTGGGAGCGTTTTTGGGACTGTTGTTAGCGGCGGTAAGCTACAGATACCGTCTGGCAGAGGAAATCCTGCGCCCGTTCATGGTATTCTGCAAGGCAGTGCCGGTTGCAGTATTTGCGGTGCTTTTACTGATCTGGTGGGGAGCTTCCCCGCTGGCGGTGGCGGTCTGCTTTTTCGTGGTGTTTCCGAATATTTATCTGAACACACTGGAAGGCTTAAAAAGTGCGGACGCAGAACTGATAGAGATGGCAGAAGTGTTTCGTCTGCCGTTTGCCACCCGCTTTTTCTATATTTACCGTCCGGCATTAAAGCCATTCCTGCTCAGCGCATTTCAATTATCCCTGGGAATGAGCTGGAAATCCGGAGTGGCAGCGGAAGTGATCGGTACGCCGTTGTATTCCATCGGCGGAGCACTGTATCTGGCGAAGATTTACCTCGATACGGCGGATCTGTTTGCCTGGACGGCAGTGATCATTGTGCTTAGTGTATTGTTTGAGAAAATAGTCTTCGGTTGTGTGGAATATTTTTTCCGGTGGGAGCCTGCCTGCAAGAGACCGGCAATGCCGCAGAAAAATGTCAGCAGAGAACGTCGCACTTTATGTGTGGCAGATTTTGGAAAATGTTATCATGACCGTTGGATCTTCCGGCATGTGGAACAGGAATTCCACGGAGGAGAACCTTACTTTCTGGATACACCATCGGGCAGCGGCAAGACGACTTTTTTTAGGTGCTTGTGCGGGCTGGAACGGCCGGAAGAGGGAGAAGTGTCGGGAATCGATGCTTTTTCCGTGCAGTTTCAGGAGGACAGACTCTGCGAAGAATACAGTGCGGTGAAGAATCTGGAAATGGTCATGGGAGATGCGAGGGAAGCGAGGAAGGCACTTACGTGGTTACTGCCGGAGGAAGCACTGGGTCAGCCCTGTCATGAATTGTCCGGCGGCATGAAGCGGAGAGTGTCACTGGTGCGGGCAATGGAAGCAGGAGCACAGTGTGTTCTGCTGGACGAGCCTTTCACCGGGCTGGATGAAGAGAACCGGGAGAAAGCATATGAATACATCCGCACGCATGCAAATGGACGCATCATCATGATCGCCACGCATATCAGACCGTGGGAGAATATGCCGGAGGACGTTCAGAAGGGAGAAGGATTATGGGAAAGGATACGGGAAACACAAGAGTGACGCTGGTAGGCATTATCGTGGAGGATAAGGAGGCAGCAGGCCGGATCAACGGACTTTTGCATGAATACGGAGAATATATTATCGGAAGAATGGGGATACCTTATCATGAGAAGCAGATGAGTATCATCAGTGTGGTCATGGATGCCCCACAGGAAAAGGTCAGTGCTCTGTCCGGGAAGCTGGGAATGATCCCGGGAGTCAGTTCCAAATGCCTCTATGCCCCGGATACGCAGAAAACCCTGAAATAAAGTGTTGTCAATTCCTCTGACTTATGCTATAATTTCAAAATGATTGCGACTGGATACAGACCCGCAAGGGTATAAAGGAGGAAATGTTATAATGAGTTTACAGGTTGAAAAGTTAGAGAAAAACATGGCGAAGCTGACCATCGAAGTATCTGCTGAAGAACTGGAGAAGGCAATCGAAGGTGCTTACCAGAAGAATAAGAACAAGATCAGTATTCCCGGTTTCCGTAAGGGCAAGGCTCCCCGTAAGATGATCGAGCAGATGTACGGCAAGTCAGTATTCTATGAGGATGCAGCAAATGCTCTGATCCCCGATGCTTACGATAAGGCTCTGGAAGAGTGTGAGGAGCAGATCGTATCTTCTCCGAAGATCGATGTGACCCAGTTAGAGGCTGGCAAGCCTTTCATCTTCACCGCAGAGGTTGCTCTGAAGCCTGAAGTGACTCTTGGCAAGTACAAGGGTGTGAAGGTTGACAAGATCGAAGTTAAGGTGACCGATGAAGAGGTTGACGCTGAGATCAACAGAGAGCGCGAGAGCAATGCGAGAACCATCAATGTAGAAGACCGCGCTGTTAAGGACGGCGATATGACCGTTATCGATTTCGAAGGTTTTGTAGACGGTGTTGCATTTGAAGGCGGCAAGGGTGAGAATCATTCCCTGACCATTGGCTCCGGCTCTTTCATCCCCGGATTTGAAGAGGGGCTGATCGGTGCTGAATTAAATAAAGAGACCGAAGTAAATGTAACCTTCCCTGAGGATTATCATGCAGCTGAGCTGGCTGGCAAGCCTGCAGTATTCAAGTGCACCGTTAAGGAGATCAAGGAGAAGCAGCTTCCTGATCTGGATGACGAGTTCGCAAGTGAAGTATCTGATTTCGATACTATGGCTGAGTATAGAGAGGATGTACAGAAGAAGCTGACTTCCAAGAAGGAAGAAGAAGCTAAGATTGCCAAGGAAGAGGCAGTTCTGGATGCAGTGATCGCAGATGCCAAGATGGAGATCCCCGATGCAATGATCGAGACCCAGCAGAGACAGATGTTAGAGAACTTTGCACAGAGAATTCAGGCGCAGGGTCTTACTTTAGAGCAGTATATGCAGTTCACCGGTCTGACCGCTCAGACCATGATGGAGCAGCTGAAGCCCGAAGCGCTGAAGAGAATCCAGTCCCGTCTGGTTCTGGAAGCTGTAGCAGCAGCTGAGAAGATGGAAGCTACTGAGGAAGATTTCGAAGCTGAGATCAAGAGCATGGCAGAGGCTTATCAGATGGAAGCTGACAAGGTAAAAGAACTCCTGGGAGAGCAGGGTGCTAAGCAGGTGAAGGAAGATCTCTGCGTAAGAAAGGCAGCTGACTTCATCGTAGACAACGCTAAGGAAGCAAAGGCTGCAGCCAAGAAGACCACCAAGAAGGAAAAGGCAGCAGAAGAGAAGCCGGAAGAAGCATAATCTGTGCTTTAAGATACGATACGAAGAGAAAGCGGACTGCCAGGTCCGCTTTCTTTTTCAGATTTAAAAGTTCCTAAATTTTTATTAAATCTTCGGAATCTCGTTGAAAAAGCTTACTAAGTAGGATACGATAGTAGTATTAATCAGAAGCAATGGAGGTTTTAGAATATGAGTTTAGTACCTTATGTCATTGAACAGACCAGCAAAGGTGAGCGGTCTTACGATATTTATTCCAGATTGTTGAAGGACAGGATCATTTTCCTGGGTGAGGAAGTGAATGAGACTTCCGCCAGCATCATTGTGGCACAGTTACTGTTCCTGGAAGCGGAGGATCCCGATAAGGATATCCATCTGTATATCAACAGCCCGGGCGGCAGTGTTACCGCAGGCATGGCAATCTACGATACTATGAAATACATCAAGTGTGGCAGCCAGCATGGGAGCATTCCTTTTAGCAGGTGGTGCCAAGGGCAAGCGTTTTGCACTGCCTAATGCAGAGATCATGATCCATCAGCCTCTGGGCGGTACCCAGGGCCAGGCCACCGAGATCGAGATCGCAGCAAAGCATATCCTCCGCACCAAGGAGAAGTTGAACCGTATGCTGGCTGAGAACACCGGCAAGGATTATGAGACCATCTGCGCAGACACCGAGAGAGATAATTGGAAGAGCGCCGAGGAAGCTTGTGAATACGGGCTGATCGATAAGGTGATCACCTTCCACGAGGCATAGTGTAAAAAATATGCTTGATAGCATATTTTTTACACAGCTATTTGTGCCGCATACGGCACAAAGTAGTTTTTATCGCAGAGCCAAATCTGAAATTTGGCTCGCGTTTCCTACGACGCAAAAGCGGCGTCTTCGGAAGGAGATAAAATAACAGGAGTATAGTAGTAATGGCAGGAAAAAATTCCGGAAATGACATCAGATGTTCATTTTGTAACAAGACCCAGAGCCAGGTCCGCAAGCTGATCGCAGGACCTGCCGGGGTATATATCTGTGATGAGTGCGTAGATATCTGCGCTGACATCCTGGAGGAGGAACTGGAAGACGAAGAAGTGGAAGAGACCGCGACTCCGGATATCAACCTTCTGAAACCGAAGGAGATCAAGAACTTCCTGGATGAATATGTCATCGGACAGGAGGAGGCGAAAAAGGTCCTCTCCGTTGCGGTGTACAATCATTACAAGAGAGTAACGGCTCCCAAGGATCTGAATGATGTGGAGCTGCAGAAGAGTAATATCATCATGGTAGGACCTACCGGTTCCGGTAAGACTTACCTGGCGCAGACACTGGCGAAGATCATCAATGTACCGTTTGCTATCGCAGATGCCACTACATTGACTGAGGCCGGTTATGTAGGCGAAGATGTAGAGAATATTCTGTTGAAGCTGATCCAGGCGGCGGACTACGATGTGGAACGTGCCCAGTACGGTATCGTATATATCGATGAGATCGATAAGATCACGAAGAAGAGTGAAAACGTCTCCATTACCCGTGATGTATCCGGTGAGGGCGTACAGCAGGCACTGCTGAAGATCATCGAGGGTACCGTGGCAAGCGTACCTCCCCAGGGTGGCAGAAAGCATCCTCATCAGGAACTGATCCAGATCGATACCACCAACATTCTGTTTATCTGCGGCGGTGCTTTCGACGGACTGGAGAAGATCGTAGAGTCCAGACTGGACCGTAAGTCCATCGGTTTTAACACAGAGCTTGGGAAGAGAGAGGACAAGGACATCAGTGAACTGTTACAGGAGGTAACTCCTCATGATCTGGTGAAGTTCGGTCTGATCCCTGAGTTCGTAGGACGTGTGCCTATCTGTGTATCCTTACGGGGACTGGACAGAGAAGCACTGATCCGTATCCTTCAGGAGCCGAAGAATGCCCTGGTAAAGCAGTACCAGAAGCTGTTCCAGATGGATCATGTAAAGTTAGACTTTGAGCAGGATGCCATCGAGGCGATCGCAGACAAAGCACTGGAACGTAAGACCGGTGCCAGAGGATTGCGTTCTATTATGGAATCCGTAATGATGGATACCATGTATGAGATTCCTTCCGATGATACCATCGAGGAATGCGTAGTCACTAAGGCTGCTGTGGATGGAGAGAGCGAGCCTCTCACCATACACGAAGATTCTCTGAAAAAGGCAAAATAATCTGGGCGCTGCCTTGTGGTGACACAGGGCAGCGTTTTGTGCAAAAAAGCAGAAAGAAAAAGGTATTTTTATGATCATAAAGAATGTGAGTCTGGAAACGGTCTGCGGTATTACCAGTAAGCTTCCGGAAAATATCCATCCCGAGGTGGCATTTGCTGGGAAAAGTAATGTGGGGAAATCCTCTCTGATCAACGGTCTGATGAACCGGAAATCCCTGGCAAGGACCAGTGCCCAGCCCGGTAAGACCCAGACCATCAATTACTATAATGTGAACGATGAAATCTACTTCGTGGATCTCCCCGGTTACGGTTACGCCCAGGCAAATGAGAATGTGAAAGCCCAGTGGGGTAAGATGATCGAAGATTATCTACATAAATCCAAACAGTTAAAGCTGGTGTTTTTGCTGATCGATATTAGACATGCTCCGTCGGAGAATGACCGGATCATGTATGACTGGATCCGTCGTAACGGCTACGATCCTATCATCATTGCCACCAAACTGGACAAGATCAACCGTAGCCAGATCCAAAAGCAGATAAAACTGATCCGCACCACCTTACAGGCGGGGGCGGACACACAGATCATCCCGTACTCTGCACAGACCAAGCAGGGAAGAGAAGAAATCTATGAGATTCTGGACGGAGTGCTGGCGGCAGAGAATCCTGCACAGGAATAGACAGCAGGAAGGATGAATAAGCGTAAAAGCAGAATGCGTGAAAGAGTGGGAGTATATGAGGAAATATTGTAAAGCACTGGTAAATCTGGGTGTGGCATTTATTATATTAACGTTGATCGTTTTCCTGGTGCCGAAGCTGTTAGTATTTTTTGCACCGTTTGTGGCAGGCTGGATCATTGCGTTGATCGCCAGTCCCCTGGTGAGGTTTTTTGAGGAAAAGGTAAAGATCAAGCGAAAAGCGGGAAGTGCATTTGTCATCGTGGCGGTCATCGCACTGGTGATATTGATCCTCTATCTGGTAGGGGCGAAGTTAGTCGATGAGATCATGGGACTGATCGGTGCACTGCCGGATATCTGGGACAGTGCGGAGAATGATTTTGCCGATATCGGACAGAACCTGAGCGTTATCTATAACCGTTTTCCGGCGGATGTACAGCAAAGCATCATGGATGTCATCAATCAGATCGGAAGCTATGTGGGAGATCTTCTGGGTAAGATCGGCACACCTACGATCAATGCCGTGGGCAATTTCGCCAAGCAGGTTCCTTCGATCCTGATCGGACTGATCATGGCACTGCTTTCTTCCTATTTCTTCGTAGCGGAGAGAGACCAGCTGGCAACATGGTTCCGTAAGCATACACCGGCGGAAGTACTGTCCTGGTATTATATGCTGAAGCGCGGACTGGTCAAAGCAGTAGGCGGGTATCTTAAGGCACAGCTTAAGATCGAAGTGTGGATGTATCTGCTATTAGTCATCGGATTTGCCATTCTGCAGGTAGACTATGCGTTGCTGATCGCACTGGGAATCGCATTTCTGGATTTCCTGCCTTTCTTTGGAACCGGAACCGTCATGGTCCCCTGGGCAATTATCAAGATCTTAAGCTCTGATTATAAAATGGCCATAGGACTGCTGATCATCTGGGGCATCGGACAACTGGCGCGTCAGCTGATCCAGCCGAAGATCGTGGGAGATTCCGTGGGAATGCCTCCTCTGCCGACTCTGTTCCTTCTGTACATAGGATATAAGCTGGGCGGTGTCGTAGGAATGATCGTGGCAGTACCGGTCGGACTGATTGCCCTTACCATGTATCAGGAGGGCGCTTTACAGACGACCAAGGACAGCGTGAAGATCCTGACAGCCGGGATCAATCATTTCCGCAGACTGAAGCCGGAGGATATGGACGAAGTGCGGCAGATGCAGGAGAGAGACCGGAGGCTGAGCGAGGAACTGGCCAGACAGGCAGCAGAGGAAGAGGCTCAAAAAGAAGCCCAAAAGGAAGCTCGAAAAGAAGCTCAAAAAGAAGCTTCTGCGAAAAAACAGAAAGAAAAGAAATCATGAGAAATATCAGACTACGACTGCAATATGAAGGAACCAGATATCAGGGATGGCAGAAACAGACTTCCACGGATAATACGATCCAGGGGAAAATGGAGACGCTGCTGACTAAAATGTGTGGTGAACCCATAGAGATCTCTGCCAGCGGCAGGACCGATGCGGGGGTGCATGCCCTGGGGCAGGTGGCGAATTTCCACACGGAAGCTACCATGAGTGCAGAGGAGATCCTGGAATATTGTAACCGATATCTGCCGGAGGATATTGCCGTGGTGGAGGTGTCGGAGGCGGCACCCAGATTCCACAGCAGATTAAATGCCACCGGGAAGCGTTACCGTTACCGCATCATCAACAGTCAGATCCCGGATGTATTCTGGAGACGCTATGCGACAGAGGAACCGGAAGAATTAGATTTAGATGCTATGCGAAAGGCGGCGGAGCGATTGCTTGGAGAGCACGATTTCAAGGCATTTACTTCTGCAAAGAAAAGTAAGAAATCCACCGTCCGCCGGATCGACGAGATCCGGATCGAACGGATAGAGAACCGTGTGGAGTTTGTATTTACCGGAAATGGATTTTTGCATCACATGATCCGCATCCTCATGGGAACTCTCCTCGAGGTCGGAAAGGGAATCCGGACACCGGAGAGTGTGACGGATGTACTGGAGTCCGGAGACAGAGCGAAGGCGGGAGCGCTGGTACCTGCCAAAGGACTGGTACTGGAAGAAGTTTTTTACACCTGAAAAATAAAAATACTGCAACTTTTTGCCCTACAATTGCGTCTATGTAGTTGTAGGGTATTTTGATGCCTATAACTAAACTATGCTTCGCCCTATAAATTTCGTCAGATATCCTTATGCATGCAAGCATTCAACGGATATCCGACAAAATTTACATGGCTCTGAATAGTTTATAAAAATTTTATAAATAGCATGCAGAAAATATGCATTGACAGGATACGATAAACGTGGATAAGGCAGAGGGACTTTATCCGATACGAAAGGTGTAAGGTGTGGACCATGGAAAAAAGGGTTGCAGTATACAATAATAATACAGGTGTAGTAGAGACAATGAGTTCCCTTCTCGCAGGAGAAGGCTTAAAAATGGTGGCAGTGACGGGGAGAGCACAGTTACAAGAATTACTGCGTGCACAGGAGATCCAGCTTCTGCTGCTGGATGTGGAACTGGATGGCAGAGGCTGGGGAGAAGGCATTGAGATGATCCATGACATCCGTAATATGACTACGATCCCTGTTATTATCATTTCCGCACAGGATGCGGAGACCGCCAAGATCATGGCACTGAATGCCGGTGCGGATGATTATGTGACAGTGGGATATAATCCGCTGGAGCTGTTAGCCAGAGTGAAATCCCAGCTTCGCAGATATACACAGTTGGTCAATCTGTGCGAAAGTATTGATAGTATTTACCGCGTGGATGGACTGGAGATCAATGACCGGAACCGTACGGTAACGGTAGACGGCCGTGAAGTGAAGATGACACCCATTGAATATAAGATCTTACGCCTGCTGGTGCAAGAGCGGGGAAAGGTATTATCCATCAGCCAGATCTATGAGTCTATCTGGCATATGCAGGCTATCGGTGCGGACAATACCATTGCGGTGCATATCCGCCACATCCGTGAGAAGATCGAGAGCAATCCCAAGGAGCCCAGATACCTGAAAGTGGTATGGGGAACCGGATATAAGGTAGGATGAAAAAGATTGTTAATAAGTGTGTCCTCTGCGTCAGCAGGGGACATTTTTGTCAAAGGTTGATCGCGAGATGCTTGACAAAGCAATACAAATGCATTATTGTACTAATTAAATAATACAAGCAAGACGAGGATGGAGCATAAGGATGCAGACAGAAGTAATGCAGGCAGGGAAAATACAGGGGAAACGAGGAATCAGCAGTGCAGTGCTGAAAAATATCGCGGTAGTGACTATGTTGATCGATCACATCGGGGCGGTGATCATGACAAGGCTGCTGATCCGAAACGGGCTGTATGAAGCTATGGTGAATCAGGAGGCCTATACTGCCTGGATGGGGCAGAACGGTGGAATGTACGGTATCTACATGGCAATGCGTATCATCGGCAGACTTGCATTTCCGATTTACTGTTTTTTACTGGTAGAGGGATTCCAAAAGACTCACAATGTGAAAAAGTATCTGGGCAGGATGTTTTTATTTGCTCTGATTTCGGAGGTACCCTTTGATCTGGCATTCAGCGGCAAGGCATGGTATCCGGCATATCAGAATGTATTTTTTACATTGTTATTGGGGCTGCTGGTGATCGCGGGACTTCATTTGGTGGAACAGCATTTTGCGGGTACAACGGTTGGAAAAACGATTCTGCGCGTGGGACTGAATGCCGTTATTATTCTGACAGGATGTGTACTGGCATTGGTTCTTAAGACGGATTATGATTTTAAGGGGATTTTGGCAATCACTGTACTTTATCTGTTCCGTAACCGGAAGAAAGCACAGATGTGGGCCGGTGTCATCATTTTTTTATTGATGGACAGCCTGGAGATGTTTGCAGCACTTTCCTTTATTCTGATCTGGTTCTACAACGGAACGAGAGGGCGGCAGAATAAATATTTCTTTTACTTTTTCTATCCTGCGCATCTTCTGCTCTTGTGGCTGGTATGTGTGGCAATGGGAATTGCGGGAATTCCTGCAATCTGACGAACAGCAGGATGCTCTGTGGATAGTAAAGTGGAAGACGGGGAAGACAGTGACATGGAGGATATGGCGTATATGGAAGAGAAAAAATGGAAGATAGGGGACAGCGAAGAATTGATCCGGGTACAGGAGATCAGCAAGACATTTCATCTGTCGGCAAAACAGCAGAAACTGGAGCATAGCACGGCGAAGACGAAGACTGCCGTGAATCAAGTGAGCTTTTGCGTAAACAGAGGGGAAGTGTTTGGACTTTTGGGACCCAACGGTGCCGGTAAGACCACAACGCTTCGGATGTTGGCAACGTTGATCCGACCGGACAGCGGGGATGCGGTGTTATCCGGCAGCAGCATTGTGACACAGCCGGAGGAGGTACGGCGTAAGATTGGCTTTCTTACCAGTGAACTGAAGCTGGAGGATTTTTTTACCCCGGATTATCTGTATGACTTTTTCTCTGAATTGTACGGTATTCCGACAGACAGACGGGACGCCAGAAAACGCATGCTGTTTGCACGGTTCGGCATTCAGGAGTTTGCACAGGTGCGCGTCAGGGATCTGTCCACGGGAATGAAGCAGAAGGTATCCCTGGTGATCTCACTGGTGCAGGATCCGGAGATCATCATTTTTGATGAACCCACCAATGGACTGGATATTCTGACGGCAAAAGTGGTGACAGATTTTCTGCTGGACCTGAAGGAGCAGGGGAAGACCATTATCATATCAACGCACATTTTCAGTCTGGTGGAGAAGATCTGCGACCGGGTGGGAATTATTATTAACGGTCGTATGGCAGCCTGTGAGGACCTGCGGACGCTTTGCGGTGATAAGAGCCTGGAGGATCGCTTTTTTGAAATCTATGAAGCGGTGAACGGGGAGGACGAGAACCATGACAAATAATACGATTACGGTAATGAAAAAAGAACTGGCAAGATTTTTCGGAGACAGAAGGCTGGTAATCACGACACTTTTGCTCCCTGGAATCATGATCTATGTGGTGTACAGTTTTTTGGGAAGCGCCATGATGAAGTCCATACTTCCGGAAGAAGCTTACGTGGCGAAAGCTTATGTGGTGGATATGCCGGAGTCGTTAAGAGAAGAACTGCGGGAGCTTAAGGTAGACTGGCAGCCTGCGGACAGAGAGCAGCTGACACAGATGCGACAGGAGATACAGGACAAACAGGCAGACGGACTGGTAGTATTCCCGGTGGATTTTGATCAGGCTGTGGAAAACTATCAGGTGCAGAGTGGAAAACCGGCGCCCAACGTGGAAATCTATTACAATTCCGCGGAGACGGAATCCACTCATTTTTACAATGAAGTGTTGGACATTTTGGAGGCATATGAGACATCTATATCCAATAAGTTAGACATCAATGCCGGGGATTCCGTGTATTACGATTGTGCCACCAGCAAAGATACTACGGGACAGATGTTTTCGATGATGATGCCCCTGCTGCTTATGATGTTTTTATACAGTGGATGTATGTCCGTGGCACCGGAATCCATCGCCGGGGAGAAGGAGCGTGGTACCATAGCGACCTTGCTTGTAACTCCCATGAGGAGGAGCTCTCTGGCACTTGGCAAAGTATTTTCCTTAAGCATTATTGCACTTCTGGCAGGTTGTTCCAGCTTTATCGGAACCTTTGCGGCACTGCCGAAAATGATGGGCGGGGAACTGACCGGGGTGGATTCCTCGGTGTATACGCCTATGGATTTTGCGATGCTGCTTCTGATCATTCTGTCTACGGTCATGGTGCTGGTATCCATGATCGCACTGGTCTCCGCTTTTGCAAAAAGCGTGAAAGAAGCGGCTACGACAGTCTCCCCTTTTACCATCGTGGTGACCTTTATCGGACTGAGCCCTATGCTCAGTCAGGGAAAAGAGATTCCGCTGTACCGGTATCTGATTCCGGTATATAACAGCGTACAGTGCATGAACGGTATTTTTTCTTTTAGCTATCAGCCAGTGGAAATTCTTTTGACCGTGATCGTGAATCTGTGTGTGGCTGGAGTGCTGGTATTCGGACTGACGAGGGCATTCCAGAGCGAGAAAGTGATGTTTGGGTAAGAGCATAGTATTTTATAATTATTGACTATAAATTGAGAAATGTGTACAATGATAACTATTCGGAGCAACGTAAATTTGAGCAAAAAGAAAGCACCGCAGGGGCAATTTTGCGAATGATGCTCTGAATACAGAAAATGGAGGAAAATAATACATGCAACTGCCTATTTTTGAGAAATACATTGATGAACTGATCGAGAAGAGCACTCTGGATGTTCCCGCATGGAACATTGAGAAGGCGAGAGAGGGGAAAGCTGCCGGCTGGAATTATATTGATGGCTGCATGATCCTGGCACTTTTGGAGATTTACAGCGCTACCGGAGAGAAAAAGTATTACGAATTTGCAGATGCATTTATTGACCACAGAGTACAGGAAGACGGTACGATTACGAAGTATTCCGTGGAAGAATATAATATTGACAATGTCAATGCGGGCAAGACCCTGTTCGCATTGTATGCTTTAAACGGCAAGGAAAAATACCGCAAGGCGATCGACCTGATCTATAGTCAGGTGCAGACGCAGCCTCGTACCGAGGAGGGCAACTTCTGGCACAAGAAGATCTACCCCAATCAGGTATGGCTGGACGGCATGTATATGGGACAGCCCTTTTACATGGAGTATGAGACCAAATTCGATGACAAGAAGCACTACGATGACATTTTCCATCAGTTTGCCAATGTCGTAAAATACATGAGAGACCCTGAGACCGGATTATATTATCACGGTTATGACGCTTCGAAGAAAGCCTTCTGGTGTGACAAGGAGACCGGCCTGTCACAGAATTTCTGGCTGAGAGCACTGGGCTGGTATTCCATGGCACTTTTGGATACCCTGAGCAAATGTGAGCCCGGAGAAGAGTACAAGGCAGAGTATGACAATCTGAAGAAGGTATTCGTGGATCTGATCGATTCCATGCTAAAATTCCAGGATGAGAGCGGTATGTGGTACCAGCTTCCTGCACTGGGCGGCAGGGAGCCGAACTACTTAGAGACCAGTGGAAGTGCGATCATGGCTTACTCTCTGCTGAAGGGCGTGAGACTCGGATTTTTACCGGAGTCCTACAGAGCCTATGGATTAAAGGCATTCCAGGGTATCTGTGACCGCTATCTGAAGGAGAAGGACGGACATTTAAGCCTCGGCGGTATCTGCCTCGTAGCAGGACTGGGACCGGAGGATAACCGCCGCCGTGACGGTAGCTTCGAATACTATATGTCAGAGCCCATCGTGGAAGACGATGCCAAGGGTGTGGGACCGTTATTATTAGCCTACACTGAGATGAGGAGACTGGACGATTAAATGAAGTCAGGCGGGATGATGAAGAACGATAACAGAAATGACAGAAGAACATCCGGACCTGCGAAAGGGACGGGAAAGACCAAAGCAACGGGAAAAGCCAATGCGGTGGGAAAAACCAAAGTGATGGCAGACAAGGAAAAACGGACACCCGTAGGACAGGGACGGGAAAAGACGGCTGTTAAAAAGAAGAGTGGTCTCTGCCCGGTGGTTGATAAATGCGGCGGGTGCAGCTGGATCAACAAGCCCTATGTGGAACAGCTGAAGAATAAGGAAAAGCAATTAAAGGAGCTTCTGGCTCCTTTTTGCAAGGTCGAGGGTGTCATTCCCATGGAGCATCCGGAGCATTACCGGAACAAGGTACATGCGGTATTCGGCGAGAACCGTTATCATGATGCCATTTCCGGCATCTATGAGCAGAAGAGCCACCGGATCGTTCCTGTGGACAGCTGCCTGATCGAGAATGCCAAGGCGGATGAGATCATCGTATCTATCCGGGGACTGTTGAAATCTTTTCATATCCGTCCCTACAATGAGGATACCGGATACGGACTGCTGCGCCATGTCCTGATCCGCACCGGACATGTCACCGGACAGATCATGGTGGTGCTGGTACTGGCTTCCCCCATCCTGCCCTCCAAGAATAATTTTGTGAAGGCACTGCTGAAGCTTCACCCAGAGATCACTACCGTGGTCATCAATGTTAATAATCGAAATACCAGCATGGTACTTGGCGACAAGGGGCATGTGATCTACGGCAAGGGATACATTGAGGATGAACTGTGCGGAAAGAGGTTCCGCATTTCTCCCCAATCCTTCTATCAGGTGAATCCGGTACAGACCGAGATACTCTATGGGAAAGCTTTGGAGTATGCCGGACTCACCGGCAAAGAGACTGTGGTGGATGCCTATTGCGGCACCGGAACCATCGGCATGATCGCCAGCGACAAGGCCGGCAAGGTCATCGGTGTGGAGTTAAATGCCGATGCTGTCCGGGATGCACGCAGCAACGCCAAAGCCAACCAGATCCGTAATATCCAGTTCTACCAGAACGATGCCGGGAAATTCCTCGTGGAGATGGCCGGACAGGACGCGAAAGTAGATGTCATCCTGATGGATCCTCCCAGAAGCGGCAGCACCGAAGAATTCATGAGCTCCGTAGTCCGGATCGGCCCCGAGCGAATTGTCTACGTCTCCTGCAATCCCGAGACACTGGTCAGGGACTTGAAGTACTTTAAGAAGAAGGGATACCGCGTGTCGAAGGGCGTGGGTGTGGACATGTTCCCGTTCACCGATTCGTTGGAAACGGTTGTCTTGCTTTCCAAGGGTGAGGTCGACTCGAAAAAGATTCGGGTTGAGT
>OHHY01000569.1_pt1 | contig 17197 bp, 13 predicted proteins | sample 1568101 | NCBI WGS metagenome assembly OHHY01 (sample SAMEA3879605, study PRJEB24766) | human gut metagenome | biome: human-associated habitat; feature: feces | place: USA | collected 1985/1987
ATTCCCCTATTACGATACTACGACACACCCGGACTCGCAAGACGAACCCGGGGGTGTCTATGATATGGATATCCCCTACCGGGTGCTGAACTTGTAGACACAGACATGGCGGTAGCGCTGGCCGGGGCCGAGCACCGTCGAGGGGAAGCCGGGATGGTTGGGGCTGTCGGGGAAGTGCTGGGTTTCGAGCGCCAGCGAAGCGCGGCGGCCGTAGGATTTGCCGCCCTTGCCGACCAGGGAGCCGTCGAAGAAATTACCGCCGTAGAACTGGATGCCCGGTTCGGTCGTCCAAACCTCCATATAACGCCCCGCAGCGGGTTCATAGACCGTAGCCGCCAGCTCCAGGTCATGGGTGCTCCTGCGCGACAGCACCCAATTGTGGTCGTAGCCGTGGCCGTGGCGGAGCTGTTCGAAATCGGCATCGAGGCGCGACCCGATCGGTGCCGGACGGCGGAAATCCATCGGCGTGCCTGCCACGGGCAGGATATTGCCGGTGGGGCAGGTCTCGTTGTTGCCCTCCAGATAGCGGGACGCATAGATGCGCAGCTTCTGGCCCAGCACATCGCCGCCGCCATCCAGATTGAAGTAGGTGTGGTTGGTCAGGTTGATGATGGTGTCGGCATCAGAGGAGACACGGTAATCCATCCGCAGGGCGTTGTCCTCGGTGAGGATATACCGCACTGAGATCTTCAGATTTCCCGGGAAACCATCCTCTCCATCGGGGCTTTCGGCCTCCAGAAGCAGGGTATCGCCAAAGGTCTTTACCTCATACAGCTTGCGCGGGAAGGTGCCGTGCAGGTGGTTTTTGCCGTTGTTGGCTTCCAGCTGATAGGTCTTGCCGCCCACGTTGAACATGGCGTTCTCGATGCGGTTGGCGTACCGGCCCACGAACGCGCCGCAACAGGTACTGCCGGACGATTCAAAGTCCTTGACGTAATCGGCGTAGGTGTCGTGGCCCAGCACCACATCCACCGGCCCACGCTTGGTGGGCACCCAGATATTCTTGATGATACAGCCGTAGTTCAGCACACTGACCGCCAGCCCGCCGGGGTTCGAGATGATGTATTCATTGATCTTTTCGCCGTTTGGAGTCATGCCAAAGGGCTTGGAGAGAAACTGTGCCATAGGGCTCGCCTCCTTTTGTATTTTTTGGGGACAGCACACTCTCTGTTTTATCCTTTATTGTTTTGATTATATCACAATTTTCTCCTTCTGTGTTGGCATTTTTTAAGGGAATCTATCCAATATTTCGAGAGTTTTTTTGTAAGTTCTGCCCCATAGGCCGAAAAAAGCCCCGGAGGGCCAGGGGTAGGCGCTCCGGGGAAAATTTCCGAGTATTTACTTCATTTACCTTTTAGCCAACGCCCAGCATGCTCAGAATTTCCTCAACACTTGTGGTCACATCCATAGCAACTGCAACGTAGGTTTTTCCATTCACAGTCTTTGCTACAATACCCAGTTTATTGACTTTCAGCCCGTCATTCTCAATACTGTTGAGCTTGCCCATTTTGGCAACAATTTTTGCCACATCGCCAATATTCTCCGGGGTGACTTCCAGTACTTTATAGGGTTTATCCGTGGTCACAACACTCTCAGGGAACGGCATCGCTGCTTTAACATTAATCTCAGCATGCACGTCCTTCAGTTCCTGAATTTCCTTCATGAGCGCCTGCATATCCAGAGCATTTTTGAAATTAAAGGTGCCATCTTCCATATTGATCTGATCGATTTTGCTTTCTGCCAGTTTCTTCAGATCCGCGTCATTTACCTGAATACCGGTAGACTGCTTCATTGCTTCAAATGCAGTTTCTTCAACCTGCTGTGCAAAAGACTTGCTGGGAGCCTCATCGCCGCAAGCGGTGAGCAGTGCCAGAGCCATTACGCCGACCAGCAGAAGGGCGGCCATTTTCTTGAGCATTTTCATTTGTAGAACCTCCAATGTAAAATGATATTTTACCACACAGAAAGCATACCCCTACACCTTCTGCATTGTGACCTCATTTTACATCTCCCCCTCCCCCCCCCTGTCAATATTTTTTATTGAATCCCCCCAATTTTTAGAGACTGTGCCAAAGCTGCGGCAAATTTTTTAGCAGATTGACAAAAAGCACCCCTCACATGGCTGTGAAGGGTGCTTTGGGGAAGTTTTCTTACTCCGGCTGAGCGGCGTTCTGGGCGATATACTCGGCGGCATCATCGGGGATGTCGTCAAGGTTTTCATCGCCGATATCCACGTTCAGCGGCGGCTTCTTGAAGAGGATGTCGTACATCAGGGGCACAACGTACAGGGTCATCAGGGTGGCGTAAGTCAGGCCAAAGATGATGACGATGGCCATGCCGCTCATCAGCTGGCTGGCCATGTCGCCGCTGAACACCAGCTGGAGCATGGCCAGAACGGTGGTCAGGGTGGTCATCAGGATGGGGCGCATTCGTGTTTTGCCGGTGGCGATCAGGGCCGCGCGGCGCTCCATGCCGCCGATGCGCAGCTGGTTGGCGTAATCCACGAACACGATGCCGTTGTTGACGACCGTGCCCATCAGGACGATGAAGCCCATCAGGGAGATCATGGTCAGCTGCTGGCCGGTGAGCAGCAGGCCCAGCAGGCCGCCGGTAAAGGCCAGCGGAATGGTGAACAGAACGATGAAGGGGGAGAGCAGGCTCTGGAACTGGGCCACCATAACAAGGTAGACGAAGGGCAGAGCCAGGAACATCCACTGGCCCATCTGATCCACCACCATGCCGTTGATCTCAGAGCCGCCGCCCATATAGAAGCTGCAGCCCTCGGGCATCTCATCGGATGCGGCAAACTCGTTCAGCTTCTTTTCCAGTGCGCGGGTCTCGGTGGTGGTATTGGTGCCCTCCACCGCGTCCGCCGTCACGCTGATATAGCGGGTCTGGTTCTTGCTGGTGATGGAGTCCGGGGTGGAGCCGGTGACCCAGGTGGCCATATCGCCCAACGTGCAGGTGCCGGTCTCGGTGGTGCCGTCGGCGGCCATGACGGAGGTCGTAAAGGTCATATCCATCATATTTTCCTTGGTCATGGGGTCCAGATTGTTGCTGATCTGGACATTCATGGTGGAGCCATCGATGGCAACGGGGGTCTGGGCCGTAGTGGTGGTGGTCAGCTTGGCGGCGATCTGCTGGTAGACCTGCGCCACGGTCAGGCCGTAGGAACGGACCTTATCCCGGTCGATCTGCAGGTTGATGGTGGCATCGCCGCTACCCAGACCGTTGGTGGCATTGGTAAAGCCGTCCATCTCGTTGACCATATCCACCACCTTCTCGGAGAGGGCAGTCATGGTATCAATGTCGTTGCCGGAGACCTGAACGGTCAGGCCCATATCCAGCTGGCTGGTCAGTTCCTGCATTCCGCTGATCTCAACGGTAGCGGTGCAGTTCTCCACACCGTTCACAGCTTCCTCCAGCGCCTCACGGGCCTGTTCGATCTGCCGGGAGGAGAGGCTCTCGTCCAGCATCACGTTGATCTGGTAGGTGCCGTAGCTGTTGGCGGCTTTCAGCAGGTCGGTGATGGTCTGGGGCAGGCCCAGCTGGCCGACATCCATTCCGGCCACGCGGCTGTCGGTGGTAACGCCCACCTCTTCCACGTTGTCCACAGCCAGCAGGGCATCAATGACATTCTCGGCCACAGCATAGGATTCTTCCTTGGTCAGATCCTTCTCGGTGGAGAGGGTGACGATGGCCTCGTTGCTGGTGATGGTGGGCAGCATCTCAACGCCCATGGACATCACGCGCCAGCCGCAGAACACCAGCAGCACCACTGCCGCGCCCAACGGTGCCCAGCGGTGCTGGAAGCACCATTCCAGGCTCTTGACGTACTTTTCCTGCACCTTGTCGAACCACTTGAGCTCTTTGGGCTTGGAGTTTTTCAGCAGGGTAGAGGAGGCCGCCGGGGCAACCGTCAGGGCCACAATGAGGGAAGCAGCCAGACAGTAGCCGATGCACATGGACATGGGCTGCAGCAGGCTCTTGATGACACCGGAGGTGAAGATGACGGGCAGGAACACGCAGACAGAGGTGAGGGTGGAAGCCATGATGGCCATACCCACCTGCTTGGTGCCCTGGACCGCCGCGCGGGCAGCGGGCACGCCGCGGCTGCGCAGACGGTAGATGTTCTCGATGACGACGATGGAGTTGTCCACCAGCATACCAATGCCGAGGGACAGGCCCGCCAGCGTCATAATATTCATATCCAGGCCGGTGAAGTACATGAGCACCACGGCAAACAGCACCGACAGCGGGATACTGATGCCGACCACCAGCGTGGGCTTGATGTCCTTGAGGAAGATGGCCAGCACGATGATGGCAAGGGCCGCACCGATGAGCATACTGCTCAGGATGCTGCTGACGATGATGCTGATGTAGTTGCCCTGGTTGGACAGCACGACCACATGCAGGCCATCGTATTTCTGTTCCAGCTCCTTGAAGGCAGCCTTGCAGTTGCCGGAAACTTCACCAGCGCTGGAAGAATTGCTCTTGAAGATCTTCAGCACCACGGAGCGCTCGCCGTTCAGGCGGGTAAAGCTGTCCTCCGCGTTGTCAATGATCTGCACATCGGCCACGTCAGACAGGCGGACATCGCCAAAGCCGTCCACATGGAGCAGCAGGGCACCGGAGATATCCTCGATGCTGTCGTACTCCTCGCCGACCTTCAGCAGCCAGGACTTGTTGCTGGAATCCTTGACATAACCGGCGGGCATGGAGAAGTTCTGGGCATAGATCAGCTGTGCCAGCGTGTCGATATCCAGCATCTTGGCCACGTCGGAGTTCTCCATGGCCATCTGCTTGGCATCCTCATACTGCTGCTTGGCATCTTCCAGCTGCTTCTCGTAATCGTTCAGCATCTCGCGGGCCTCGGTGAACTTGATATAGGCCTGCAGCTGCTGCTGGGAATAGCTGCCCACGATCTGGGTGAACTGGTCCATCAGGCCGGGCACGTCGTCCATGGCCTTGATGGTGCTCTCCAGCGTGCTATAGATGTTGTTCAGGCTCTGCTGCACCTGCAGATCATCGGCCAGCTCCCCGGCCGTTGTGCCGGCGGTGTCGCCCTGCGCGTTCAGGCGCTGCTGCAGCTCCTGCAAAGCGGTGGTCAGCTTATCGGTGATATCGCGCAGCTCCGCAACGATCTCGATCAGAGAATCGATATCCTGCATTCCGGTCTCGTTGAACTTGTCCACGACCCGCTGCAGGCCGTCCCGCACATCGATCAGGGCCTGCTGGATCTCCGGCTCGTTGACCACGGCAAAGAGCTGGTTGACACTGTCCAGAAGGGCCTGTGCCTGCTTTTTGACCAGCATGAAGGAATCCTGCAGCTCCCCGGAATACTGGCTGTTGATGGTATCGCTGACCAGCTTGTCGTAATTGGCCAGCTGGGTCTCGTACTGTTTTCTGCCCGCCTCGATCTGGGCTTCGGCAGTGTCCAGCTGGGCTTTTGCATCGGCCAGCTGCACGTCAATGACTTCCAGCAGCTTTTCGTTGATGGCATCGATCTTTTCCTGATCGAGCTGCACCTGCACCATCCGGGTGACCAGGCCATTGGCGGAAATATTGGAAACGCCGCCCTGACGCTCGATATAGGGGACCATAGTGTCGTTGACGAAATCGGCCAGCTCATAGGAATCGCTGCCCTCGCGGCTGACGGCCACGGTCATAAAGGCGTTCATGTTCAGGGTATATTCAATGATGGAGGGAGTCATGCAGGTGCTTGGCAGGCTGGAGGTGGTCTGATCCACCTTGTTGGACACCTTGACCACGGCACTGTTCATGTCCGTATCGTCCTCAAACTCCATCAGCAGCAGACTGTAGTTTTCTGCCGAGGTGGCGGTGACGTTTTTCACGCCCGAGATGGTGCCCAGCGCGCTCTCCATCACGTCGGAGACCTCGTTCTCCACACGCTCCGGGCTGGCACCGGGATAGACCGTGACCACCATCAGGTACGGTGTGTTCACGTTTGGCAGCAGATTGGTCTGCATATTCTGCACGGACACAAGGCCCAGCATGATGACCATGATGACTGCAACCAGAACGGTGAACGGTTTTTTGACGCTGAATTTTTCCATTTCTTCCTACCGTTTCTGTGTTTTCCCACGCATTGCGCGGCTGCTCTTTTTTCTCAGAGCGGATCAAAGGCGATACCCCTATTATACACCCGGTTCCGGGGCTTGCAAGGCTTGCCCGGAGATTCTTTAGCAAATCTTGAGAATCTTTTGTGAAATCCGGATGATACCTCAGTTTTTTGACGTTTTGGAGATCAAATTTCAGACGGAGTTCAAGTGGGATACGAATGAGCGGGGCGGAATGTTGCAGAGGATGATAATTTTTACGCTTCAAACCTCTCAGGCGCTGCGCGCCAGGCCCGGGTTGCGGCTCCCAGCATCCAATTCGTGTTGTAAACAGCACTTATGTCTTGCTGGCCGCGGCCCCAACAGCAACGCCCTTTATCCGCCACTGGCGGCGGTTGTTGCTGTTGCTCCTAGTAGGGGAGCCTTTGGCAGGCCGTCACGTTTTCGTGGGCAGACGCTTCGCTACTTTTTCTGCATCTATGGCATATTTTCTCCAGTTATGTTATACTAAAGAATAGAATGGATCTTCAGGCCCTTCTGCGGGCCTTTTTACGAGATAGGGGAGTTTCCCCTGTGAGGAACAGTATGAAAAAAGTCATCTCTGTCCGTTTCAAGGAAAACGGCAAAAGCTATTATTTCGACCCTGCCGGGGCCGACATCAAAACCGGCGAATATGTGATCGTGGAGACCGCTCGCGGCATTGAGTGCGGCGAGGTGGTGCAGGGCGTGAAAGAGATCGCCGACAGCGCCGTTTCCAAGGCGCTCAAGCCCATCACCCGGATGGCCGACAGCGTGGATGTGCGCCGGATGCGCCAGAACCGTGAGGACGAAAAGCGCGCCTACCACACCTGCCAGGAGTGCATCGCCCGCCACGGGCTGGAAATGAAGCTGGTGGAGGCCGAATACACCCTCGACCGCTCCAAGATCATGTTTTATTTCACCGCCGATGGCCGTGTGGACTTCCGTGAGCTGGTCAAGGACCTGGCCGGCATCTTCCACACCCGCATCGAGCTGCGCCAGATCGGCGTGCGCGACGAGAGCAAGATGATCGGCGGTCTGGGCATCTGCGGCCAGCCCTTCTGCTGCAGCCGCTTCCTGAAAGACTTTCAGCCCGTCTCCATCAAGATGGCAAAAGAGCAGGGTCTTTCCCTCAACCCGACCAAGATCAGTGGTGCCTGCGGCCGCCTGATGTGCTGCCTGGCCTACGAGGAGAGCGCCTACGAGTACCTGAACAGCATCATGCCCATGGTGGGCAGCACCGTCCGCACACCGGACGGCCTCGGCACCGTGCTCGAGGTCAACCCCATCTCCGGCTATCTGCGGGTGCGCTGCGGCACCGAGGCCTTCGCGCCCCGGTACTATAAGGTGAGCGTCTGCGAGTATATCTCCGGCGGCAAGCGCGCCCCCCGCCGCCCCGACCCGGACGACGATTATTCCGGCGTGCGCGACCCTGCCCCGGTGGTGGCTGCGGCCAACGCCGACGGCACCTCGTCCTGCCCCGGCTGCGGCAGAAAAGATAAAAAATAAGAGGCTGGAAATGGCGGGGGCTCTGAACGGTTAGTCTGTTAAAACTAACTTTGCTTCGTGATTTTCGCCAAAAAACCTCTTCAAATTTCTCCAAAAGTTAGCCTGTGCTTTTGTGCAACCCACCAAAAAACGAAAAATTGCTTTTAGGCGGGTACGGTTAGTCTTGCCTTTTTGAAACGGCTTTGTTAAAATGCAGTCAAGGATACGATTTCCGAGGGGTCTGCCAGAGCCGTGCAGGGGCAGATTTCTTCATAAATACTGAGCACGGGGAGATAAAGGAGAGTTCTATTATGGCACACAAGGTTTCTGACGCATGTGTTGGCTGCGGCGCTTGCGAGGGCGCTTGCCCCGTTGGTGCAGTCGCTGTTGAGAACGGCGTTGCAGTTGTGAACGCAGACGCTTGCATCGATTGCGGCGCTTGCGAGGGCGCTTGCCCCACCGGTGCTATCACCGCTGAATAATTTTTAGCAGATAGCGCGCGAATAACGCATCAAAAGCAGCAGACCTGCCAGGCGGGTCTGCTGCTTTTCTTTCTTGCATAATTTTTTCATCTTTCGGGACACAATATTTTGTCGGAGGATTTCGGCTGGGCGTATGGAACATTCTACCGAGATTTTGTATAATAAAACAGAAGTATACTGCTCCGCCGTCCACCGGTTCGGCTCGGACGCGCTTTTGCTGGCCCGCTTCTGCGAGCCGCGGCGCAGCCAGAAGGCGGCAGACCTGTGCTCCGGCTGCGGCATCGTGAGCCTTGAGTGGCACGACCGGGGCCATCGCGGCCCCTGTGCCGCCGTGGAATTGCAGCCCGAGGCCAGTGCGCTCTTACAGGAGGCTGTGGCCGCGCAGGGCATCGGGCACATCACCCCTTATCTCACCGACCTGCGCACCTTCCGGGAAGGGGAGGGCCAGTTCGATGTCTGCGCCTGCAACCCGCCCTATTTTACCGCTGGGCCGCAGAGCACCGACGCGGGCCGTGCCACGGCCCGCCACGAGACGGACTGCACCCTCGAGGATGTCTGCGCCTGTGGTTTCCGCCTGCTGAAAGACGGCGGAAAGCTTTCCCTCTGCCATCGGCCCGAGCGCCTGGCCGAGGTGCTGGCTGTGCTGCGGGCGCACCGCCTCGAGCCGAAGCGTCTGGCCTTTGTGAAGAATAAGCCTGACGCCGCGCCGTGGCTTTTTCTTGTAGAAGCCCAGAAAAACCGCCGCACCGGCCTGCGCATCGAACCGGATGTGCTCATCACCGCCGGGGCGGCGATGTACGGAGAAGTAAAATAACAACATCAGGGAGGTCAATCATGGCCGGTATTCTTTATATCGTGGCAACCCCCATCGGCAATCTGGACGACATGCCGCCCCGCGTGGCCGCCACCTTCGGCGCGGCGGACTTCGTGGCCGCCGAGGACACCCGCGTGACCATGCGGCTGCTGAACTATCTGGGTCTGAAAAAGCCGATGGTCAGCTACTACGAGCATGCATTGCAGAAGGGCGAGGGCATCCTGCGCCGCATTGAGGCGGGCGAGAACTGCGCCCTCTGCTCTGACGCCGGAATGCCCTGCGTCTCTGACCCGGGCGAGGTCATCGTGCGGGACGCGCTGGCCCGGGGCATCAAAGTCGTGCCTGTTCCGGCGGCGTCCGCCTGCGTGACGGCGCTGGCCGTCTCGGGCCAGGACACCTCCCGCTGGGTGTTCGAGGGCTTCCTGCCCGTGAACCGGAAGCAGAAAAAAGAGCGTCTTGCCGAGCTTCTGGGGGAAAAGCGGACCGTCATCTTCTACGAAGCGCCCCACAAGCTGCGCACGACGCTGGACGACCTTGTGAACGCTTTCGGCCCGGAGAGGAGCATCACCCTCTGCCGTGAGCTGACCAAGCTCCACGAAGAGATCTGGAAGACCACCCTCGGGGAGGCACAGGCCCACTACGCCGCCAACGAGCCGAGAGGCGAGTATGTTCTGGTCATGGCCGGCGCACCGGCTTCCACAGAGCCGGAGGCAGAACTGACCCTCGAGCAGGCCGCACAGCGCGCCCTCGAGCTGACCGGACAGGGCTTCGGCCCCACTGCCGCCGCCAAGGCCGCAGCCCAGGGGACGCCCTACTCCAAGAGCGAAGTATATAAGGCACTGCTGACCATCCAGCAGCGCGAGCCGGAATAAAATTTGAGGAGGATCCTTTTCCCGTGACGAAACTTCTGATTTTGAGCGACAGCCACAACAGCCGTCTGGCCATCGAAAACATTCTGGCCGCCGAGGCGGACAGCATCGACGCGCTCATCTTTCTGGGCGACGGCCTGCGCGACCTCGAGCAGGCGCTCACCTTTTACCCCTCTCTGCGGGCCTATGCTGTAGCCGGAAACTGCGATTTCGGTGCGCTGGAGCCGCTGGACGGGCTTGCCGCCTTTGACGGGGTGGTCGTCTTCTACACCCACGGCCATATGTACGGGGTGAAATACGACCTCGACACGCTGGCTGACGCAGCCGCAGCCCGGGGCGCGAACGTCGCTCTCTTCGGTCACACCCACATCCCGGTGGCAGAAGAGCGGGGCGGGGTGTTCCTGTTCAACCCCGGCTCCTGCGGCCGGTGCTATACCGGCCCCAACACCTACGGCATCCTGACCCTTGCCGACGGCAAGGTGGTCAGCCACGAGCACAAAGAGGTACCCAAAGCATGAGCATCAACGAGGTGCGCTGGCTGTCCGAGTGCGGCAGCACCAACGCTTACGCAAAAGAGCATTTTGAAGAGTTCGGCCCGGTGGGCGCGGTATACACCACCAATCAGACCGCAGGCCGGGGCCGTCTTGGCCGCAGCTGGGTGAACGCCGAGGGCCGCGCCCTCTATTACACGGCGGTCATCCGGGAGCCGCTGGCCCAGCCTGCCACCCTGCCGCTGCTGGCAAGCCTTGCCGTCCGCGATCAGCTGGCCCAGCGCTACGGCGTGGACTGCCGGATAAAATGGCCCAATGACCTGCTGCTGAACGGCAAAAAGATCGTGGGCATCCTCTGCGAGAGCGTCAGCTACGGCTACCAGATGCAGGGCCGGGGCATCGTCTGCGGCATCGGCATCAATCTGGCACAGCCCCAGAGCTATTTCGACGCCGCGAACCTGCCCAACGGCACCTCCCTCGAATTGCAGGGCGCGAAAGTGGATCTTGCCGCCGACCCCCAGTGGCTGGCCGAGGCGCTGACGGACTTCGGCTTTGACCGTCCGCTCTACACCTTCGCGCGGGAGGGCTTCGCTCCCTTCCGGGACGAGTACAAGGCAGCCTGCGTCAACCTGGGCCGCCACGTCACCTTCGATTTGCCGGGCGGCGGCACAGGCAGCGGCACAGCCATCGATGTGGACGCCGACGGCCAGCTCATCGTCCGCACTGAAAGCGGCGAGGAGAAGGTCTTCACCGGCGAAGTCTCCGTCCACGGCATCTACGGGGCCGTATAATTTTTCCAGCATTCCAGCGCCTCTGCGGGCCGTCCGGCCCCGGGGGCGCTTTTCTCTCCTCCCTGCGAAGTTTGTGGAAAACCCGGGTTTTCCCACGGTTTTCCACACATGGTTTTTGCCGGGCAGCGTTTGTGGAAAACTCCTGCGCCAAAAATTCCAGAGGGGAGAGGCGCTTTTGCCCCAAGCGCGAAACGCCGCAGAAAATAAATTTTTGGCCTCGACTTTCTTTTCAAAAAAGGCTCTGTGACCTCTTTTCTCCCCAGATTTTCCCTCTTTTCCCGTTTTAGAATACATCGTGTATAACCCAAAACTCAATTTTCTGTGGAAAACTCGGTGGAAAAAGTGGAAAACACTGTGGGAAACCCCACTTCTTTTTCACAAAATCGGTGGAAAACCCAGTGGAAAAAGTTAAAAAATCATTCCAGATGGGATACTCTTCCGATAACGCACCAAAATGGAATCCCGCACTTCCCACGGATTTTCTTGAATGGGCCGGGCAAACATGATACAATGAAAGACAGAAAATGGCCCCGGACATGGGCCGCAAAAATTCTTTTCACGGAGGCGTCTGTCTATGAACTGGATCTCCCGCCTTGAGCGGAAATACGGCCGCTTTTGCATCCCCAACCTCATCTCTATCATCGTAGGTGGACAGATTTTAGTCTACGCCATCGAACTGTTCGTCAACCAATTCATCTCAGTCTATCTCGGCCTGAGCCGGAGCCTGCTGCTGATGGGGCAGGTGTGGCGGCTCATCACCTTCGTCTTTATCCCGTTTTCGGGGGGCGGGCCGCTGAGCGTCATCCTCGGCATCTACTTCACATGGTTCATCGGCACGGCTCTGGAAAAGGAGTGGGGCGATTTCCGCTTCAACCTCTACTTCCTGCTGGGGATGATCGGCACCGTGCTGGGCTGTCTCGTCACCGGCATCCCCGCCGACACCTACTGCCTGTCGCTGTCGCTGCTGCTGGCTTTCGCCATGCTCTACCCCGAGGTGCAGGTGCTGCTGTTCTTCGTCATCCCGGTAAGGGTGAAGTATTTCGGCCTCTTCGCCGCTGCCATGTGGCTGTTCAGCTTCCTGACTGCCGGGTGGCTGTATAAGGTGAGCTATCTGCTGAGTATGCTGGGATTTGTGCTCTTCTTCGGGCCGCAGGCACTGCGCAGCGTCCGGGCGTGGATACGCCGGGAGCAGTGGAAGCGGAAGAACCGGAGGTGAGCCGCACATGATGATAGACCGCCTTGCGGGCAATGCGGCCCTGAAAGACAGCGTCCGCCTGATGCTGGGCAGCCGCCGTCTGACCCACAGCGTGTTATTGGTGGGCGAGACGGGCCTGGGCGCGGGCTACGCGGCCCGGTGCGTGGCGGCAGACTATCTTTACCCGGCAGGCGGCGCACCTGCTGAGGCCCTTCTGCGGGGCGAATGCTGCCGTGCCGTGGGCAAAGCCGGTGACCGCGACAGCGGCCGCATCGAGACCGGCGTGGTGCGGGAAGCCATCTCCGTCACCGGCATGGGCTCGGGCGGGCGGTATCTCGTCAGTCAGGTCAAGGCCATGCGCACCGAAATTTTCAATACCAGCCTCTCCGCCGAGGGCCGCGCCGTCCTGCTCTACCATGTGGAGCGGATGAACGAGGAATCCGCCAACGCCCTGCTGAAGGTGATGGAGGAGCCGCCGGAAGGCGTGCTCTTCCTGCTGACGGCAGATTCGCTGGCCGGTGTGCTGCCCACCATCCGCAGCCGCTGCATCAGCTTCGCCGTGGCCCCGGTCAGCCCCGAGGAATGCGCCCAGTGGTGCATCGGGCAGGGCGTGGACAAAAAGCAGGCCCGGCTCTACAGTGAGCTGTTCGACGGCCACATCGGCACAGTGCTTGCCGCCGCCCGGGACGACGCCCGCCGGGAACAGGTGGAAAAGGCCCTGACGCTGGCCAAGGCCGCGGCGGCTCACGACAGCTATGCCGCCGCCGTCCTGCTGGCCGGGTACGAGAAGGACAAGGCCGCAGCAGCGGCCCTGCTGGGCGATTTCCGGGCCGTGGCCGCCGCCGGACTCCGGGGATGTACCAGCACCCCTCTGACGGCTGACGCTGCCCGCCGCGCTCTCTCGCTGGCCGATGCGGCCATTCAGCGGCTCGGCGCACAGGTGAACCCCAAAATCACACTTTCCGTTCTTGCAGCGAAGCTTGGATAAAGCAAAAGCTCCCCGGAAGGGGAGCTTTTGCTTTTGCTATTGCTATTTGATCCTATTATCTTCTGCGGGACCGACTCCGCCGCCGCAGGTTCAGCGAACCGCCGCCGGCCACCATCGTCAGGAAGCCCAGCACGATGAGGATGCCGATGAGCGCGGCCATGAGAAGAAGGGTCGTTTTGGCGTCGGTGCGAAAGTCAGACACATATTCTTTGTGGGTCACAAGGTCCACCGTTCCCATCTCGTAGCCGTCGAGGTAGACGGTGGCCGTACCAAGCACAGCACCCTCCTTGACGGTGGCCGAAGTGCTCTCCGGCACCGAGAACTCGAAGGTCACTTCATCGTCGGCGTGGCCGTAGCCGCTGAGGTCGCTGGCGGCGTAGAGCTCCACGGCTTCCTCCGTGCGGCACTTGGTCAGCGGGATGGTGGTCAGCACCGTCTCCGTGTCCACGAGCTGACGGTCAGAAAAGCTGGAGAAAGCCCAGTCCAAAATCTCCGCACACTCGCGGTAGATGTTGTCCATATCACTGCCCAGCACCACGAGGCCGTAGGTGTGGCCGTCCTGCTGGGCAAAGGTGACGAAGCACCGGCCTGCGAGGGTAGTAAAGCCGGTCTTCATGCCCCGGACATAGTCGCGGTGATAGGCATACTCCGGGTCCAGCATGAGGTTGGTGGACTTGATGGTCCGCTCGTTCTGGTGCAGGTTCGTGGCGGGCAGCGTATAGGTGAGGGTGTTCGCGGCCTGCATATAGGTCTCGTTGGCGTAGCAGGCAGCGGCAATTTTTGCAAGGTCCTCTGCCGTGGAGACGTTGCCGTAGTCGTACAGACCGTGGACGCAGGAGAAGGTGGTATCCGTGCAGCCCAGCTCCTTGGCGCGGGCGTTCATCTGGGCCACAAAGGCCGTCAGGTCGCCGCCCGAGACGTCGCTGGCGATGACGCTGGCCGCGTCGTTGGCGCTGGCCACCAGCAGACCGTAGAGCAGGTCGATGCGGCGCACCGTCTCGCCGATGCGGAGGTTCATGGTGGAGCCGTTGGCGTTCTGGATGTCCTTGAACTCCTGGGTCAGGCTGGTGGGAATGGTGATCTCAGCGTTCATGTCCTTGCCGCTCTCGAGGAAGAGCAGGGCCGTCATCATCTTGGTGAGGCTGGCGATGTAGCGCTGCTGGTCAGAGTTCTGCCTGAGGATGGGCTTGCCGGTATCCAGATTGAAGAGATAGACCGACTCGGTGTCGCTGGCCGTCTGGATGGGCATCTGATAAGCGGCAAACCCGGGCAGGGCGGCGCAGACCATCAGCACCAGCGTGAGCAGCAGCGCCGTGCTCCGGCGCAGGAAGGTGGATCGATTCATAGGCTTGTCCTCCTTAACATTCAAACATCAGCCAAACACTTTGTGCCAGAATGCACTCAGCCCGTGCTTCTCGAGTTCGGCCTCGGGCTTTGCCGGGGCGGGGTGCAGTTCGGGGCTGGTAAAGGCCCAGTCGAACAGCTCTGCCGCCTCCCGGAAGATATTCTGGGAGTTCGAGCCCAGGATGACCAGCCCGTACGTATGGCCGTCCTTCTGGGCAAAGGTGACGAAGCACCGCCCGGCCTGGGTGGTGAAGCCGGTCTTCATGCCGTGGGCGTAGCTGCGGTAATAGCCGCTGCCGGGCTGCAAAAGCTTGTTGGTGGTCGTGACCGTCCGGGCCGGATGCAGGTTGGTGGCGGGCAGTTCATAGGACACCGTGTCCGCTATCTGGCGGTAGGTCGGGTTCGCATAGCAGGCCAGCGCGATCTTCGCCATATCGCGGGCCGTGGAGTAGTTGCCGCCGTCGTAGAGGCCGTGGGGGCAGGTGAAATGGGTGGCCTTACAGCCCAGCTGGCTGGCCCGGACGTTCATCTGGGCCGCGAAGGCGGCCAGACTGCCGGAGGTATCGACGGCCAGCACGCTGGCCGCGTCGTTGGCGCTGGGCAGGAGCATGGCGTACATCATATCGATGCGGCGCACCGTCTCGCCGGCCTGCAGGCCGATGGTGTGGCCCCGGTTGGCCCGGATGGACTGAAGTTCCGGCGTGAGGCTGGCCGGGATGGTGATACTGGCATTGAGGTCGGTGCCGCTTTCCAGCACGAGAAGAGCCGTCATCATCTTGGTCAGGCTGGCAACGCAGCGGGGAAGGTCGGGATTCTGCTCCACAAGAGCTTCGCCGGTGTCGGCATCGAAGAGATAGATGGATTCCTGCGGGTAGGCGGCCTGAATGGGCATCGCGTAGACGGCGAAACCGGACAGCGCCGCTGTGGTCATGAATGCAGCGGTCAGAACCAGAGCCAGAAGCCGCCGCGCAAAGGGATGAAACTGCATAAATTGATACTCCTTCGGAAGCCTGGGGGCTTCCTTGCTCCGACAATAAGAGCTATAATAAAGAATACCATAAATGAAGCAAAAGAGAAAGGTGGTTTTTCAACAATGATGCTCTCCTTTGGTGGAAAAATGCCTCGTGATGAGGGCGCTGTCTTTGTGGCGGCGAATGCGACGGTGCTGGGCGACGTGACACTGGGCAGGGGCGTGAATATCTGGTACGGGGCTGTACTGCGGGCCGACGAGGGCGCACTGATACTGGGCGAGAACAGCAACGTGCAGGACAACGCCGTGCTCCACTGCGACCCCGGCGGGCAGGTCGTTCTGGGCAAAAACGTCACGGTAGGCCACAGCGCCCTCGTCCACGGCTGCACGGTGGGGGACAACAGCCTCATCGGGATGCATGCTACCATCCTCAACCACGCCGTCGTGGGCAGAAACTGCATCATCGGGGCCGGGGCGCTGGTGCCTGAGGGGATGGTCATCCCCGACAACTCGGTGGCGGTAGGCGTGCCTGCCCGGGTCATCAAGACCATCCGGGACGACCAGCTGGCCCACAACATCGAGAACGCAAAAGCTTATGTGGAGATGGGCCGTCAGCACGCGGCGTTGTGAGATATTACGTTGTATATTACGCCGAATCGCTTGTACCGCTGGCTTTTCTATGCTATCATCGAGTCAAAACAGGGCGCGTCCCGCCCGCACGGAGGTATGAAGAATGTCTGAGATGTTTTCCCGCCGAGTATTCCTGAGAGGTCTGGGCGTTGTGGCTGCGGCCGCTGCCCTGACGGCCTGCTCTTCCACCAATGAGGCTGTCAATCAGGCTTTGATCGAGGGCGCAGTTGGCGGCATCGTGGCAAAGGATTGCATACTTGGTACCAGCAGATTCCGGAGTGCCAGTTCCGACGTACCTATCTACTATGTCGGCGCTAAAATCGTCCTGACCAATGTCAGTTCCAAGTCCGTGACGCTCAGCGGCGATAATTTCGACACCGTACTGGACGGTACCCGCCTGACTCAGCCCAAATTCAGCGCACAGGATATTGGAGGTTCCGAAATCTGGCGCACTTATGACAACCTCACCATCAGGCCAGGTGAAGAGCGTACCATCGAGGTCGAATATGTCACCGACCAGCCAACCTATGAGAATTTGTGGAAAACCAGCCATTCTGCGAGCGTTGCTTTCACCTGCGGCGGCCAGCGCGTGACATATACCTTTGACACCGCCTCTCGTAAGCGCATCGTGAGTGACATCGAGACGCTGTAAGCAAAGCGCTGCATTTCCGCTCCAAAAATTTCACAGGCCGATTAACAAATCTTTCACAGGAAAGACATGATTTTGGCCGGTAATTCGGGTATACTATAGCTCACAAGGGTGCGGGGCCGCAACCGCCCCTTGCACATGATTCCTCCTCACACCAAAGCAATACCCCAAACAGCAAGACCCCCTCTGGCGTCGCCGCAAGCGCCAGACGGGGGCCTTGCTGTATCTGGGAAACAGAACGCCCCCGCTCAGCACTTCCTGAGCAGGGGCGTTTTTGTGTATTTACATCATGCCGCGGAAGACAGCCTGTGCGATCTGGAAGTAGAGGATCAAGCTGCAGGCGTCCACGATGGTGGTGATGAAGGGGGTCGCCATGATGGCCGGGTCG
>OHHY01000580.1_pt1 | contig 16911 bp, 13 predicted proteins | sample 1568101 | NCBI WGS metagenome assembly OHHY01 (sample SAMEA3879605, study PRJEB24766) | human gut metagenome | biome: human-associated habitat; feature: feces | place: USA | collected 1985/1987
ACATCGCGGTCAAGAAGCGGGGAGAGGACATCACTTTCCTCCGCCGCATCATTCGCGGCCCCGCCGACGACAGCTACGGCATCGAGGTGGCGAAGCTGGCCGGTCTGCCCGGCACCGTGACCCGCCGCGCCCATGAGGTGCTGCGCACGTTGGAAGCGTCTGCCCCGAAGAACAAGGTGGAGCAGATGGATTTCGACGCCCTGCAGGAGTATTCTTCGCCTGCCGTCCCCAGCGAGATGATGGAAAAGCTCGAGGCACTGGACGTTGAGACCCTGACTCCCATCGAGGCACTGAACTTCCTGTATGAGCTGAAAAAGACCCTGAGCGGCAGCCTGAATGGCTGATTTTATTTGAAACGGAGGGAAACGAATGGCAGAGATACACGTTCTCGACAAGCACACGGCAGAACTCATTGCCGCCGGTGAGGTGGTTGAGCGGCCCGCATCGGTCGTCAAGGAGCTTCTGGAAAACTCCATCGACGCCGGTGCGTCTCAAATCACCGTCTCCATCGAGTCGGGCGGTGTCCGTCTGATTGAAATTAGCGACAACGGCACCGGCATCGAGGCAAAATACATCCCCACGGCCTTTATCCGCCATGCCACCAGCAAGATTCGGACGGAAGACGACCTCACCAGCATCCACACGCTGGGCTTCCGCGGCGAAGCGTTGGCCTCTATCGCCAGCGTGGCCCGCGTCGAAGTGCTCACCCGCACCGAGGCCGACGAGTGCGCTTCCCTCTACCGGATCGAGGGCGGGGAAGAGCAGCCCATCGAGCCGGGTGCGCGAGGCGTCGGCACCACCATCCGGGTCTGTGACCTCTTTTTCAACACCCCTGCCCGGATGAAATTCCTCAAAAAGGATTCCAGCGAGGGTACTTTCGTGGCCGACATCGTGGGCCATGTGGCTCTGAGCCACCCCGAAGTGAGCTTCAAGTTCATCCGCGAAGGCAAACTGCAGTATGTCACCCCCGGTGACGGCCAGCTCCGCAGCGCAGCTTACGCCGTGCTGGGCCGGGAGTTCAGCCGTGACCTCGTGGAGGTGGATAACCGCGAGGGCGTCTACCGGGTCTGGGGTCTCATCACCCAGCCCCGCAGCTGCCGCGCCAGCCGTAGTATGCAGTATTTCTATATCAATGGCCGCTATGTCCGCAACCGCACCATGATGGCGGGCATGGAGATGGCGTTCAAGGGTACTATGATGCAGGGCAAATTTCCTGGAGGAATCTTGCTTCTTGAGATGCCCGCCGACCTTGTGGATGTCAACGTCCATCCGGCAAAAACAGAAGTCCGCTTTGCCCGGGAAAACGACATCTTCGACCTCGTCTACCATGCCGTCAAGCTGGCACTGAGCCAGCCGGGTACAGGGGAGAGACGGTTCGTCTTTGACAGCGAGAAAGAGAACGATGTATCCAACAAATATGAAAATAGCGGAAATAAAGAAAAAAATGCTGTAAAGAATAATAACTTTACAGGACTTTCGGCGGTGATTTCGGGCCAGGCAGAGCCGGGAAGCCTGCCGCACCTGGAGGAAAAACCTCTCCGCCCGGCGGCACCGGCAGCGTCTGTGACACCCCGCCCGACACAGCCCTCTGCCCCGGAGCGGGACATCCTCCCGCTGCCCGTAAAAGCCCCGGAAAAGGCTGCGCCGGCATCGGAACACACATGGACAACGGTTGCGGCCTCTGAGCCTCTTCCGATGAACGCTGCCCTCCACAGTCCTGAGCCGCCGCAGGAGGAAAGCGTCCTTGAGCCGCCGCCTTTCCGGGCTGCATCCAGTGAGTCACAGCTGGACATCGAGGCAGACATCGACCTGCCGGATGTCACCCGCGACCACATGGCCGCGTGGGAGCCTGCCCCGGAAGAACCGGAGCGTCCGCCGCTGCCGGAGGCTTCGGATGAACCTCAGCAGAGCGCAGCCCCGGAGCAGCTGGGCTTTGACGTTCAGGATGGCCCGGAGCCTCTGCGGTATGTGGGCGAGATCTTCCGCACCTATATCCTCGCAGAGCGGGGCGACGAGATCTGCATCATCGACAAGCACGCCGCCCACGAGCGCCAGCTCTTCGAGAAGCTGGCCGCCCACTACGGCGATGTCCCCAGCCAGCTGCTGCTGGAGCCGCTGGTGGTGGAGCTCTCCGCAGAGGAAAAGACTGCTCTGCTGACCAACCTCGACCTGCTGGAAAGCGCCGGCCTCGAGGTGAGCGATTTTGGCGGCAGCTCGGTCTGCCTGCGCTCGGTCCCCGCTGATGTGGAGCAGAGCAGTGCCGAAGATCTGTTGGTCGAGCTGGCGGCAAAGCTGGCCCATGGCAGCCGCGACGCCCTGAACGAGCGGACGGAGTGGGTGCTCCATTCCATCTCCTGCCGCGCCGCCATCAAGGCGGGCGACCACACCTCGCCGCAGGAGCTGATGGCGCTGGCCGAAAAAATCCTCTCCGGCGAAGTGCCGCCCTTCTGCCCCCATGGGCGCCCCTGCGTCCTCAAACTCACCCGAAAGGAGCTGGAAAAGCAGTTTGGCCGAATCGTGTGATAGAAATCAGAAGCATCCGGTGCTGGCCGTCGTCGGCCCCACTGCCACCGGCAAGACCGCTCTCGGCGTGGCGCTGGCCGAAGCTTTCGAGGGCGAAGTCATCAGCGCCGACTCGATGCAGATCTATAAAGGATTAGATGTCGGTACGGCGAAGGTCGCGCCCGAAGAGACCCACGGCATCCCGCACCATGCGGTAGATATTCTGGAGCCGGACGAACCCTTCAGCGTGGCGGATTTCGTCGCACTGGCCGGAACGCTCGAGGCGGACATTTCCGCCCGGGGCCGTCTGCCCATCCTCGTGGGCGGCACGGGCCTCTATGTCCAGAGCTTTTTGTACGGTGTCCGCTTCGCCGCCGAGAAGACGCCGGACGGCCTGCGAGAACAGCTGGCCGCAGAGCTGGCTGAAAAAGGCCCAGAGGCCATGTACAAAGAGCTGCAGGCTGCCGACCCGGAAGCCGCCGCCGCCATCCATCCAAACAATCAGGTGCGGGTCCTGCGGGCGCTGGAACATTTCCGTGCCACCGGCAAGCGTCTGAGCGAGCAGAAGGCCCAGTCCCTCCCGCTGGAGCGGCCCTATCGTTCGCTGGTGCTGGGTCTGGACTTTCCCGACCGCGCCCAGCTCTACCGCCGTATCGACCTGCGGGTGGACAAGATGCTGGACGCCGGCCTCCTCGATGAGGCAAAGCTGGTCTATGACCACCGCCAGACCTACCGCACGGCAGCGCAGGCCATCGGTTACAAGGAATTCTTCCCCTATTTTGAGGGGACGGCCCCGCTGGATGCCTGCACCGAAAAGCTCAAGCAGGCCTCCCGCAACTACGCCAAACGCCAGCTGACCTGGTTCCGCCATATGGACGGCGTGGTCTGGCTGGACGCCTCTGCGCCGGACGTTACAGCCCGGGCTGTGCAGCTGACCCGAGAATTTTTAGCGAAAGGGTGACCTTTTATGATGGATAGACCACGCTCTGATCCCGGCGCGTCCAGCGCTTTGGGCAAGCTGGCGGGCTTCGTCATCGCCGTCGTGGTGCTGGCGGGCATCTATGTGGGCTATCAGGCCCTGCAGGTGCTCTTCCCGCCCAACACCTACGAGACGGCGCTTCTTGCCACCGTGGCGGATACGGTGGACTCCGACGGCGTTCTCCTCTTCGATGAGGTCTATGTTCCCGGCGGCGGAACGCTGGGCTATCTCGCGGCCGACGGCGAGCGCGTCTCGGCAGGGGCTGCGGTAGCGGAGATCTACAGCAGCCCGGAACAGGCGGGCCTCCGCCAGCAGCTCACCAGCCTGAACGACCAGATCGAGCTTCTGCAGCGCTCTCAGAATACCACCGCCACCCAGCTGGATTCTCTGAAAAAAGAGCGGGCTTCCGCGCTTTATGATATGATGGATGCGCTGGACAGCTCTGCCTACGACGAGACAGCCCAGGGCGAAGAAAACTACATCCTCGCTCAGAACAAGCTCTGGGTCATCACCGGTGAAGTCTCGGATTTCTCGGCCCAGATCGCCTCCCTCACCGAGCAGTCGGCGCAGGTGCAGGCCCAGCTGGGTGGGCCGACCCAGATCACCGCCCCTCAGACGGGTTACTTCATCCGCAGCTCTGCCAGCGGGCGGCTCAACGCCGGGGCAGACGACATCCTCGCGCTGAACACCACCGACCTGCAGGCGTATCTGAACTCTGACCCTGAGCTGCCGCTGGACGGCTGCGCGGGCAAGATCGTCTCGGGCTTTGCGTGGCGGTACGTCGGCCTCTGTTCGGCCAAGGAAGGGGAGAAGCTGCTGGGCGGCAACGGCAAGCCCCTGACCCGCTCGGTGAAGATAAAATTCCCCGGCCAGATGGAGACGCCCCTCAAGGCCTCCGTCTCCGAGGTGACCATCGACGAAGCGACCGGACTGGCCCGCTTTGTCATCACCTGCGAGATCATCAACGGCGATGTGCTGCGGCTCAACCGGGCCGGCGCCCAGATCATCGTGGGCGAGACCACCGGCCTGCGCGTCCCCATCGACGCTATCCATTATCTGAAAGAGGACGGCACCGAGTCTGAGACGCAGGGCGAGAACTACATCCCGGGCGTCTATGTCAAATACGGCAATCTTGCCCGTTTCTGCAAGATCGACCCCGTGGATAATGACCATCCGCTGGTGACGGACGGCGAGTACCGCATCGTCATGCCCAGCAGCTCGGATAAGACAAAAACCGTCAGCGAAGTCCGCCTTTACGACGAGATCATCGTCTCCGGACAAAATTTGTATGATGGAAAGCTTTTGTAGTTATTGACATCTGACGCAAAAAATCAGATAATAGAAAAAGCTATTAGCACCTCTTTTTCACAAAGGGGTGCCAGGCAGCGTGAGCTGCCCGAATGAAAGGAGCAAGTTTCTATGTCTTTTGTGGACAGCCTGAAAAAAGGGCTTTTCGGCAGTGAGGACGATTACGACGATCAGTACATGGACGACGGTCCTCAGATGGTGAATAACAACAGCGGTCTCGGCGTCGCAGGCAGCGAGGGAGAGGACGAGCCCGAAGAAGGCGCAGCCCCCAAGCGGAACGGCAAGGTGGTCAACATCCATGCTACCACCCAGCTCAAGGTCGTTCTGGTCAAGCCCGAGCACTTCGAGGATGCCAGCACCATTGCAGACCACCTGAACAACAAGCGCACGGTCGTGCTGAATCTGGAGTCTACCAACAAGGAAGTTTCCCGCCGTCTGGTGGATTTCCTGTCCGGTGTGGCTTACGCCAACAACGGCCAGATCAAGCGCGTTGCCAACAGCACCTTCATCATTACCCCGTACAACGTGGACATTATGGGCGATCTGCTGGACGAGCTGGAGAACAATGGCGCGTTCTATTGATCCTGCTCCCAGGGCAGTGCGGGGCTTTGTGCCCGCCCGCACCGATGAAGAGCGCTTTTTGATGCGGCATGTAGAAGATCTGGCCCGCGCGGCCGAGGGACGCGGCATTGCCCGCTACTCCGGCTTTTTGAGCGACAGGGAACAGGATCTGGCCCGCGCGGCGCTGAACCGTGCCGATGTGCCGGAGAGCGACCATCATTTTGAGGGCGGCTGGCCCGGAGCAGAGCGGAAGCTGCTCTGCCTGGAGCCGGAGGGCTGCTACCCTGCAAGCCCGCTGTGCTGTGTGAAGCTGACCTGCCGCACCCTTTCCGGGGCGGCACTGCCGAGTCACAAGGATTATCTGGGCAGCCTGATGGGGCTGGAGCTGCGTCGGGAAGCGCTGGGAGATATTGTGCTCCCGGCCGATACGCCGGGCACTGCCTATGTCTTTGCGCTGGAAACGGCGGGGGAGCTCATCTGCCGGGAACTGCTGCAGGTGGGCCGGACAGAGGTCACCGCCACGCTGCTTTCGCTGGATGAGGTACCCGAATTCCCGCAGGCAGAGCGCAAAACGCAGACAGCCACCGTGTCCTCTTTGCGGCTGGACGCTGTGCTTGCGGCCATGCTCCATTGCAGCCGCGGGCAGGCGTGTGAGTGGATCGCGGCGGGCCGGGTGGAGATCAACCACCTGCCTGCAGAGAGTGCCCACGCCCCGGTGTATGAGGGTGATGTGTTCACGGTGCGCGGAAAGGGGCGCTTTGGCCTGACGGCCCTGCCCGGAAAAAGCAAAAAAGACCGATCGATCATCGAGTTTTTTCAATATTGAATGAAAAGGGAGGAAACCACTATGCTGACCCCGCAGGATGTGCGTGCTGCACAGTTTGAAAAGAACATCCGCGGCTACCGGACCGAAGAGGTGGACCGTTTCCTGGATAAAGTAGAGGAGCAGCTGAAGCAGGATGAAGATCAGGCTGAGGAGCTGCGCCGCCAGATCGCTGAGCTGACTGCCGAGAATCAGCGTCTGCACAAGGAAATGGAGAGCTACGAGGCTGACGGCGATATGCTCAAGAGCGCGCTGATCAATGCCCAGCGGATGGGTGAGAATGTCATCCGGGAAGCAAACCAGAAGTCGGAAGAGATCCTGCATCGCGCAAATCTGCGCGGTGATGATATTATCCGTGATGCCAACGAGCTGCTGCAAAAAGCCAGTGACCGCGCGGATGAGATCATCAACGAGGCAAACGAGAAAAAGCTTGCCCAGGAGCGCGAGTATGACCGCGTCCGGCTGGAAGTGACCCGCTTCAAGTCCGATGTGCTGAACCTGTACCGCAGCCATGTTGAGTCTCTGAGCCGCCTGCCTGAGTTCCAGAAGGAGGAGCCCGCTGAGGATGCTCCTGCCGAGGATGAGGCTGCAGCCGCCGATACCACTGCCGCCGCTGTGACCGAGGAGATCGCCGAGGCACAGCCCGCTGCAGCGGATGTGGATGCTGAGGATGAGGCTCCTGCGGATGAAAAGACCAGCGAGGAGTTCTGGGCACAAGACGAGAGCCAGCTCAAGCTCGACCCGCCCCCGGCCCCTGCCGCCGAGGATGAGGCTGCAGCGCCGGACTACGCCGCTTTTAAGGGCGTGAAGTTCAGCGAGTGATTCCAAAGCGTTTTAGTAAATTAGAGGAGTGTGTAACCATTGGCTAAGAATAAGTCTCAGTACGACAGTACCCTGAACCTGCCCAAGACTCTGTTTGAGATGCGTGCCGGTCTGCCCAAGAAGGAGCCCGCCATGCTGGAGGATTGGGAGAAGAACGACCTGTACAACAACCTGATCAAGCACAACGATGGCAAGCCCAAATTTGTCCTGCACGACGGCCCTCCGTATGCAAACGGCAACATCCACATGGGCACCGCCCTGAACAAGATCATCAAGGATATCATCATCCGCGACAAGAACATGGAGGGCTTCCAGGCTCCCTATGTGCCCGGCTTTGATACCCACGGCCTGCCCATTGAGCTGAAGGCTCTGTCCTCGGTCGGCGACAAAAAGAAGGACATCTCCAAGCTGGAGCTGCGCCAGATCTGTGAAAAGTTTGCCACCGAGCATATCGACATCATGAGCGACCAGTTCAAGCGTCTGGGCGTTATCGGTGACTTCGAGCACCCCTACCTGACCCTGAAGCCTGAGTTTGAGGCTCGTCAGATCGAGATCTTTGGCGAGATGGCCAAGAAGGGCTACATCTACAAGGGTCTCAAGCCTGTGTACTGGTGCCCGGACTGCCGCACCGCGCTGGCGGAAGCCGAGATCGAGTACGGCGAGGACGACTGCGATTCCATCTTTGTGCGCTTCCACGTCTCGCAGGATCCCAACGGTGTGCTGGCAAAGTACGGCATCCCCATGGATAAGACCTACTTCGTCATCTGGACCACCACCACCTGGACCCTGCCCGCCAACGAGGCTATCTGCCTGAACGGTCAGTTCGAGTATTCCTTCGTCAAGATCGGCGAGGAGTACCACATCATGGCTACCGATCTGGTCAAGAGCGTCATGGACGCCTGCCACATCGAGAACTACGAGATCGTGGGCGAGCCCGTTTCCGGCGCCGAGTTCGAACTGATGCGCTACAACCACGTCTACCTGCCCAAGGAGGGCTGGGTCATTCTGGGCGACCACGTCACGCTGGAAAGCGGTTCCGGCTGCGTGCACACCGCAGGCGGCCACGGCGTGGACGACTTCAACGTCTGCCAGAAGTATCCGCAGGTGCCTATCACTGTGCCTGTGGACGACGGTGGTTACCTGACCGAGCTGGCCGGTAAGTACGCTGGTCAGCGCGTGTGGGCAGCCAACAAGACCATTTTGGCCGACCTGACTGCTTCTGGCGCTGTGATGGGTCAGGTGCACATCAAGCACCAGTACCCCCACTGCTGGCGCTGCCACAACCCCATCATCTTCCGCGCTACCGAGCAGTGGTTCTGCTCCATTGCCAAGTTCCGCGAGGACGTGTACAAGGCCATTGATACCGTCACCTGGATGCCGGATTGGGGCCATGACCGCATGACCGGTATGGTGCGTGACCGCAACGACTGGTGCATCAGCCGTCAGCGCACTTGGGGCGTGCCCATCCCCGCCTTCTACTGCAAGAAGTGCGGCACCTACCACATTACCGATGCTACCATCAAGGCTGTCAGCGCCCTGTTCCGCAAGGAAGGCTCTGACGCATGGTATAAGTACGATGCCGAGCAGATCATCCCCGCAGGTGAAGTGTGCGAGAAGTGCGGCGCTTCCGAGTGGGAGAAGGACACCGACATCATGGATGTCTGGTTCGACTCCGGCTCTACCCACGCCGCCGTGCTGGACGAGCGTCCCGAGCTGCGTTTCCCCGCCGATATGTATATGGAAGGCGGCGACCAGTTCCGCGGCTGGTTCCAGTCCAGCCTGCTGACCAGCGTTGCAAGCAAAGGCTGCGCACCCTATAAGTCCGTTCTGTGCCACGGCTGGGTCGTGGACGAGCAGGGCAAGCAGATGCACAAGAGCGCCGGCAACGGCGTCGAGCCCAGCGAGATCATCAAGGACTACGGCGCAGACATCATCCGCCTGTGGGTGGCTTCTTCCGACTACACCGTGGACGTGCGCGCCGGTAAGAACATCTTCAAGCAGCTCAGCGAAGCTTACCGTAAGATCCGCAACACCGCCCGCTTTATTCTGGGCAATCTGGACGGCTTTGACCCCAACACCGATTGTGTGGCAGACGACCAGCTGCAGGATATCGACCGCTGGGCACTGGCTGCGCTGGATGACCTGATCGTCAACACCAATGCAGGCTACGCTGTGTACGACTTCAACAAGGTCTACCACGCCGTGTACAACTTCTGCGTGGTGGCTATGTCCAACTTCTATCTGGACGTCACCAAGGATCGTCTGTACTGCACCAATGGCACCGCCCGCAAGGCAGCCCAGACCACTATGTACAAGATCCTTGTCGCTCTGGACAAGATCATTGCCCCCATCCTGTGCTTCACCAGTCAGGAGATCTGGGACTTCATGCCCAAGACCGAGGGCATGAACAAGTATGTGGTGTTCGAGCAGATGCCCAAGGCCGGCCAGTACGCCGCCGACGATGCTTTCAAGGCAAAGTGGGCACAGCTCATCGCCGTGCGCGACGAGGTCAAGAAGGTGCTGGAGCAGGCCCGTGCCGAAAAGCTCATCGGTGCTTCTCTGGAAGCTTCCGTTACCCTGTACTGCAATGATGCCGTCTTTGACCTGCTGAACAGTATTCCCATGGATGAGCTGGCTGACCTGATGATCGTCTCCCATGTGGAACTGGTCAAGGGCGAGGGTGGTTCTGCCTCCGCTGTTGAGGGTCTGGGCGTTGCTGCTGCACATGCCACCGGCGAAAAGTGCGAGCGCTGCTGGAAGTATTCCGCAGACATCGGCACCCACGCCGCACATCCCACCCTCTGCGCACGCTGCGCAAGCGTGGTGGAGGCATAAGCCTTCCTGAATTAAACGCTGCGGCGCTCCTTTCGAGCAGGGAGCGCCGCTTTTTGGTATCAGAACACAGGCGGCAGCATGCCGCCGTTGGGAGTATTTTTATGGCATTTGTGATCTTCAATCTGCTGTGCGTTGCGGCGCTGGTCGGCCTCGATCAGGCCATCAAGTTCTGGGCTGTCAGCGCTTTGCAGCCGGTGGGCGCAATGCCGCTGATCCCCCATGTGGTGGAGCTGCGGTTCGTGCTCAACCAAGGCATGGCATTCAGCCTGCTCAGCGGCAAGCAGCTGTTTTTGATCGTTGCAACCAGCGCAGCATTGCTGCTGGTTGCTTATTGGCTGTTCTTCCGCAGCCGGAACAACCGGCTGCAGCAGGCCGCACTCATCCTGGTGCTGGGCGGCGGCATCGGCAACTTGATCGATCGTGTGCTGAACGGCGAGGTGGTGGATTACATCAACCTGCTGTTCATGCGGTTCGCAGTGTTCAATTTTGCAGATATCTGTGTCTGCGTTGGTGTGGCACTCTGGGTGCTGGTCATTTTCCTGGAGGAGCTGCACGAGGATACGAAAAAGGGCCCGAAGGAGCAGTAAGCCATGGAGCAGCGTGAATACATCGTAGAAGCCGAGGGCGCAGGCCAGCGCATCGACCGCTTTCTGAGCGGCGAGGACACCGGCCTTTCCCGCAGCGCCCTGCAGGGCCTTGTGGCTGAGGGCCATGTGCTCTGCAACGGCAGGGCCCCGGCCAAGAGCCTGAAGCTCAAGGCAGGGGATATCATCCTGCTGGAGATCCCCGACGCAAAGCCCATCGAAGCTGTGCCACAGGAGATCCCGCTGGACATCATCTATGAGGATGCGCACCTTCTGGTGGTCAACAAGCCCAAGGGGATGGTCGTCCACCCGGCTCCCGGCAACCCGGACGGCACCCTGGTCAACGCTCTGCTCTGGCACTGCAAGGGCAGCCTTTCCGGCATTGGCGGCGAGATCCGGCCCGGCATCGTCCACCGCATCGATAAGGACACCAGCGGTCTGCTGGTGGTGGCAAAGGATGATGCAACCCACATCGGCCTTTCCCAGCAGATGGCAGTGCACAGCGTGGAGCGGGCCTACAATACCATCGTCTATGGCGGCTTTGCCCAGGATGAGGGTTTTGTGGAGAGCAACCTGGGCCGCAGCAAGACCGACCGCAAGAAGATGGAGGTCTATCCGGCCAGTGAGCCCCACACAAAGTACGCCTATACCGGCTACAAGGTGTTGGAACGGCTGGGCGAGTTCACGATGCTGGAGTGCCGCCTGAAAACGGGCCGTACCCACCAGATCCGCGTTCACATGGCTTCCATCCACCACCCGGTGGCGGGCGACCCGGTGTACGGCCCCCACAACTGCATCACCAGCCTGCATGGGCAGTGCCTGCATGCAAAAACGCTGGGGTTTGTTCACCCCATCACGGGGGAACACCTGCGGTTCAATTCTGAGCTGCCGGATTACTTCACCCGCTTCTTGACCACGCTCCGTCAGCGCACAGGAGGAAATACCCTATGAAAGAGACGACCATTGACCAGACCTTAGTCCTCTGTGATCTGGACAGCCTGCTGCTGGATGCCGCAGGCAATCTGCCCCAGCTCCAGCGGGACGTGCTGCAGCTTTTTGCCAGCAGGGGCGGCAGGCTGACCGTTTTCTCTCAGCGCTCGCCCCGGGCGGTCCGCTCTCTGTTGGGCGGGGTGCGGCTCAGTGCGCCCGCGCTGGTCTGCGGCGGCACACTGGCCTACAACTTTTCGGAGGGCTCCGGCACCGCGCTGTGCAGCTTTGAGGGGATGGAGGAGTCTGTCCTGAAGAAGCTGCCCTCCCTGTCCGGTGTGGGCATTGCCCTGCAGATGCGCGATGGCTCCACCCGCGCTGTGCGGATGAGCGAAGGGCTGGTGTTCCACCTCAAGCAGGAGTGGACTCCCTTTGTGTTGAGCAACGCCGCCGATGTCAAGGGCGAGGACGTTCTGCGCATCCTGTTTTATCAGGACAAAAAGCAGATGCCCATTCTGCCCACGCTGCAAAAGGCGCTGGGGGACGCGGCAGCCTTCCTGCATGCGGAGCGCCTTGCACCGGATACGCTGGTGCTTACCCCGGGCCTTGTCTCAGGCAGTGCCATGCTCAACGCCGTCTGCCCGCCCTCTGGCTATGCCGCCGAGCAGCTGACGGTGCTGGCCGGCTGCACCCAGATGCTCGACCTTGTCCATCTGGCGGGGGAGAGCGTTGTGCCTGCGGATGCCGCGCCTGAACTGCGCCTTGCCGCCAACCGGATGACCCTGACCGACCACGATACCGGTGCAGCGGCAGAGCTTTTGTATGGCATGGTGCGCCGTGCGGAAACTTCTGCGTAAAATCATTGTAAAGCTCTCTGCAAATTCTCCGCAGAGGGCTTTCTTTTTCAGAGAAAGTCGGGTACAATGGGATGAAGAAAGCCAGTCTCACAAAAACAGAACAGAGATTTCTGTGGACAGCGGCCCTTGTCTGCGCGGTGTGCGTTGCGCTGGCGTTTGGGTTTGCCGTTCCGCGGCAGACAGGGTCGGGCCGTGCAGCAGGGAGTGAAACACCGCTCATCCAGCTGGCGCGGGTCGATCTGAACACCGCCGGGCAGGACGCTCTCTGCACCCTGCCGGGGGTGGGGGAACAGCGCGCCCGGGCCATCATCGAATACAGGGAGCAGTACGGGCGCTTTGCTGCGGTGGAAGAGGCCGCCGCCGTGCCCAGCCTGACAGAAGCGGTGGTGGAAGAGTGGGATGGACTTGCTTATGTGAGCTGAAGCGCTGCGGCGAAAGCCGCAGGTCAGGGAAAAGGGGAGTAAACTACTATGAAAGAGGATACGATCTTCATCAACCGTGAACTCAGCTGGCTGGACTTTAACCGTCGTGTGCTGGTGCTGGGCAAGGATAAGAATGTCCCGCTGGCGGAGCAGGTGAAATTCCTTGCCATTTATGGCTCCAATCTGGATGAATTTTTCATGGTGCGTGTGGGCTCTTTGCAGGAGCGCGCCAACCTTGCACGCAGTCAGAAGGACAAAGACAAGCGTGAGAACAAGACCAACATGACGGCCGAGGAACAGCTGAACGCCATCATGCCCAAGGTTGCCCATCTGCAGGAGGACTGCGATAAATACTACGAGAAGGCGCTGGAAAATCTGGATGCCTGCGGCTATAAAAAGGTAAACTTCGATGCGATGGATAAGGAGCAGGAGCGCTTCTGGAAAAAGTACTTCCAGAACGAGCTGTTCCCCATCCTTAGCCCGCAGATCGTGGACAACCGCCACCCGTTCCCGTTCCTGCGCAATAAGGAGATCTACCTCGGTGCTCTGCTCAAGGAGAAAGAGGGCCAGAGCCTTGGTATGATCCCCATCTCCAGCCAGATGGAGCGGCTGATCCTGGTGCGCCGGGAGGGAAAGACCGAGTTTGCCCTGACAGAGGAACTGGTGCTCCACTATGCGTCCCTCATCTTTGGCAAGGATGCCGTGCAGGAAAAGTGCCTGTTCTGCGTCACCCGCAACGCCGACATTGATGTAAAAGAGGGCATGATGGACCATGACATCGACTACCGCGAGATCATGGCCGATCTGCTCAAGCGCCGCCGCAAGCTGGCCGCCGTCCGTCTGCAGGTCATCCCCGCCGCACCACAGGTCGCTCAGCTGCTCTGCAGCCGCCTCGAGCTGACCCACAAGCGGGTCTTCGTCCAGAAGAGTCCTCTTGACCTGAGTTTCTTCTACAAGCTCACCTCCCGCATGGAGTCCGACGGCCACCCCGAGCTGTTCTATACGCCTGCCCGGCCTATGCTGCCCCCGCAGGACTATGACCTTGCCGCCGAGGTGGAAAAGCACGATGTGCTGTTGAGCTATCCGTACCAGTCCATCCGCCCCTTTATTGCGATGCTGAAAAAGGCCGCGCAGGACCCCGACGTCATCTCCATCAAGATGACGCTCTACCGCATGGCCCGTGAATCTCAAATCGTACAGGCCCTCGTGGAAGCCGCCGAGAACGGCAAGGAAGTCGTGGCGCTGGTGGAGCTGCGCGCCCGCTTTGACGAACAGAACAACATCGACTGGTCGAAGCACCTCGAGGAAGCCGGATGCACGGTCATCTATGGCTTTGACGACTACAAAGTCCACTCCAAGCTGACTCTCATCACCAAAAAGAGCGCCCACGGCTACTCCTACATCACCCAAATCGGTACCGGCAACTACAACGAGAAGACCAGTGAGCTCTATACCGACTACTCCTTCATCACCGCCGACCTCGGCATCGGCGAGGAAGCGTCCAACGTCTTCCAGAACCTTGCCGTGCAGAAACTGACGGAGGAGAGCGAAAAGATGCTGGTAGCACCCCTCCGCTTCAAGAGCGTGCTGCTGGATGAGATGGACCGGGTCATCAACGCTGCCCGTCTGGGCCGCCCGGCTTCCATGATTTTGAAGAACAACTCCATCTCTGATAGAGATATTATCCTCAAGCTCGAGGAAGCCAGCTGTGCCGGTGTCCGCATCGACATGATCGTCCGCGGCATCTGCTGCGTCCGCGCCGGTGTGCCGGGCAGGACCGAAAACCTCCACATCCGCAGCCTCGTGGGCCGCTACCTCGAGCATGGCCGAATCTACAGCTTCTATGACGGCGTGAACACCCGCATCTATATCGCATCCGGCGACTTTCTTACCCGCAACACCGAGTGCCGCGTGGAAGTCGGCGTCCGGGTGGAAGACCCCGTGCTGAAGGAGAAGCTGGACAGCATCCTCCGCCTCCAGCTCAGCGACAACGTCAACGCCCGCGAGATGCAGCCGGACGGCAGCTACCAGAAAGTCAAGCCAGCCCCCGGCGAGCCGCTGGTGAACAGCCAGATGGGAATGTACGACCTTCTCCGCGACGACTGGACGGCCCGCGACAAAGCGCCTGCACCGGCCTCTGTCGTCGAGACGCCGAAGCCCCAGCCCGTCAAGGCTCCGGAAAAGCCTGCCGCACCGGCAAAGGCGGCACCTCAGCCCGCAAGACCCACAGAGCCGGAAAAACAGCCAGTACAGCCGGAAAAGGCCGCTCCCGCCCCGATGCCCATCGTCGTCACCGAGAGCCGCCCCCGACGCACCGGTCTGCTGAGCCGCCTGCTCGAACACTTCCTGAAATGATCCCCGATGCCGCTGGCCCGCAAGGCCGGCGGCATTTTATATTGTCCTGCCGCATACAGTACAGGAAACAGGAGGGACGCCGATGGGGACAAGACAGCATAAAACAAAAGGATGGGTGATTTTTGCGGTGTTCTGCGCTGTCCTGTTCTGCGTGGCCGCTCTGCGGGCCTGTGCCGCAAAAGCCGCGCCCGAGGGCTGTTCGCTGAAACGGGTAAGGCCCGCGCAGACGGCCTGCTTCCCGCTGGGTACGACGGCATGGCGGGTCTCGGACGCCTACGGCTGGCGCACCGACCCCATCACCGGCGAAGAGGCGTTCCATCGCGGCACTGACCTCGCCTGTTCGGAAGGCACGCTGGTGCTGGCCGCAATGGATGGCGTCGTCACTGCCGCCCGGCGGAGCGCGGCCTACGGCAACTACCTCCGCCTGAGCCACAGCGGCGGGCAGGAGACGCTTTACGCCCATCTGCAGTATCTCTTCGTTCGGGCCGGAGAGGTGGTGCAGGTGGGTCAGCCGCTGGGGACAGCGGGGGAGACGGGCCGCTCCACCGGGGCGCACCTCCACTTTGAGCTTCTGGAACAGGGCGTCCGCTATGATGCGGGGGCTCTGCTGGGCCTGCCATGAGGCGGCTCGTCCGGCTGGGGCCGCTGGTGTTCCGTGACCCGCTGCTGCTCTGCGGGGCGCTGTATCTGCTGCTCTGGTTCGACGCCAGCGGCTTCCTGCGCATCGGCCTGTGCGCCGCCGTCCTCCACGAAATGGGTCATATCTTCGTCTATCTGCTCCTGTTCCGGTGCTTTCCCGTCATCGAAGTGACCATGACCGGTTTCTGTATGCGGACATGGGGTCAGACCCTCACCCGGGGGCAGACCTTTCTGCTCGCTGCCGCCGGGCCGGGCATGAATGGCCTCTTGGCCGCCATCTGGGCAATGAGGATGGAACAGTGTGCGACCATCCGGGGCAGTGCGTTCCTTGCGGCCAATCTGCTCACCGGGGCGTTCAACCTTCTGCCTGTCCCACCGCTGGATGGAGCTCAAATGCTGCGATGTCTGTTGCAATCTTCGCCCAAATAGGGTAGAATATATAAATATGCAATCCGTGTTGTTAAATGGAGGAACTTGATGTTTGATCCGAAACTGAAAGAAGCGCTGTCCCGGGTGCAGAAGCCGGGCCGCTACACCGGCGGCGAACCGGGCAGCGTCTATAAAAATAAAGACGAGGTAGACGTCCGCTTCGCGTTCTGCTTCCCGGACACCTACGAAGTAGGCATGTCCTTTCTGGGCGAAAAAATCCTCTACGAGCTGCTGAACAGCCACGAAAACTGGTGGTGTGAGCGCGCTTTTATGCCGTGGCTGGATATGAAGGCTGAGATGGAGCGCCTGAACCTGCCCCTCTACACGATGGAGAGCAAAGACCCCCTCACGGCTTTCGACGCTGTGGGCTTTACGCTCCAATATGAGCTGTCCTACACCAACATCCTCGCCATGCTGGATCTGGCGGGCATCCCGTTCTACTCGAAAGACCGCGACGAGAGCTGGCCCCTCATCGTGGCGGGCGGCCCCTGTGCCTGCAACTCCGAGCCCATCGCCGACTTCTTCGACGTCGTCCAGCTGGGCGAGGGCGAAAACCAGCTGCCCGGCATCTGCGCCGAAATCGAAAAGGCTAAGAAGGAGGGCGGCGTCTCCAAGAAAGAGCTGCTGCTCCGCATCGCCAGGATCCCCGGCGTCTATATCCCGGCTTTCTACGACATCGAATACTACGAGGATGGCCGCGTCAAGTCCATCACCCCCAACGAGCCGGGCATCCCGGCGGTCATCACCAAGGCCATCATCAAGAACCTGAACGACTTTGCGCCTCCGACCAACTTCGTCGTCCCGATGGTGGGCGCCATTCAGGACCGCGCCAGCGTCGAGGTGCTGCGCGGCTGTGTGCGCGGCTGCC
>OHHY01000603.1_pt1 | contig 16489 bp, 14 predicted proteins | sample 1568101 | NCBI WGS metagenome assembly OHHY01 (sample SAMEA3879605, study PRJEB24766) | human gut metagenome | biome: human-associated habitat; feature: feces | place: USA | collected 1985/1987
GGGAGAACCGGCGGGGGGCTTCTGCTGTTTGCGGCAAAAAAGCTGGGCCCCATGCTGTCAGCAGCTTTTCATTTGGAATAGGACAATATTTTGGCGGCTTGTCAGTCACTGGCAGGCCGCTTTTTTCTTTGTCAAAGGCAGTTTCGTGAAAATGACCAAAAGAGGATACTTTATTTGTGAATATCAACAAAAGTTTTCAAAATACTTGATTTTAATTTAGGGGGGGGGGGGGGTATAATGAAATGACAAAAATTCCTTTGAGAACAAAGCACTCAGCAACCTGGCTGAGACCTGCAATGCGGAGAATGGAACCTACAGGGGAGGTGACAGTGCGGTAGGAATCTGGAGGGTTCCTTGCGGGGAATCCGTTGCAAAAATGCAAATAGTGATGAAAGGAATGAAGAAAGTTGAAACAGAAAAGTCAAAACCGGTTTTTGGCGGCCCTGCTGGCAGTGGCGATGATGCTTCAGATGCTTCCCATGCTGGCTTTTGCGGATGACGCACCCGACGCGCATGCGGTAGTGAACAAAAGAACGGGAACGTCCTATACGTCCTTGGAGGTTGCTGTGAGAGCGGCACAGAGCGGGGATACCATCATCCTTGGCAAGGGCGATTATACACTGTACGATATCCCCAGCGATGGTATGACCAAGGGAAAAGACCTGACCTTTGTGGGGCAGGGAACAGATAAGACTACATGGAAAATTGGCTATAAAATAGATCAGCCTAAAGCTGAAGATTGTGACTACAGTTTCGATGGAGCAAATAATATCAAGTTTGAAAAGATGAAGCTCCAATGTGGAACCGGTGATTATCACGGTTTTGCTCGTATTAATAACACAGTCGTAGAGGACTGTGTCATCAACGGCAAGACCTTCTACTGGGGTTATCAAAGTGCAGAGTTTATCAATACGATCTTCAATGCTCCAAGTGGAGATTATGCGATCTGGACGTATAGCTCCCCGATCATGACATTTGATACCTGCACCTTTAATGCAACGGGAAAAGTGATCAATGTTTACACGGATTTCGGTGCAGGAAAACAGGATATTACGGTTAATTTCAATAACTGCACGGTGAAATCCAGCAGCGGCAAGACTGCGCTGAACATCAACGACAGCAACATGGGATCGTATAAGTACATCCTTAACATCACGGGCGACAATCATGTCACAGCAGAACGGGACACTACGACCTGCACGCAGCTGTTTGGATTTGGCGGTAAGCTTAATGAACTTATTAAGAACAGCAACAGCGGACGCACAGAGGTGAACATAGACGGTAAGTGTGTGTGGAAGGAGGGCAGAATGCAGACCCACGCCTATACCGATGGCGAGCATGACCAGGCCTTTAACTACACCTATTCGGAGTGGAAAAAGCTCGACGCGCGAAATGATGTGCGGGATGAGACGAAGACCTGCAAGTACTGCGGCTGGTGGAAAACATATAAAGATAAGGATCTTGCCAGTGTGTACCGCCTCCAGTACAACCTGAATGAAGGCGTTGGCGACGAAACTGCCGATTACAACGAACATTTCTACCGTGAAAATGAGAGCGTGACGCTTGCAGCGGAGCCCACACGAGAAGGCTACCAGTTTGCTGGATGGCTGAGCCAGAACGGTAAGCTCTATAAAGCTGAGAGTGAGCTTGTCCTGACGGGTGATGAAGTGTTTACGGCATACTGGAAGAAGGATGAGCCTGTCGTCAATCATACCCTGACCGTGACCGGCGGCACCTTTGCTGTGAAAGACGGCGACATTGATGTGACCGATACACTGGAAACCAGCACCGACGAGGCCAGCGGCAAGCAGACCTGCCTTGTGCCGGATGGTGCAGAAGTCACCGTGACGCTGGACCAGACGAAGGTTCCCGAGGGTATGGTGTTTGATCTCTGGTCTACCGGCGAACTGCCGCTGGATCAGGATTACAAAGCAGAGTCCATTACCTTTACCATGAATGGTGATGTGGATGTGGCTGCACAGTACCGCAGCGCTGACATTGAGGATGGTTCTGATGTTGTTGGCCCCATCATTGTCGGTACGGCTGTTGTGGCTGGCGGCGCACTGGTCGGCTACACGCTGGGCACCGATCTGGTGGGCCAGATGTGGGGTCTGCCTTACTTCCCCAGCAACCGCAGTGCTCTTGCAATGATGCTGTGGGAGGATGCAGGCAAGCCTATGCCGGAATCTGAGATCCTCTACCCCGATGTTGGCCAGGAAGAGCAGGATATGGATCTGCAGCATGCTGCCCGCTGGGCCATGGAGCACGACCTCATGCCTGACCTGAACGATCAGGATACAGAGCTGCCCCCTGAACAGGTAAAGTTCTATCCGGACAACATGGTTACCAAGATCAGCGTGTTGCGTGCTTGGAAGAAGGCACAGGACCTCAAGCAGAACGCGCAGTAAAATTTGACATCCTCTGATATATCCCAAACACAGCAGGAGCGCCCCACCGGGTCATACCGGCAGAGCGCTCCTGCTGTGTTTCTGTTAAGCTTCAGGAAAGGGGAACACACTCCACTCAGCGGCCCACGATGAGGTCGCGGCGGCAGCGCAGGCCGACCGTCAGGAAAGCGCTGTCGCCCAGCTGCCGCAGCACCACCCGCTGGGTGTCGGTCTGGCCCTCACACAGCAGGGAAAGGTTCAGGGTGGTGGAACCCTTCTCCGTGGTGAGCACCAGCGTGGACACGCCCTGATTCATCAGGGCCTTCATGTCCTGAATGGTGGTGCGGAAGGTGGCGGCACAGTCCGGCACGTCCAGCGTCAGGACACGGCCCTCCTGCCGGGCGGTGTAAAGGACCTGACGGCCCAGCAGGCCCTTGACGGTGTACCGGGCTTCGGTTTCGTCAGCGGAGATCAGCATGATGTCGCCCTGAATGGGGTCACCCTCCGGTGCGCCGTAGCCGCCGTAGGCGGGGTCGGTCTCGCCCACGGCAACATCGCCGCTGTGCAGCGCGATCTCGCCCTGAAGCATCACGCTTTCGTCCTGCGGGGGCAGGTAGCCTGCAACAACGGTGTCATCGGCGGCAGCCGCAGCAGCAGGCTCCTCGGCAAATGCGCCGACGCTCATGGGGATGGCAAGGGACAGCACCAGGGCTGCGGCAATGGCCTGACGGCCCAGCATGGTATTCAGAATCTTCATAAGAAATATACCTCCTGTACTATGGACGAAAAACCGCCCGTTCTGTAATGAATACGGAACGGGCGGCTTGTTTATTGCAGGGGGAAGGAAATTTTTATGGAACGTTAAACCCCTCAGTCACGCTCCGCGTGACAGGTCCGGGTTGCGGCACCCAGCATCCACTTCGTGTTGTAAACAACACTTGTGTCTTGCTGGCCGCGGCCCCAACAGCAACGCCCTTTATCCGCCACTGGCGGCGGTTGTTGCTGTTGCCCCTATGAGGAGACGTGGCATTGCGAAGCAATGACGGAGAGGTTTTGTGTTACTTTTTCGCTGTCAGATCTTCCACAGCAGCCCGGAGCGTCTGCTCAAAAGCCTCCTTGGAATAATACTGCTCGTACATTTTACGGCATTCTGTCCGCATGGAGGCCAGCTCTTCCGGGTGTTCGATGGCATGCTCCAGCAGGACAGCCAGCTGCTGCGGGTCGTCGTTGTGGTAAACGAAGCCGTTCCGCCCCTCGGAGATGAGCCCGGCGGTGCCGGTGTGCTCCGATACGATGGACGGCTTGCCGAAGATCAGACCCTCGGTGACAAAGGTGGGCATGGGATCATCGCGGGAAGCACAGACCAAACCGGTGCACTGCTCCATCAGGCTCTTGATCTCGTCACGGGTGAGCCGCTTGCAGTAGTACACGTTTTCCGGGTAGTCTGCGGTCAGGGCGCGGACGGAGTCCATCATCTCCTTGTCAGCGGCCTGGCCCACAAAGAGGAAGGAGGCCTTCTCCCGTACCTCGGGCGGCAGCAGGCGGATGGCCTTGCAGAAGATATCGTGGCCCTTGCGGCGCTCAAAGGAGCCCACAGTGGCAAACAGCGGGCGGCCGCGGTTGTAGCCCAGATCGGTGCAGACAAAGTTCTCTGCCGCGTAATCGGGCAGGCCGTAGATGAGCGGCCGGATCTCGAAGTCGGGCCGCACGGCGTGCATGGCGTTGGCGGCGTGGCTGCCCACCGAGTAGACCCGGACATTCTCTCCCAGCTGGGTGGGGATCTGGTGGGCAATGTGGGGATAGCCAGCAAAGGCATCATGGAGCCACCACAGCACCGGCACGGCGGTGCCGCTCAGGGCACGGACAGCCCGGGCCATGACCACCGTGTTGGCGATGACGAAGTCGGCACAGAGGGCCATGCCCCAGGCATCGGAGACATTGCGGCAGGACGACCGGGTGATGACCGAGGCCCCGGCATCCAGGAAGAGATGCAGGGAGCCGCCGTCACTGGGGCCCAGCACAAGTACCTCATACCCCATGCTGCGCAGCACCGGCACGGCGCTCACCAGCACGATGGGTGCGCCGGTCATATCCAGCACATGGCTCATAATAAAGGCACGTTTGCCGTGGGCCGAAAACGCATCCTCGGCGCAGATGCCGCGCTCGTAGTGGAGCAGGGCCTGCGGAATGAGGGTGGGCTTAGTGCAGAGCTGCGCGGCCAGCGCCAGCAGCTCGGGCACATTTTCGGGGTCATGGGCGGCGGCGCGGCAGCGCTCCAGCAGGGTACGGCTGACCACGGCGCAGCGGTTCTGCGCCTGCAGCGGCTGGCTCTGATAGAGGGCAGTCGCCCCGCCAAAGCCGAACACAGCATTGCAGACGGCGTAATCCGCACCATCCTGCAGGGCTTTGGCAAAGAACATCAGGGCGGTGGACATCAGCTCCACGTCCTCGGCGGCCAGAAGCACGCCGTCCACGCTTGCGGTCAGCTCCCCGCCCAGCCGGTCCACCAGCCGGAACTTGCGGTGGAGCTGGTCAGTCAAGGTGGCTTTCAGGGCCGTGCTGCGGGCCGATGCGCAGACCAGCAGATAGGTGCTCTGGGTGTTGCTGTACTCCTGCAGGGCCAGCTGACGCTGCTGCAGGGGGGTGTAATTGTTATACATGGCTGTTCCTCCGTTCCGCTTCTCAGTTTCCACGGTGGAACAGGCGCATCAGGCTGCGGATGGGAGCAGTGAGCTTCCAGCTTTTACTGGAAAACACGCTTTCCAGCGAGGTCTCGTAGGCAGTGCTCCGGGCCTGCAGATCGGCGTTTTTCTGGTGCAGCTGTGCGATCTCCTGCTGCAGGGCGGCCACCATCTGCTGCTGGGCCGCGGCATTCTGCTCCAGCTGCTGGATATGCTGTTTTTCGCTGTCCTTGCGCAGCTGGAGCTGCTGCACGCCCTGCAGCACGGCGCAGAACAAAGGCTCGTCCGTCAGGGTCTCCAGCGGGAAGTAGCCGTAGCTCACCACCAGCTTCATCCCGGCGGGGTAGTGGGTGGTGCCCTCCAGCCGGTAGTTGGGGTCATCGCCCAGGAACAGGGTGCTTCCACCGGAAAGGTTCAGGCCGTTGGTGGGCACGCAGATGATGCGGTCGTCTGAAAAGATCAGGTTGGTGATGCAGCAGGGCAGCTCACCCGGGTCGAACCGCAGGGCCTGCACGGCCACCGGCAGCTCAAAGGTCGCGGTCACGGCACCGGTCAGCTCGTCGGTGGTGCAGTCGGGCGCGGTCAGGGTGTCCTTTTCCGAAAAGCCGAAGCCTGCATCATAATAGAGCAGCGGCTGCAGCAGAGTGGGCGAGTCAGTATGCATCTCGCGCTGGGGGTGTGCCGCAAGGTAGGACTGCACTTTCTGTTCCAGGGAAAGGCAGCGCTCTGCCAGATGGGAAGCACCTTCGTCCGAAAGCTTGAGCTGCTGTTCCAGCTCGGCGATCTTTTCCTGCAGAGCCGCAGTGTTCTCAGGAGCTGCGTTGTTCATAACCGGATTCTCCTCATAATATTATTTCACTTCAGCAGAGGGGGCACCCTCTGCAAAAAATCAGTGTTTTGCCGCAAAATGACGTTCAGGCGCTTCGGCGCGGGCGCTGCGCCGGCGGGGCGCTTCCGCCGCCTTCTGCTCCCGGCGGGAGGTGAGCCAGAACTTCAGGTCCCGGCGGCGCACCAGCAGTTCGCAGATGAGCAGGGTGGAGCCCAGCGAAAGGGTGAACTGCAGCACCATGCCCAGCACCGGGTGAGCCGCAAACTTCTGGGGCATCAGATACCAGGGAATGGCCGTGAGCTCCACAGTGTGGACGCAGAAGATGAACAGCGAACGACGGCCAATGGCCTGAATGGCGTGGGTGACAACGTTCTCCACCCTGCGCTGGAACCAGATGACGATGGAAAGGATGCCCAGGCCCGTCACGGCATCCAGCAGGATGCTCACGGGGCCGAGGGTCCACTCGGCCATCGAGACGCAGTCGGTGCTCTTGGTAAGAAGCACCAGTGCGGCCACAGCCAGCGCCGCCGCGATCATCCCGCCGCGCAGACGGGGCGAGAGAGGCTGTTCAAAGATCTTATACTTCTTGGCAAGGTAACCCACATACAGAGCCGGAACGGTGACCATGCCCTGGCCGATGCAAAAAGGAGCCTCCCAGGTGATACAGATACCCCAGCCTAACAGCATGGTACCCAGCACCGCCCAGTTTATGTACTGCTCCGGGAAGATATTCAGGATGAGATCCAGCAGGATCCATGCGATCATCAGCGAGAGCAGATACCACATGGGGCCGCAGGAGAAGAACAGCTGGCCGAAATAGGTGGCCGTGTGGGGCAGGCCCAGTGCAAAGCCGCCCAGCACCTTGTAGGTCTCGTAGGTGGCGTTGTGCAGGCTGCCGAACAGGCTGTAATGGATGATAAAATGGAACACGGTGGTGGCAATGCCGGTATAGATGTAAGGCTTGAGCAGCGTTTTGAACTGCTGGTCGATACACTTGCCGATGGAGCGCTTGCGGAAGCCGTAGCCGCTGGCAATGTAAAAAGCCGCCATCAGGGATTCGCGGTAGGCGAACATGCAAAAGGTCAGCGGGTTGATGTGGCTGGCATCGCCCATGGGGTAAAGCTCACCGGTGTGGGCAAAGACGATGGTCAGCATGCCGACACCCTTGAGCAGATCGAACATGCCCAGCGAATTTGCGGCACGGCGTTTGGTTCCCTCCATAAAAAGGTCCTCCTCTGCGCCGCACCCCGCCCCGGGATGGCAGAATTGCCGGATTTTTGGCGCATCATGTTAAAAATTAGAGATATTTATAATAAGTATAATGCTTTTTGCCCTTGCTGTCAATCAAACGCAGGGAGAAAGCACGATGGGCGGATACCGGGAAAAGTGTACCACACTCACGGCCTGCCCGCAACAAAAGGCAGGATTTACATCCGGGTGCACAGATTGACTGCAAGTTTAAGTTGCATATTTGTGCAATTAAATCTTGCATTTGAGCCCTCTATGCGGTATACTCTAGGCTAGAGTGCCCAGAAGATTCCATTTGGCGGAAACAAAAGGGAATAGTTTAACAAAAATAAACAGGGAGTGTAAAATAATGGCAAACAAGGCTTGTAACGAAGTTGTGACCGTGGCAAATATGCCGATGACCGTTTTTGATATGATCTCTGCGATGCAGAATAAGTATGCTGACCGTGTGGCGTTCCGCTATGTGGAGGGCAAGGACACGGTGGTGGAAAAGACCTACGCTCAGTATGTGCAGGATATCCGCAAAGCGACCGGCTACCTGCAGCAGGAGCTGGGCGAGCCCAAGGGCAAGAAGATCGTCATCCTGAGCCGCACCAACTATGAGTACGGCGCGGTCGTTTTCGGCACCATGATGGCAGGCGCTGTCATCGTGACCCTGAACCAGGGCAAGACCTGGGCCGAGCTGGAGTATGAGCTGGGCATGGTGGAGCCGGACCTCATCTTCAATGACGGCATCGATTACGGCTACCGCGCCCAGCTGGAAGCACTCTACGGCGCTCGGCTCCGCCCCATGGATGCCTGGACCGCTGCCCCTGAGGCTGAGATGGTCAACCGCATCGACCACGAGGGTCTGCTGATGCTGATGTTCACCTCCGGCACCACCGGCCGCAGCAAGGGCGTGATGCTGAGCGAGAAGAACTACTTCACCGCCTGCCAGATGTACATCGATGGCCTGAAGTCCGTCCTTGATTATGAGGAGCGGCTGGTACCCCAGTACCTCGACCAGACCTTCAGCCACTTTACGCTGGTGCCCATGTTCCATCTGGCCGGTTTCATCTGCTACTTTGTCTATGGCATACAGGGCTGGACCTTGAATCTCTGCTGTGATGCCCGCGACCTGCGCCGGGATATGAGCCTGATGCACAGCGATGCCATGTCTACCCCTCCGGTGCTGGTGGAGATGATCTGCAACGAGGTCAAGCGCGGCCATGCCGACCGCCTGAACGGGCTGTGGAACCTGAGCTGCAGCTCTGCCATCCTTGATCCCGCCATTCTGAGCGATCTGGTGAAGAATGGCTTCTACATCAATCAGTGCTACTCCATGACCGAGCTGGCCGGCTATGGCCTGCTGAACGTGACCCAGGAGGGCGACCATCTGCGTGCCCTGGGCAAGCCGGACGGCTTCTGTGAGGTCAAGGTGGACGAGACCGGCGAGATCTGCGTCCGCGGCGGCTGCGTGATGCTGGGCTACTATAAGGCCCCCGAGGCCACTGCCGAGACCATCGACAAGGACGGCTGGCTCCACACCGGCGACCTGGCCCGCGTGGATGAGGAAGGCTATTACTATATGACCGGCCGCAAGAAGAACCTCATCATTCTGGACAGCGGCGAGAACGTCAGCCCCGAGGAGCTGGAAAAGCTGCTGGGCAAGTGCGATGCCATCAAGGAGTGCATCGTCAAAGAGATGGGTAAGAAGATCGGCACCGTGGTCTGCTGTGAGGATGACAAGCAGCAGCAGGTGAAGGCTTTTGTCACCGAGCTGAACCGCACCCTGCCCATGTACAAGCGCATCTCCGTTGTAGAATGCAGCGCCGAGCCCCTGCCCCGCAACGCGCTGGGCAAGCTGCTGCGCAAGTAAAATCAAACGGGAGAAAAAGGAGCAGACCATGGTAAACAATGTCTATGATCTTGTCACCCGGACAATGGAGCAGGAATTCCCCGGGCGGGTGGCGTTCCGCTGGGTAGAGGATGCCACCGGCACCGTGAAGGAAAAGACCTATGCCGAGTATGCACAGGATATCCGCCGCGCCGCTGCCTGGTTTGCCCAGAACATCCCGGAGGTGGAGGGTAAGCGGGTGGTTCTGCTGAGCCGGAACTGCTATGAGTACGGCGTGAATACCTTTGGCGCTGTGCTGGCCGGGGCTGTTCTGGTAACGATGAACCAGAAAAAGACCTGGGACGAACTGAGCTGGGAGCTGGAGCTGGCAGAGCCTGCCCTTATCCTGAACGATGGTGTGGACTACGGCTGCCGTGACCAGCTGGAGGCTGCGTATAGGGAGCGCCTGCGGCCGATGGATGTCTGGAAAGACACCGCGCCCGGCGGGCTGGAAAAGAAGATCGACCCCAATGCCCTGATGGTCATGCTGTTCACCTCCGGCACCACCGGCCGCAGCAAGGCCGTGATGCTGGCAGAGCGGAATTTCTTTACCGTGATGCAGATGCACGTTGCCATGGGAGACCACTTGCTGGACTTCAAGCACCGGCAGCTGCCCGAGGACAAAAACGATGTCCTGAGCAACTTTGCCATCCTGCCCCTGTTCCATCTGGGCACCTTTATCTGCCTGTTCTCCTGGCCCTTCAAGGGCTGGGCCCTGAACCTTTGCAGTGACCTGCGGAATTTCTACCGGGATCTGGGCCTGATGCACAGCGATTCCATTGCCGTGGCCCCGGTGCTGATGGAGAGCATCTACAAGGATGTCAAGCGCGGCCGCGCCGATAAGCTGAACGGCCTGTGGAACCCCTGCGGCAGCTCTGCCATGTTCGACAGCGAGCTGCTGCTGGGTCTGGTGGAAAACGGCATGTACATCACCCAGTGCTACGGCATGACCGAGACCTGCGGCGATGGTCTGGTGAACTACGCCCAGGCAGAGCCCCATATCCGGGCGCTGGGCAAGCCGGACGGCCACTGTGAGTACAAGCTGGATGAGACCGGCGAGATCTGCATCCGGGGCGGCTGTGTGATGCTGGGCTATTATAAGGATCCCGAAGCCACCGACGAGATCATCGACAAAGACGGCTGGCTCCACACCGGCGACCTGGCCCGTGAGGACGAGGACGGCTATTACTACATGGTGGGCCGGAAGAAGAACCTGATCATTTTGGGCACCGGCGAGAACGTCAGTCCCGAGGAGCTGGAAAGAAAGCTCAACGCCTGCCCTGAGGTGCAGGAGTGCGTGGTCAAGGAGATAGGCAAAAAGATCGGCGTGCTGATCTGCTGTGCCGAGGAAAAGCAGGCGGAGGTCCGGGCTTTCCTCACTGGGCTGAACCGTACCCTGCCGCTGTACCAGCGGATCACGGCGGTGGAGTTCAGTGCCGAGCCCCTGCCCCGCAACGCCATGGGCAAGCTGCTGCGCAGGTAAGCACGGAAATTGTAAAAAAAGCGCAAAACCGGGCGGTCGGTGTGTTGCAATTCCTCCATAAAACAGGTATTATAAAACACAGGAATGCCCCGCCCGGATGGCTAAACCGGCCCGGCGCGTGGCATACTGAAACTGCGCCCTTGCAGGCGATAAAAAATCCCTCACGGAAAGGAAGATTTTTTGATGGAAAGAGCAGAAATCATGTCTCAGATCCTGGCAATTCTGGAGGATGTGGCAGAGATCTCGCCCGAGGATGTCAACGAAAACAGCGTGATGATGGATGATCTGGATCTGTCCTCTATGGAGATCCTGACCATCGTGGCCGATCTGGAAGAGACCTTTGGTCTGCGCATTCCCGAAAAGGAGCTGCGCAACTTTGTGACCATCGGCGATCTGGCCGATTATCTGGCCGAGAACGCGGGGTAAATTCCGGATGAATGCAGAGCAGCGTGCGGTGTTTCAGGGCATCGTCTACTACTACCGTGAAAATCAGGTCCTCTGCCGCTATCAGGCCACGCTGAAGGAGGTCGTTGACCCGGCTCTTCTGCAGCAGGCACTGGATGCGGCCCGCCCGCTGGCAGAGTATTATTTCTGCCATGTGGTGTGGGAAAAGCGGGAGGCCCGTCTGGAGCCCAACACTGCCCCCTGCCGTGTGCGGCAGGGCAGCACCCAGCCAAAGATCCCCGAGGAGACGAACGATTATCTCTTCTCGCTGGGCTATGAGGGGAACACGGTCTATCTGGACTGGTTCCACTTCCTGGCCGATGGCCGGGGCAGCGCGCCCTTTTTCACCCTGCTGCTCAAGCTCTACTGCAACCTGCGCTCCAACGCTGGTTTTGTGTGCGAGGCCCTTGCCTCTGACCCGCCCTACGATGTGGAACAGCTGCTGGCCCGCTACCCGGAGAGCCAGGTGGCCAACGACATGCAGAAGGACGTGCTGCAGATCCACGAGGGCACGCCCCATTTTCAGCGGCTGCGGCTGGACAGGCAGAGCCTTGTGGATCTGGCGCAGAAGGAGGGCGTGAAGCCCTTCAGCGCCCTCATGGGGCTGACCTGCCAGGCAGCGCAGCGGTATCTGGAAAAGAATGACCTTGTGTACAGCTATGCCGCCGACACCCGCGCGGCGCTTGGGGTGCCGCATGCCCTGTACAACTGCATTGCGTCCTTTCAGCTGTCCCTACGGCTGGAACCGCAGGCCCGGCTCCACAGCTTTGCAAAGCGGCTCGACCATGAGATCCGGGAAAGCCTGACCCCGGAGCGCCGCCTGTTCCGCATGGCCGAACAGATGGGCTGGGTGTATCAGGTGTTCCGGCAGAAGGCCGCGCTCAAGATCAAGAAGCGTGTGTTCCAGATGGGCGAGTACATCAGCGGCTTCCCAGCAGATTTCTGGGTCAGCTACATCGGCAGCCCGCTGCTGCCGCACAGCCCGGAGCTGGAAGCGTACCTGACCGATTTCCAGACCTGGGTGCTGCCGGACGGTGCGTCCCTTGCAATGGAGGTCACCAGCCTGCACGGCGTGCTGACCTGCTGCATTGAGAACAAGGTGGACAAGCCCGGCTACCTCGAGGCCCTGCGCGACGTGATGGAGCAGGAGGGCATCAGGGTGCTGGAAGCGGTACATATCTCTTAAAAGAAAATGACCCCTTCCGTCATGCATCGGCGTGGCGGAAGGGGTCATTTTTCATATTGTGGAGGTGGGCCGGATGCTGACCTCGCCGTGCTGCAGGGCAATCTGCCTGCCGCCCTCGCGCTCAACCACCAGACGGCCCGCATCGTCAATGGAAAGGGCCTTTGCGGCATAGGTCTCGGCCCCGGTGCAGACGGTGACCCAGTGGCCCGGCACAAAACAGCGGGCCCGGTACTCGTCCAGACAGTCGAAGGCCGGGCAGAGGGAGAGCAGCTCCCGGGCAATGGCCCCGGCCAGCACCGCCCGGCTCACGGGTGCGGGCCCGCCGGGGTAAAGGCTGCCTGCCGTGCGGGCCAGCTCCTCGGGCCAATCGGCAGGGGAGGTGGTCAGGTTGAGGCCGATGCCCACCACCAGCCATTCCAGCTGGCCGCTCTCCATGTCAGTTCCGGCTTCGGTCAGGATGCCGCAGACCTTGCGGCCCTGATAGTAAAGGTCGTTCACCCATTTGATGCCCAGTTCCAGCCCGCACAGGGCCTTGACAGCCCGGGCCACGGCCACCGCTGCACTGATGGTCGCGCTCTGGGCATCGGCAGCAGAGAGGGCGGGCCGCAGGATGAGGGAGAGGTAGACCCCCTTCCCGGCAGGGCTTTCAAACCGCCGCCCCAGCCGCCCGCGCCCCGCCAGCTGATGGGCCGTGAGCACCAGCGTGCCGTGGGGTGCACCGCCCAGTGCCAGCTGCTTGGCCGTCAGGTTGGAGCTTTGCAGCGTGTCGTAGATATGAATGGGGGCGGGGTAGGGGCCCACCGCCTCGGCGCAGAAGGGATCACCGCCTGCCAGCCGGTAGCCCCGGCGCGGGGCGGAATCCAGCGCGTATCCCTGGGCCGAAAGCGCCTGTGCCGCCTTGTGGACAGCCGCGCGGCTCACGCCCAGCGCTTCGGCCAGCTGCTGGCCTGAGATATAGGCTCCCTCTGCCGCCGAAAGCGCCTGCAGCAGGGCCTGTTTGGTGCTTCCACCCATGGAAACTGCCTCCTTCTTATAGTATAATAACAGTATAGCATAACTTGAGGCATTGCAAAAGAAGAACCTCTCAGGCGCTTTGCGCCAATGACGGGTTGCGGCTCCCAGCATCCACTTCGTGCAATGCACTTGTGGATTGCTGGCCGCGGCCCCAACAACTCCTCCCTGTTTCCGCCACTGGCGGCGGTCGTTGTTGTTGCCCCTGATAGGGGAGCCAAGCAGCGCAATGCCGGAGAGGATTATCCGTTTTTATTTTTCAAAATTTTTGCAGGAAAACCGCGCTCTGTTTCGTATTCAATTACAGAGCGGCAGGAAAGGAGGGATGCGGACCGTTGACAACACTGGAATTCAATGCGCTGGTGCGGCAGTATCAGGGGCTGGTCTACACGGTCTGCCACCAGCTGGTGCCGGACGAGGGCGATGCCCAGGATCTGGCACAGGAGACTTTTCTGGCCGCATGGCGGGCCATTGACCGCTGCCCGCCCGGGTACGAAAAGCAGTGGCTGGCGCGTATCGCTTCCAACAAGGCCAAGGACTACCTGCGCAGTGCGTGGGTGCGCCGGGTGAACACCCCGGGAGATGATATCCTTGCACTGGAAGGCGCGCCGCCCGGCTCCGACCCGGAGCAGCAGGTGCTGGATGCCATGAGCGAGGAGACTCTGACCGGGAAGATCCTGGGGATGCGGGAGCCGTACCGCACCCCCTGCCGCCTGATGCTGCTGGAGGGCCGCACCGCCGCCGAGGCGGCAGCCCTCTGTGGCAGGCCCCAAAAGACGGTGGAGGCGCAGATCTACCGGGCAAAGAAAATGCTGGCGGAGCAGATCCGTCAGGAAAGGAGGAGCGAAGATGGAATTGTTTCGTGAAGATGGCTGCATGACCGACGCGGGCTTCCGGGCCATGATGGACGGCCAACTGGATGAGCTGGGCAGGCTGGAAGCCGCTGAACACCTCTCCTATTGTGACCAGTGCATGGACCGCTACACGGCCCTTTTGACCGCTGACGCACTGGAAAAACCGCCAAGGAGCGTGCAGGGCGCGGTGATGGGCACGATCTGGGCCCGCCTGATGCAGAATACCTATGGCAGGGCTGCCGTGGCCGGTGTAGCCGCTGTGCTGGCCCTGACCCTGTGGCGGAGCGGGGCGCTGCAGCAGATCATCCAGTATGGTGCCGGGCGGGAGACCGTGCTGGAGACCGACCAGAGCCAGCTCTGGGAACCCGGCCAGAATGACCCGGCCCCGGAGAACACCCCGCAATACCGCCCCATTGAGGACGACCGGCCGCAGGCCGCGCCGGAACAGCTGGGGAAACCCGTGGAGACAAAACAGGACCGCCGCTATGCCGGCGAAGGCTCCTCTTTGCTCCACAAGCTGCTCACGGATGTGACCGATAAGATCGCGGGTAACACCCCGAATACAGAGAAATGAGGGAACGATTATGAAGAAAAATGGCATCCTGACCCTGCTGTTCGCCTTTATCCCGGGCGCGGGCCAGATGTATCAGGGATATATGAAGCGCGGTCTTTCGCTGATGCTGATGGCGGCTGCCATCAGCATGGCAGCCATGCTGATCCCGCCCATCGCGTTTGCGCTGCTGGTGGTGTTCATGTACAGCTTTTTCGACACCTTCAACCTGCGTGCCCAGATCAGCATGGGCACCGCCCCGGAGGACGATTATCTGGTCCACTTCGACCCGCAGGACAAGCGCCTTGCACGGATGATGATGGACAGCCACAAGCTGGTGGGCTGGTGCCTGATCGCCATCGGTGCGCTGATCGCCTACGAGCAGATCATTATGAACACGCTGGGCGATATCCTGTGGCGCTGGGGCCAGAAGGCTCCGGTATGGCGGGCCATCTATCTGGTGATGGATCAACTGCCCGAGGTTGTGCTCTGCGTGGCACTGATCCTGTGCGGCATCTGGCTGGTGCGTGGGCCCAGGGCAAAGAAGGCTGCCCCGGAAGCCGCCCCGGAGGAAACCGATTTTCAGGAGTATCAGCCCGAAAAGAAGATGCCCCGCCTATTGGATCACTTTGCCCGCAAGGCAGAGCCGGATACGACCGGTGAGGTGACCCTTGACCCGGAGGATGAAGACGATGGACGAGAAGAATAACACAGCAGAGACCCCGGCCTTCAAGGCCCCGGAAAACGCCCCGGTGCGCCGGGTGGGCACCCTGACGCTGGGTGTCTGCCTGATCGTCTGCGGCGTGCTGTTCCTCTGCTATTTCTTTGTGCCGCATTTCAACTGGGACCTTGCGCTGAAGATCGCCCCGGCGGCAGGGCTGATCCTGCTGGGGTGCGAGGTGCTGTATTTTGCCGCAAGGCCCCAGCGTTGGAAGTACGATTTCCTCTCGGTGCTCCTCTGCATCGTGCTGATGGTCAGCGCCTTTGGCGGGGCCTGCCTGATGGCAGCCTTTGATTTTGCCCTGCATCGGGAGGAGTTCTGGATTGAATACGATGCCCGGCAGGAGCGGGGCCTGAATGATGCGGAAAGCGACCGCCTGCGCCTTGATCTGGACGAGGGCACCGGCCCGGACCTCGATGAGGAAAATGAGGACGGCAGCGCGGCCTCCCACACGGAAGTGTGAGCCATACAAAAAACATATCACAGCAATACAAAAGATACCTTTTACAGGGGGCACCTGTCCGGGTATACTGAATGTGCACCCGGACGATGGGTGCTCGAAGAAAAAAGTGTAAGAGCGAACCGCCATGGCATCTGTCACCATGGCGGTTCGTTTTTTGCTGTATCGTGTATTACTTGCGGGCGATCATCTCGGTGTAGGCCAGCACCAGGGGGCCTACGCCCTTGGCATCGTTGCAGACCACAGGCTCACTGAAGTAGTAGGCCAGGGAGCCGTCGCGGTGGTCCTTGCCGCCCAGACCTGCCACCAGGCAGATGCCATCCAGCTGCAGGCTGCCGTCCGGGTTCTTGGAGAGATACCTGTCACAGGTGCCGTAGAAGGCTTTCTCAGCCCAGGCAGCCATCCGCTTGGGCAGGTAGCCCAGGCGCACGCCCTTGAGCACCGCATAGGCGAACAGGGCAGTGCCGCTGGTCTCAAGGTAGTTGCCCTCCACGCCGGGGTGATCCATCACCTGCCAGAACATGCCGGTCTCCTCGTCCTGGAACTTGTGCACATCCTCAATGGTCTGCTTGAGCATGGCCATGATGCCGCGGTACTCGTTGTACAGCTGCTCGTCCATCCGCTCCAGCACATCCACCATGGCCACCATGAACCAGCCCATGGCCCGCAGCCAGAAGTTGGGGCTGCAGCCGGTCACGGGGTCAGCCCAGTACATCTGGCGGCTCTCGTCGTAGCCGTGGTAGTACAGGCCGGTCTTTT